>Ga0206127_1005901_pt1 | contig 10157 bp, 13 predicted proteins | sample Helgoland_Spring_6_FD_148646 | JGI IMG/M metagenome (GOLD analysis project Ga0206127, IMG submission 148646) | Pelagic subsurface seawater microbial communities from Kabeltonne, Helgoland, North Sea - Helgoland_Spring_Bloom_20160419_1 | ecosystem: Environmental > Aquatic > Marine > Epipelagic ...
TAATCTTTGGTTCAAGTTCTATGTTTGCTGCTCCATTGGCTGCTTTAGCTGCAAGCACTCTCCCTAATATTCACGTAGTAAAAAATCCCCAGTGTGGCTGCTGCAATGCTTGGATGAATATTTTAGTGGAAAAAGGCTTCAATGTTACTGCGGAAGATCGTTCTGGTAGCCTTCTGAATAAATTTAAGATTGAGAGTGGTGTCCCCAGAGAAATGATGTCCTGTCATACCGCTAAAGTTGATGGGTATTTTATCGAAGGACACGTTCCCGCCAGCGACATAAAACGTCTCATAGCAAGCCATCCTGATGCACTGGGATTAGCAGTGCCAGCAATGCCTCACGGTTCACCAGGGATGGGATCTGAAGATGAGCGCGAAGCCTTTGATGTTTTTATTATAAGTGGGAACGGCACAGCAGAGGTATTTCAACATTATCCAAAAGCAGGAATACCCGTTTAAAGCTGGCCCCCACGCTTCAAAGTTACTAACCAGCGAATTGCCAGCGCTGTAAAACAATAACCATCTGATCCGACTTTAGAGCCTTAACGCTGGCAGAGGGGGTATCAGAAGAAATACCAAAAGCTTCCTCAAACTTGCAATCAAGACAAGCTATCTTGGTCGCATCGTATGTCACGGTCCGTCCGTTACACACTGGGCAAATGGCCTGAACATCATCGTTGAACATGATAGTTTCTCGCTTTGCGATAGCTGTTTATTGAGGCAAGCTTAACGTTCTACAGCATTGTGGCAAGAACTGTTTAGCCAGTAAACTAACTAGGAAAGCTGGAAAGGCGGTCTAGCTAATCTGAACAAACAGCCCCTCGTTGCGGGCTTTGACATGGCGTCCAGCCCAGCGCCTGAACAAAAAAGGGCCAGGCCATAAAGGCCCAGCCGTAAGTGGTACGCTTAGGGAAGAAGAGTACATAACAAATACGTCAATGCTTTGATGTTGGATCATTATGAGATTCAAAGTGACCGTGGTGAGCGGAATCGCAGCCACACAGCTTAGTTGTTTCGCATCAGAGTAATGCGCTGGGCGTATGTATTCCTCGAATGGAATCATAACCAACGTATTGGCACTCACGCAGACACGGTTTGCGGCTGAAGACATAAGGTCTGGTGCAGCATGTAGTGAAAAGAATTTCGACTCGTGTGATTTTGCTAAACTAGACGACAAGCGCAGGTGGTAAACGTAGGTGGTAGCTAATTCCACCCTAACCACCAAACCCCTTATTTGTACGGATAATGTAGTCATACAGGGGTGATGGCAGAGACGAAGGGAGTTTCTGCCAATTATTATATAGCGCTATTGTATCAACAATACTTTGACTTTAGCTCTTGCTGGACTGGGTACAAACTGGGTACAACCATATCATGAGTAAATCTCTTGAGCAAGCTTGCCTTAGCAAGAATGGTGGTAAGCAGTACTATCTACAGTTCCACATCAAACCTTGGATGAGACGTTTGCCTTGGTTTAAGCGATACACCGCACAGCACCCAAACAGAAAGAACCTCAAGGAGAGCCTGCGCACACCAAGTTTGTATACGGCGCTGGAGCTACTTCATAAGCGACTGAGTGAAATGGGGCTAATATGGAGTGACACAAGCAACTCCCTAGAGCCATTACCAGCCAAAGAAATCACCACACTCAGCGAAGAAGGTGAATACTTTCAAGCTCTAGAGCAACTATCATCACTTAATGATAACCAACTCATACCCACGATGGACCCAGCGCACCCCGACGCCCCATCATTACCAATAGACATTGAAGTAGAAGTCTTCATGGAGGCCATGGAGCTTGGCACTAATGGACCAGACCAGCCATCCAAACCTGAACTCCAAGCGCAACACAACGCAAGAATGAAAGCCTATGATCGGGCTGAGCGCAAAGAGGATCAGAGGCGCTTCCCAGCCCCCCACCCTTATGAGGCTACGCTGTTATCTGCTGCAGCACTTCTCACTTCTGAATATGAAGCAGACCATAGAGCTAAGAAAGACACGGCCAAGATCACCACAGCAACCAAGAAGTTTTTGGCATGGCTTGGGCAAGACGACATACTACTCAGGCAAATCTTGCCAAGACATGTAAAAAAATACGTAAGATATGCACGTGATGAGAGGATTCCAAAGAATACTTTCTCCGCTGAGATTGGCAAACTCAAACAAATCTATGCAATAGCAATGGAGGAAGGACGGCTTGCCACAGACAGTATTAGCCCCTTCAGTGCAGTAACGCTAAAGGGCTTTACTCCCGCCAAACCAAAGGCCGGTTACACCCCCGAACACGCAGAAATACTGGCTAAAGAAGCCGCATCGAAGAAGCGCAAGGACGTTCTGATCAATATTGGTGTAAGCTACTACACAGGAATGCGCAGCAGTGAATTGTACGGCTGCGTAATTAGAGAAGTTGACGGTGTCTCCTGCTTCCATATCAAGGATGGGAAAACAGCTAGCTCCAAACGAAATGTTCCACTCCATGATCACCTCTTAGAGTGGTTAAAAGAAGGCGGAAGCTTACCAGATATAGGTTCAGGATTTAACTGGGCGTCGCCTACGAAACCTGAGTTCAACAAGGCATTCAACCGCTTCAGCGATGCATACCTATTGAAAAAGCACGGCGTATCCGAAGATGCAGGAAAGCTTAGCCACCACAGCTTTCGCCATGGAATGTGTACTAGACTGTTTGAAGCTGGCTATAGTGAGCTAGAGGTTGCACATGTTGTGGGCCACAGCGCAGAAACTGTAGGAAGGACTGAGGCGTCTAAAACCTATATTAAGAAAGGCATACCCGCAAAACTCCGAGAGCGAATAAACAGTATTGAGCGGATATCACTGCCCTCAATCCAAGCCGCCTATTAGTCGAGATCGACGCTTGGGTGAGCTTACCATACACACAGCCCCGCCAATTATGCTGCAAGCAAAGGTCTACGTCATAGTGACGTCAGCGACCTAGCACATCAGCCAAAGTACAAGGCACGTCACCAGAACGCCTTTGATGAACGACAACCAGTAGATCGTATAATGTGTCCAGCCAAGTTTTAGCCGTAGCCGCTCTGCTAATTCACTGTGCAGTTTGAATAGGTTCATGCTGGCACTCCTAGAAGATGATTGAAGCATTATAAATTAATAACTCACCATTAGCTGAGTATGCTAACCGTTTGATGCTTTCAACGTCTTGAGTAAAACTGAAGCCAACAAGATAGCCAGAAAGACGCTCAAAAAAGTCTCAGAGTGACCCAATATCAAAGCTTTAACTTACCAATTATGTACTCAACTCCCTAGGGGTATGACTTATGGCTTGGCCATTTTTTGTTGAAGCGCTGGGCTAGACCCCATGCCAATGTTTGATAACATCGTCTTGATACTTTGATCTGGGGCAGAACATTATGAAACGGATTTTCACAGCCCTAGCCTTCCTGACAGCACTCTCTTTGCCTTTAACTGGAGAGCCTGTAATTGGAAAATTAGTGGAAATTTATTCTTTAAATCGGATGGATGATCCGAGGGGCTATTGCGTCGACATTAGGGGCCATAAAGCAAAAGCAAAAACCAACAACGGACTTCAGGCGCATACTTGTTATTCTTATCAAGGAGAGATTGCTGTTGATCAGGGTTTTAGTGCATTTCACATGACACAGAAACGGTTCAACTTACCTGCGTTTAATGTTTGCATGGAGGCATCATCAGCTAGTGCATCATCATCTTTACAACTAAAAAAATGCCAAGAAGAGCAACTTCAGAAATTCGATTGGGATGACGAAGGAAAAATTCATCTGACCAGCAATATGAAATTATGTTTAACTATCTCTCAGGGGCAATCTAGAAAAGGTGGCGGTGGGTCTCCAGTCCATTTAATCAGAAATCTTTCTTTGGAACTGTGCAGTGATACTCTTCAACCGTTTCAAACGTGGGGTATTAGGGAAATTAAATAATGATTATGATTAACATGTTTAACGGCTACGTAACCCTTGCGGCAATTAATATTCCTGATGAGGATCAAAAGGATAACTTCAATCGCAGGGCTATAGAGTTGGTTAGCGAGTTCTTTGATAAGTTCCCTGACTAGCTATCCTTTTAGCGCACACTCAATCTTTCTAACTCAGCAGCCAAAGTACAAGTAACGTGAAGACTACCCCTTCAAGGAACGAAATCCAATATAAGGCGTAATGGGACAAACCTAGTTTAAGCCTTACACGCTCTGCCATTTCACGCTGTATTTTGAAAAGTTTCATGCCATCACCTCATTTTTGATGCGGTAGATACTTTGCCTTGAGACGCCCAGCGCCCGAGCTAGCGCTTCAACCAATGCATGAGCATTGTCACTGTGTGGCAGGTACTGCGATTTAAAGCGTTTGTTCATGTGATATTCTGGTGTTCTGGTATCTGTAGATTTTGTTTTTCAATAACCATTCGTATGAATTGCTTCCGTTGGATAGGAAAGCATCTTGCAGGGGAGTATTCGTTTTTACTTGGAAGAACACAAATTAGATTGTTCGATAACACCGGCTGACCTTGACCACCGCCACTATCCATACCCCAGTCAAATACTAGTGGCACTGAACGCATCAACCAATCTTTGGGTAGTACGAACTCAGAAAACTGTAAGGCAGTTATACAGGAGTGGGGCCACACTCTCCAATCCGTGCAAGCTTTATCGAACCTTGAGAAGTCACGCTTCAATCTTCGACCATCAATAACCCAGATCATATTTTGGTAGAAGTTTTCACGTGCTAACTTCTCTTCTGCGCTTATGGCTGAGTGTTGGAACTCAATCACCATCCCTTTGTTAGTTTTTACATCAGCAATGTGTTTCTCACCATCTTCAGCAAAGTGAACTACTTCTTGCCATTCCTCTGGAAAATGGTTTTTCCAATCACGATGCCATTGTGTTTCATTTTCCCACCAGTGATCACAGTTTAGCTTTGCCTTATGCCTCCAGTGCCAGACCTTTTTTGTACCGCAAACGGCTAACACTTCAGTGCCACAGCATAGGCAGTTGCCACTAGCCTTAGGCGTTGCCTCTAAGCGTTGATTTGATTGGAGCGCATACTTCACTTTGTCTCAATCCCAGCTGCATAAGTATCAAACTCAGATTGACACCTGCTGCAGTGACCCACAAGTAGCTTGCACCTCACAGCCTGTTAGCTGCGTTCAGCACTGTCTTCCCATACCACTTTCCACCCCGTGCCGTAGGTACACTCATAGCGTTTAACTGCTTGGCTATCTCATCCCACGTGCTGCCACTCTCCCGCATTGACGTGATAGTAGGCGCAATGGTTTTAGCACGAGCATCAGCTTCATCCCGTACAGCCTTATGACGGGCCTCCGCTTCTGGCCTTGCACCACCAAGTTTAACGCCTCGTGCTTTCGCTGCAGCTAGTGCAGCCTTGGTGCGAGTACTAATGAAGTCACGCTCCATCTCGGCCATGATGCCATAAAAGTAGAGCATATTCTTGTCTGCGCTGGGCAGTGAAGCGACACGGAAGTTAAGCTTCTTATCCTTCATCAGGCCAGACAGGTGGTGGATGTCTCTGGATAAGCGGTCAACCTTGCTAACTATAAGCGTGGCCTTGTTCCGCTTGCAGACATCAACAGCCTTGGCCAATTCAGCACGGCTCTCTTTGCCGCCACTGTCTACCTCTGTGAACGTAGCAATCACTTCGTGTTCTTCATCAAGATAGTTGTCCAGATATAGCTGAACGTCCCGCTCCTGCGCTTCTAGGCCAAGCCCTGATGCAGCCTGACCCGTAGTGGACACACGGAAGTATCTAACAAACTTTTGCATCGTCAGCGCCTCTCTAATTGACTCTGCGATGCAGTTTAACAACGTATATGTAAAACATCAACGCTCATTCATATTACATATACTATGTTTTATTGTTGTTTCTCGGCTGTAGATACTGAAGCGACTAACCTGAAGGTGGGGCGGGCATGGGCCATACGGGGGTTACTGGTAGTATGTATATGCAGAACTACACGCACGAGGTTTTCGATAGGGAGAATAACTAAAACAGTAAGTTCAATAGCTTAGCATCATGAGCGATTAATACTCCTGCTAACTTCTTTTCGTGTGCTTCGGTATGCGTCGCAATCATGACCAACCCAACCAAAATATGCTTCACGATTATTGCCATCGCCTTAGTTGCCAAGGTTTGCGTGATCGTGACGTCAGTAGGTTAGCACTTCACTAGAAACTTAACTGGATGATCGCAAAAACCGAGAAACCCGAAGTGTAAGCATAAGAATGGCAAAGCAGACTATCGTTCCAAGAGTGTCGCCAATTAGAAAGCCAAGCATAACATTGCGCTCACCAATGGAAATTAGTTGTCCAGAAAAGATAATTGACTGTCCTAGTGAATTAAAAACTGAACTTACAAAACCCACCAGAAGTAGCTGACGCCAAGTGTTTGGTCCGATGCCAGATGCTTTCATCCCGATTTCGATACCAACAAATCGAAATATCTTGATAGCAATTATCGCCACTATGGAAACGAGAAACCAAGACAAGGCTCTTTCAAAGCTGAAGACTACGTGTGGCGTTTCCAAGGACAGCAAAGCATAGAAAAGTGCAACAATCACATTGGATGCTAAAAGGTATGGCACAGACCACCAGCCAAACATCCAAGCGGCGATTACCCGGATGCCATGAATCGGGAAGATCAAGGCAGCAAAAGCTTCGAGACCTGGTGCAATCATTGTTTGGAGAGGTACTACTAAATGAGTTACCGAAAACATCCCAATGATAGTGAATATTGATATCCAAATGCTATTACTGAGATGATGGTTTACAGTCATTCATTTGCGCTTTCAGAAATTTCTGGGCAGTGCTTAACCCTCTTAAACTTTCAATCACAAAAAGAACACCGTTTAAGTGTCGCACGAGTTATACTGTTACCCTTTAATAGTGCCTGGTCTTAGACTGTTTGTTGCTCTTACGATTTGTTGCTCTTACGATCTGGCTGTTCTAAGGATATTAGGCTAGACACAGGGCCACAATAAATGAGCAAATTTCACACCTTCGTTCAACTCAAAGAGCTAATGTTCGCAATGGAGCAAAACCTTGGTCTTGGAGAGATGTCCGAAGCCGAAAAGTGCGTATTCTCCTGCATCGTACAAGCTACGGAAGCTGGTGGTTCAATCACTACGAAAGCTATCGAACGACATATGCTGACTTCGAATTTATCAAGACCTACTGTGTTTAGAGCTATAAAGCAGCTTGTTGCCAAAGACATCATTACCCAACCTAGTCACGGCAAGTACGCAGTCACCGCCTAACACTAGCAAGCATTTTTTCACTCATATTTAGACCCTAGATTAACACATTAGCCAAAGCACCAAGCACGTCACGGCAACGCCCTTGATGAACGACAACCAGTAGATCGTATAGTGTGACCAGCCAAGTTTTAGGCGTAGCCGCTCTGCTAACTCACTATGCAGTTTGAATAGGTTCATGCTGGCACTCCTAGAACATAATTGAAACATATAAGCTGATAGCTACACTTGGCCTACAGCAGAGGCCCAAACCCCTCATCAGTCTCCGCTTGAAAGATAGCTTTGCCGTCGCAACCTACTCTACGACATGACCCAAGTTTACCCACCAAACGGAAGTCATCGCCGTATGCTGCCTCAAGCATCTCAGGAGCCACCTCAAGGGTTAGATCACAAGCGAAGCAATGCGCCCTGACAGCAATATTGTTCTTCAATAGTGAGCCAACAGTTTTGTGTTCTGGTGGATGCTTCCCCGTAACCAGCATATTCTTTTCAAACAACTTCTTCCTGATACCGACAGGCTCTAAGTGGCGAAACTTTCCGCCAGAGTAACGCGGCCAGTCCAGCGCCCAACCCTCTTTAACAAGTTCTGCGGCTATGTTGCGCCCATCGGGAAGAAAGCAATCAGCGACGACCCGTTCAAACGAGCTATCACCTGTAAGGATTGCCGTAATAGTTTGTCCCTTAGTGATCTCAATCATAGCTGACTTGGAGTTTTGGCCATAGGGTCTGTCTATCTCAGGAGCGTCGATACCAGCTAACCTGATATGGGTTCCATCTATCACGATAGTGTCGCCATCAATTACCCAACAACTACCCTTGTACTGAGTGGGAGTATAACTGCTCTTGGTTACTGGTCGCCATGACTTCTCTGAACGATAAGGTTTGTAGCCTACAGTTTCCGTTGGTTTTGTGGATTTATCTGTATCTTTGAAAATAGACGATACAGCCCAAAGCAATATAAAGGAGGCAGCTACAAATAATACAATATCCATGGATGGTATCAATAAAGTACAAACTTTTGATAGTCTAACCGATCACTTCATTTTTGATGCGGTAGATACTTTGCCTTGAGACGCCCAGCGCATTAGCTACTGCTGTCATGCCTTCTCCTGCGTCCAACATCTTGATCACTACTTTACGATCAATGGATTGTTTACGTCCTTTGTATGGGCTGTCTTTACCTTTGGCCTTTGCAGCGGCAATTCCTTCAGCCTGACGTGTGCGTATCATTGAGCGTTCAAACTGTGAAAACGCCCCCATCATCTGCAACATCAACGTAGACATAGCATCGTCTGAGCCGGAGAAGGTTAGCTTTTCAGTGAGGAAGGTTACACTAGCACCCTTGCTGTTAACCTCTTTAATAATGTCTTCAAGATCACGAAGGTTACGAGCAAGCCTGTCGATAGAGTAGACAACTACTTCATCACCTTCACGTATGTATGCAAGCATCTCTTGAAGCGCTGGGCGGTCTGTATTCTTGCCTGAAGCCTTATCCTCAAAGATACGGATGTCGCCTAACTCTTGGCGGTCCGTGCTTTGATCTAAGGTCGAAACCCTTGTGTAACCAATCTTTGACATCACCAACTCCTCGTAACAATAGGGTATGTAACTCAGAGATATCGTAACTTAATGATATATAAAACCCTATTGTGACGTAAACGGCTAGGTATAGGTGACAGAGAAATCGTTACGCTACGGTATACTTCAATGTGACACTGTTTCGATTAGCAACTCTCTTTGTGAGCAATAGCAGCAGACAATAAAGGCACGACCATGTGTGCCAGCTACAAACGGTAAGCCAGATGCACAGACTGTTTCAGATTGAATGGACTAATCGGCTGTGGATATTGAAGCGACTTATCTGAAGGTGGGGCGGGCGTGGGCCATACGGGGGTACTGGTAGTATATATACCCACAAATACACACACGAGGTTTTTAGGATCGGAGATTAACTGCTCACATAATTTTGTAGGTATTATCATCAGCCAATTAGACCGTGGTGAAGCGCATATTGCACTCATTCAGCACCCCATACTCACCAATACCGCCAATAGCTGTGACACCACGCTTATATCGGCTGTTTAGCCGTGCTGAGATAGCACCAAACGCCTGTTAGTATAGGACGCAATGGCTTCTGCTACGCATGGTAAGTTCAATGCGGGGTAATCGCGGAAGATCGCATCTACGTCCGTGCTGTAACTACGGCTTCGCCAACGTAATGCTTTAGACACCTGAACAATAAAAAGGCGGGTGCAATCTCTCCCTCACAATCCTGAGGGTTCCCTTCGGCCTACAGCGGAGACTGTAAAGACCCTCACAGCCCACCTAGGAAGCAATCCGAAGTCATATGCCAGCCACAAGTTGATGGCCATGAGTGAGGCTCTCAGAGCTTCTACCAACCTACCGTCAAACAGCAGCAACTCTCTTCAAAATGTTGCTCACTGTCGTAGGATACCACTGATCACCTCTTGAGGTCAGAACACCAGACTTATTCAACGTGTCAGCTATCTGTTGCAGGGTTCGTCCGGCTTCTTTGGGTGGGACAATCGTGTCCATGACCTTAGCAGCACGGTCGTCAGCAACTTTACGAGCAACCTTTATTAACTCAAAGCGGTAGACTTGCCAGTATATCCCAATCGGCATGACTTTGGTCTGCATCACCATTGATCACGAGCTTGAGATTGCCCTTACTCTCCGCATCAAGAGCGTTAACCGTGAACCCATTGTCTGTAACAAGATCAAAGGTGTTTAATTCCTCACGGCCAATGATGTGTTTGATCGTAGCCAAAACATCCGTGAGGTTAACATCACCATCATTGTTCGTATCACCCGCTTCATGCGCGTAAGACTTCAACTCTTTCATGCCAATGATATGCTTAATTTGAG
>Ga0206127_1005908_pt1 | contig 10150 bp, 9 predicted proteins | sample Helgoland_Spring_6_FD_148646 | JGI IMG/M metagenome (GOLD analysis project Ga0206127, IMG submission 148646) | Pelagic subsurface seawater microbial communities from Kabeltonne, Helgoland, North Sea - Helgoland_Spring_Bloom_20160419_1 | ecosystem: Environmental > Aquatic > Marine > Epipelagic ...
GGCCTCCGTAGTCTATGTAGTTGGTTCTAGAAAAGGCAGCTCCTGCAGAAGGGCTTTCTTTAAAAATAGCTTCCATCTCACTATAAAAACCATCATACACAAGATCATCTCCATGTAATTGATGGATGTAAATACCTCTAGAGGCAGTTAAACCAGTCTCATAATTTTTAACTTTGCCAATATTTTTTTCTTGTCTAATAAACTGCACACGGCCTTGACCAAATTCTTTGACAACAGCCTCCGGGTCGTCTTTTGTAGAGTGATCGTCAACCACAATAATCTCCATAATTGCCTCTCCAGGATCTTGTGCTAAAACTGATTGCAGGGTTTCTCTTAAATAGTGAGCGCAGTTGTGGGTTGGGATCAAAACAGACCAAAGAGGTCTTTTAACCTCATCTGTTATTTGGTTTATTTTTAAGTAATGTTGATGTACTTCGCTATTTACCATTTAATGGTAGCCAATTAACGGCATTTTCTTATTAAATATAACATCCAGTATTTTTCTAGGTAATCTAATGACCCACCAATTATTTAATTTTTTAGCATCATAATGATATGCCCCTAACTGCTCTTTATGTTTCAAATTAAAAAAGCATGTTTTCCAAAATCCAAAAAGGTTATGAGGATATTTATAGCGATACGGTGGTGGTATTTTATACACATTATCATCTTCTGTATACACCAATGCGCGCTGCCCTTTGTGGATATGATAAGCTTTGATACTAAAGGCAGGATTGAGCACCTTGTAACCTGCTTCTTGAAGTTGATACATCAATCTATTATCGCAGCGTGGCACCCCTAAAGGAAAATTAGCTTTTAATTGCTGCTTTATTGGGCCTTTAAAAATCCAAACATCTTGGCTATCGTTACGGTTGTACAGTTTTGGTTTTATAGCGTCTGTGGTATCCCACCTAGATAATGCCAAACAAGTATCTTTTAAATTTATGTGCTTTAAAATACCGATGTGTTTGTCAAAATAAATATCGGTGTTGGCGATTATATGAATATCATCTTTATTTAAGTTGGCGTTGATATAGTTTTTAAAATCCTGGTAGGTGGGCCGTTTATCTATAAACACTTCTTCTATCTTACCAGGGGCTAAATGTGCAATACTATCTCCTTCATTAAAAACTATAATTTTTGAAATTGCCTTGTTTGAAATATTTTTTTTTAAACAAGTAAGCAATTCCCCCTCTCTATGGTTATTATCTTCTTTGTAGTAAGTAGTGTATATAGTAATTTTTGTGGTGTTTTTCATGCAGTCGTTTTATACTGATGCTTTTTAAAATGACCAGGAAGTTTTTTTGAAAAATTTTTTAAAAGATTACTCTTGTAATTATCTATAACGAGTTTTTTCAATCGATCTGAAAGAATAATAAAATTCAATATAATAAGGACATATAGAAATATTGAGTCTGCTATACTTATAAATTTATTTTTACGTGCCCATCTTATTGCCGAATTACCTAACTTAAAGTAACGTGACTTAATGCATGGTAAGAAAATCATATGATAAAAATTCAAACACATTTTAATATTGAAAGACTTATCAAATTGTGAGTTTGATATATGAATTTGATTCTTAATTTTTGCGAGAAAATAAATATTGGAATAGAACAAGTCTTTTGTGAAAGGTTTTTTACCTATTGACACCTGATTGTGCTGACGCCAGAAGCAATCCGGTGGAGTTTCAAAAAATTTAAATTTCAAATTCTTCCAAAAAATATTTAGATGAAAATCTATATCCTGATAACGCTTTAAGTTTATGTCCCATAGAATCCTGTTATCAATAAGAGAGACCCGCTTCCATAAAACAGAATTGTTAACCCACGGAACATCTGTGTCGTTAACTATTTGCAAAAAACGGGACAAGTAATCGTCATGTGTTTTTATATTGACTAAGGTAAGATCATCATAGGGCTTTTTAAAAAAAAGCAACTGATGAAATACAGCAACTTCAATATCTTTAGATTTAATGCTTTTAACACGTTGTTCCAAGCAGAAGGAAGCTAAAAGATCATCTGAATCCATAAACATTATAAATTCACCTTTTGATTTCTCTAAACCTTTATTTCTACAAACCTGAGCCCCATGCAATTCTGTATCAAGCTGATAATATTTAACTCTGTTATCTTCTTTGTGATAAGCTTGCAAAATACTTTTGGTACCATCAGTAGACCCATCATCAATTATCAGCAATTCCCAATTGAGATAACTCTGGCTTAAGATTGATTTTATTGTTTCTGTAATAAAATCTTTTCGATTATAAACAGGAATTATGATGGAAACTAGTGGGCTATAGTTTATCATATTGTAAAATTACTGTTCCATTCTCTGTATGCATCTTTTCTACTTCAAAAACTCTATATTCATCTTGCCATCTTGAAATGATTTCTTTTTCATCTTGTCTATTGCAGTCATCCAATATTATTATTGCATTCTTACTTAAGAAATTAACTAATTGTGGTATTGCGGGATAACGTGCTTGTTTATTCAAATAACCAGGAGGACCATCTACAATCAATAAATCAATTTTAAGCTCTTTTGTTAAAGCGCTAATGTCATACCAATCACCTTCAAAACCCTTTAAAACAGTTTTTTTAAATGGAGCATATATTAAATCAACATAGTTTATTAATTCATGAAGTTTTAGTAACTCTTTTGTCTTATTGTAATGTTTTCTATCATGTTCCAAAGAAATCAACTTACCTTGGCCTTGTTTTTTTAAATAGTAGGCCACTAAAATTGTAGAACTGCCAGACCCTAATTCTAATATTGAATTTGCCTGATGGGTCTTTATCTTTTTAAAAATTAAAGCAGTAAAATCTGGATATATGGACCATTCTGTTCTTATCTCTGGAAGTATACTTTTAGTTTCTAAAAAATTACTTATATAAATGATATATTGGAGTTGTCTAAAGTCTTTGATTTGCCTTTCTTCAATCATACCAAGTTTCTTCATGTATATACGATGCTTGATATTATTTCTAATGTAGAACACAAAAAGTAATAAAACCAGTAATACATTAAATATTAAATTAATTAATTCCATTTTTATGATTTTAAGTTGTTTAATATTCTCAAAATATTAATTTTAATTCTGGTAATTTTATCTGAACCATACTTATTTTTATAATAATTAATAAAAAGGTTTAAACATTCTTTATCCTCCTCCATAATGGCTTTCTTTTTTAGTTTGATACTCGAGGTAGTCCCATAGCTAGAGTAACTTGAATTAATCTCACAATTTTCTCCGGTGCCATCGAAGCCGATATTCCTGGTCATTGATTTAGCTGGTAATAAACAAAGCCCTTCATTCAGATAAATTGTCAAGTACCATTTTACTGCCCATGTACATAATACACCGTTTATATTTTTATTAAGCTGATCAAAATAATCATAAGAATCATTAATATTAAAGTCATACTTCTTGATCTTATGCATTTGTAACTTAATTTCATCATTATCATAAATTAATTTATTCCAACGATTCTTCCAAGTTGCCCAGCCCCATGATCCTGGTGCCCTATAGAGGTATGTCCCTTTAAATGATTTCAGCTTCGGTATCATAAAACCTGAAATTTGCATTACTTTAGGCTCATTTTCATAAAGATCTAATGCATCATTCATATACTTCAAAAACCCTTTAGCCGTTACAATATCATCTTCCAGAACAATTATTTTACCATATGTATTTACTATTTCTGTAACTCCTGCAACAATGCTATCTGCCAATCCTTTATTTACGTGAGACTCTCTTATGGTTACTTTCTTACACCAATTCTTTTTTTTGACCAAATCCCGGACCTTATTTATTCTCTCTTGGTCTTGTTTTGTAGCATCAGCCTTAGGGCCATCGCAAAAAATAAAAAGCTCAGACTTTTCTGCCAACTCATTTTGCATTAACGCCTCAAGGGTTTTAAGGGTGTGCTGGGGTCTATTGTAGACAAATAATACAATGGGGGCCAAACTCATCCTATTAGCATATTTTGCATCTGGTCAAGATACTGTTTTGATATGGTTTTAATATCCCATTGATGGAGTGCTTTATTTTTATTGGTTTGGCCATGATTTAAAAGGGTTAGCTCAAAAGCCTTTTTAATTGCATTTGCAACACTTTTTGAATTGCCAACTGTAAAGGTAGGATTACCGGTTTGCTTTAAAATTTCTCCAATATCTGCAGTGTCTGCTCCTACCACAACCAGTCCAAAAGTACAGCCAAGGGTAATGTTTCCTGAATTAAGCTCACTGGTTCTAGGGATGAACAGAAAATCTGCCGCATTCAAATAATAATGGGCATCTTCTTCTTTAATAAAACCAAGATTTGTTCTAAACCTATTATTTTGTTTTGCTCTCCACACTTCAAAATTCCATACCCACTCTCGCAAGCGTATGTAACTTATTTTTCTGCGAAGTATTTTCCAACTGGGTGCCAATAGCACTTTATTTTTATAGGGTATGGCCTTAAAAGCTGTTTTAATGAGTGGCTTCTCGTGTTCTTTGATGCCGCCAAAAACAAGCATTACCTTTGTATCTTGGTCAATATTCAAGTACTCTCGAGCCTGTTGCTTTGTAGATCTATTTGGTAAAGACGCGTAGTTATGATGCGGAATCACTACATGTTTTATATGGTCTAAATCTGGATACCACTCCTTAAATTGTTGAACGCTATAATTGGCGAAATGGATTATGCTATCACAATAGGAAGCTACTATTTTGTAGAGGTTTAAAAACTCTTCATCATGTCTTACATGAGGAAACTGCACATGGCGCGAATAAATAATCTTAGATTTTTTTGACCAATATTCTAAACAGTTTATGGTCTTTTCCCAAATTTCATTTGGTATAGGTTCACTGGGTTTGTACAAGTAAGATTCAAGCTCAAAAGATAAATATTCTGGCCAATGGATATGGATAATATCATACTCATTCTTCATGTTCCAAAACTCCTGGTGATCCCAAACCACATCAGCATGCTGCTCTAACCCTTCTTTGAGGTCTAGCACAAAACGATTGCCGGGTGTAGGTATATTTGCAAAAAGTATTTTTAAGCTTTTGTCCATTTTATTACAAATTTCCTAGCTGTTTTTCTCTTACTATCACAGCATCATAAACACGCCTCATCCCTTCTTTAATAGATATTTTTGGCTCCCAGCCAAGATTTTCCTTCACCCAAGACATGTCACAATAGCGGCTGTGTACCCCAACTGGCTTGTCTAATAGTGGTTGTATCTCTGGGTTATAGTCTGCAAACTCGCAGAATAGCGAAATAAGCTCTCTAAAAGAAGTAAGTACACCTTGGCCTATATTAATGGCGGTGCCGTCATGTATTTTGTCCATGGCTAGCTCAATGCAATCTAGCACATCATCTATGTGAACAAAATCACGTCCTTGATGGCCAGAGCCCCAAACCTCAAAAGGAGCCTCTTTAAAAACAGCACGCCGGGCAATAGCGGGGGTTGGGTAAGAGTAGTCTTGGTCTTCTCCATAGCCAGAAAATGGACGTATGCAAGTAATACTAACCCCGTAATGTTTGGCAGTAATTTTTGCCAGAAACTCACCGGTGAGTTTGGTCCAGCCATAGGTCATGTCTGGCTGGCCCATGTTATTAAAATCTATATCTGTTTCTTTAAGTTGTATGGTATTGGCCTGTGTTTGTAAACTCACAGGATACGCTGCACTAGAGCTTGGGTACAACACCCTATGTGGTTTATGACGGCTTACCCAAAAAAAGAACTCTGCATCTATAGATAAATCTAGAGCCACTTGTATAGGATCTCCATCTATCATGGCACGGCCTCCAACAATGGCTGCAAAATGGTAGACATCTGTAAATTGCTCTATATCTAAGCCTAAGTCATTTTTCAAATAACCGGGCTGGTGTACTAACTTGTTTAAGGTAACTCTAAAGTCTTCCTTAATAAAACATAAGCGCTTATCTTCGCCATATATTTCAAGCTCATTAACAGTCTTTTTTAAAGGAATTCCTAACCACACAGATGGATGTTTACCAACAGATAAATTATCAATAAATAAAATACGGTCCTGTGTGTTTTTATAGAGGCGTTTTACCATATTACGCCCTACAAAACCGCAACCACCAGATATTAAATGTGTTTTCATTTCTTTTTACTATTACTTGCCATATTTAGTTGGTCTTCTAAGACACCAATATGTCTTTTAATATTATAATTAGTTTTAATATGTTCACGACCAGCTTTTCCCATAGATTGGCAACGAGTTTTATCATTAAATAGACGCACCATAGCATCAGTCATAGCCTTACTATCATATTCATCTACCAAAAAACCAGTGGTAGTATCTAATACAGCCTGAGGGATACCTGCATGTTTTGTAGACACAACGGGTAAGGCTGCTGCGCTAGCCTCTAATATAGTGTTTGGAGTGCCTTCTGCATCTCCATAACTAGGCTGCACAGAATGCTGTATAAACATACAGGCATCTTTAAAATAAGGAATCAATTTTTCATGAGGTATACCTCCAGTAAACGTGACATGATCCTCAATATTCCAAGCTTTAGCTAACGTTTTACAAGCCTCTAGTAATTCTCCAGTTCCTATCATTACAAGATGCGCCTCTTTACAATTTGGCAGGGCATCTTTAAACGCATTCAAAGTAATGGTTGGAGCTTTTATATCTGTAAAACGGCCTATGTTTAAAATTATATTTCCATAGCTTGGTTTTATGTCATAAAATGTAGGTCTTGGACCATAAGGGTTGTATACAATTTTGTTGTCTGGACATCCTAATTGCACTAACTTTTCTGTCATAAAATGCGATACACTTATAATTGCATGTGCGTATGCAAACATGTTTTTGTAAGATGCCTTTATTTGATCTGTAAGGAGTATATCTCTGTGGGCGTCATGGCCGTGAAAATGTACAATTAATGGTATGTTTAATTTTTGTGCAAAAGGCGTAATAGCAGCACCATTAAAACCAAACTCGGCCAGTATAATATCTACCTTATGAGTTTTAAAAAAACCGCCTAAAGAGTCGAGTTTACCCTCAAAAGATTGTTGCCATAGTGTTACTTTTTTATGATACAACCATTGTGGTAAGACTTTTTTAATTTTTTGTAATAAAGGATTTTGGCTGTAAAACAAACTTACAGAGCGGTTTTTGTGTCTAAAATCATGGGTAGGACCGTGCAGTATAACTTTATCTGCGCCTATAAGCTCCTGATGCGCTTTTATAAAGGAGCCACTAAAATTACTGGTGCCGGCTTGTATGATGCATGTTTTCATTGAATAATTACTTATTAAACCAAAATCTTTCATTTTCAGCAGAAAATTTACCTAAGGGAACATCTGGTAACCACGGAAACGTTGGTTGATCAATATTGGTTGGAAACGTTCTGGTATTCTGAATGAAACGTTTTTCATAATCCTTTCGACGCACATAAGTAACTTCTAAAAGCTCAGGAAGGGCCCATTCTCCTAACCAACTTAACGGTGTGTGTCCATTTGCATGAACATGGATGGATTGATGGCTTTTATTAATTTTTTCAAGAACCATAAATAGACGTGATAATTCCTCCTTGCTTTTTTTGGGGGATAGTCCGTGAAATTCAATCACAATTTGCGAAAACTGTTCTATGACCTCAATTGGGGTTTCTTCAAAAACACTCCATTCATAGCCCTCAACATCCATTTTAAGAATTAATTTATTTGATTCTTGATGTCCATTACGAGCTATTAAATTGCTAAGTGTTTCTAACCCTGCCTCAGGCTTCCCTGCAACTCCCTGTTTAAAAAAATAGAAATGCTTATTTCCCTTTGGTAGTTTATCAATGGTATGATCATACATATAAACATCAATTCCTGACTTGGCCATCTCTTCATCCCAAGATACGTCGTCATTTATACCAAAACTATAAGCAGCAGTTATATTATGACCAGAAAAATCGTCCAGCATCACATAACCACCATCGAAATCTTTCCCAACACGCCGATAATTAGAATCTTTAATATCCATTGGCGATAAAAGAGATCTAAATTTTTGAAAAATCTCAAATTTTCTAGACTCTTTTATTTTGCTATATTCGAGATTTAAATATTCTATATAAGATATTATCTTATTTGATTGATGATATTGATTTTTCAGTTCTTTTCTTATTTGATTGTTCTGCCATTGGAGATAGTCTATGCGATTATTTAAAGCACTTGTTCCTATTAATCGACGCAAAATAGAAACAAATTTTTTTATTATTTTTTTCATATTGTCACATTTTTTTATGTGTTATTTTTTGATTTTAAATTAATCCATTCAACTCTTAATCTGTTTTTTATTCTTGAGAATAAATTTGAGTCTTTTTTCAATTTAGACTTTATTACATAGTTTAGTTTCTGAACTTGTTTTCTTGGCTTTAAAACATATGCCTTTTTTTTAGAAAAGATTTTATCAAAAAACTCTAATATTGCCTCATTTGTTAATTCTTCTGGGAGTTTATTGTCTTTAAAAATAGGAGCCTTTATATAAGATTTCCAAAGGTCGTCATTATTATCAATTTCAATAACCCTCTCTACTACCTCTTCGAAAGAATTGAAGTCATGCACATTAATAAAACAATCTGGATTAAAATCTTGAGCAATAGTTGTATCACCCCAATAGATTGGAATACTTCCTTGTATTAGGGGTTCTATTATTTTTTCAGTAGCATAACCTGGATGACTCTCGTTTTCAAAAGCTATGGTGAACTTGCTTTTTGAAACCATTTCAAGTTTATTATCTATTCTACCCCCAATGTTATTTAAAACTTTCCCGCCAGAGTCTACATGTTTGTATTTATTTAGTAATTTAAAAAAATGTATGCGCTCCTTTGCGCGCTCGTTGCTGTAAATAAAATTACAAAAAAGTGATACACGCGTTTTTACTTCCTTAAAATCTCGATTTAAAACAGTATTACCAGGATCATAAAACTGCCTCCATAAAGGGACACGCCAATGCCTATTATTATAGAATCTCTCATGAGTTAAGGCATAATCTGTCTCATCCCAATTGGCCTTTATATTTTCTCCAGTTAAAAAAATTCTAATCGCATTTGGCGAAGAAGTTAAAATGGCTTCTCTGTTTATATCTCCATAAAATAAAAAATCTGGGGTATTATTCCATGTAAATTTAAAATACCTATTTAACATCCATAATGGAAACCAAGAATTACTTGGATGTCTTAAGCCTACACCTCTGAGTGTGGGCCTACAAATATTTGCAGATATTGCTGTTTTATTTTGAAAATTTGTCATCTATAAAATAACTTGTGCTTAAATCTACCAAGTGTAAGTTTTAATTGAGTGAAATTAAACTTTGGTTTACGTGTATCAGCCCTTGATAAATATTGATTGATTTTAGGCAGTCTTAATCTTGATGGAATTCTAACCTTTTTAACAGTATTAACTTTAAGATTATTAAAAAATGAACTGTAGCTATTGCAAGAAATTTCTAAGGAAAAATTTCCTGTAACAAGCTGTTTCGCATTTAATGACATTTGTTCCCAAATCTGGTTATCTGCTTTTAATTTTTTGATGGTCTTAATAAAATGCTCATTTCTATCATCTACGATGTATCCGGTCTTGCCGTTTTCAATAAGTTCAGTAATACCACTACGCATATCTATGCATACAGGCACAACGCCACATGCCATGGCTTCTAAAATAGAGATGGGTAGTCCTTCAAAATCAGATAATAAAACAATTACATGCGCCTTTAGAAGCTTATCTGTCATTTGCTTTGGGGGTATGTTACCTCCCAAACTCACAGCGGTAGTTATTTGCTGTTTATTCAAAATATTCTCTACGTTAATTTTATCTGGACCATCACCATAAATTATGGCTTCAACTCCCTTAATTTTTTGAGTCATTTTACAAAATGAACGCGTCACCTCAGATATTCTTTTCTGCTGCTCAGCCAAGCGGCCAACATAAATAACTCTCAAAGAGGTATCATCCCTTGTTGCCTTGCTATCAGGAATTATAACTCCATAAGGGATTCTTTTTATTTTTTCTTTTGAGGCATATTTACTTTTGAGTAATTGCTGCTCAAGTACTTTGGAAACACAAATCATTCCATCGATTCGGAAAGATTTATGACCATCCATAAATTCTTTTTGAATTGCGTGGTAGAACGGATC
>Ga0206127_1005911_pt1 | contig 10143 bp, 6 predicted proteins | sample Helgoland_Spring_6_FD_148646 | JGI IMG/M metagenome (GOLD analysis project Ga0206127, IMG submission 148646) | Pelagic subsurface seawater microbial communities from Kabeltonne, Helgoland, North Sea - Helgoland_Spring_Bloom_20160419_1 | ecosystem: Environmental > Aquatic > Marine > Epipelagic ...
GGCGCTGCACAAGACATCGCGTTCAAAGTTATCTTGGTGTCCGACCGCTATCAAAGCGCAGCACAAGCCTTTCCCTCACGGGCACAACAACGGCCGGTTCTGGCTGCCGTTGCCGCAGGTAAAATTACCCACGGTTTACAAGCCCAAGGTGTTGCGCAAGCCGTGATTGCGGCATTCGTTACAGCACCGCCAGACCCTGACCTTGTCACGCTGGCACAATCTGGCGCTTTGGGTCACGCCTTATTGAATACGGTGGCTTTGACCGACGCCGGAGGCAAGGGCGACATCAACCAGTTGGTCACAGGTCTGGCCACTTTGCGTGCGCTCGGATTTGAAGACGTGGCGCGCCGCGTCGGCCTACAGGTCCTTTTACTGGGAAAACTATCGTGAGTGATATCTGGATTGCTACTTTTCTGGATGCACAGGCCGCCGAACTTGGCGCGGCCCGAAACACGCTTTTGGCCTATGGTCGTGATCTCAAGGATATCCACGGCTGGCTGATCGGTCGCGAGCGTAATTTTGAAAATGCAACACAGACTGATGTTGAGGGGTATCTGATCCACTGCGACGCACAGGGGCTTTCATCTGCTACGCGCGCCCGACGATTATCAGCGATCAAACAACTTTATCGGTTTGCATTTGATGAAGGCTGGCGATCCGATAACCCTGCAATTCAAGTTGGTAGCCCAAGCCAGCCTAAAAGACTGCCTCATACTTTGGACGAAACAGAGGTTGACCAATTGCTTGCCGCGGCACGCAAAATGGCGCGCATGCCCCAAGACAAGTTGCGCGATACTTGCCTGATGGAGTTGCTTTACGCAACGGGTATGAGGGTGAGCGAACTGATGAGCCTGCCTGTGTCAGCCACGCGCGGCAATCCGCAAATGCTGCTGATCTTGGGCAAAGGCGGCAAGGAACGAATGGTACCATTATCGCCCCCCGCCAAAACCGCCCTAGCCGCATGGATCAGGCAAAGGGACGCACTGCAGGAAACCCGCGTACAAAACGGGCATGCACCATCGCCCTTTTTGTTTCCGTCACGCGGGACGTCCGGGCATTTGACGCGCCACTGGTTTTATACCCGAATCAAAGCACTCGCTGTCCATGGCAGTGTGTCGCCTGCCAAAGTTACACCACATACCTTGCGACATGCTTTTGCCACACATCTGCTGGCACGCGGGGCAGACTTGAGGTCAATTCAGACAATGTTGGGCCACGCCGATATAGTCACCACTGAAATCTATACCCACGTGGTCGATGAACACCTGACCAAACTGGTGCTTGATCATCATCCGCTCGCACACAACGCGCGAAAATCAACAATCAAGCCGGTGACAGATGAAAGCTAGACCGTTAGAAGAAAAACTTGAAGCAATAGATGCTGGATTTAGTGATATATTTCAGAGCAATAAGCGATGCTTGACGTTTCAGTTATTTTCGATAAATGCGCTAAAGCGCTGCTCATCCATGACACTTTGCTTACCTGACTGAACCACTTCGCTGCGCCTTCCCTTGATTGCACAGCGCTCCACCTTCATAACGCCGGGTAGAGAAGGATTAAGACGTATGGAAGACCTGACTTTATCAATGGACACAGCTTTTTGGATGACCTCCGGTGCCATCTTGCTGCTATTGGTCTTGTCTGGCTTTTTCTCAGGGTCTGAAACAGCGCTCACTGCAGCCTCACGGGGGAAGTTACGCAGTCAAGCCGACAAGGGATCCCGCGGAGCGCAGCGCGCGTTAGATATCACAGATGATACCGAACGACTGATCGGATCGGTCCTGCTGGGCAATAACTTGGTCAACATCCTAGCGACGTCACTGGCCACAGCCTTGTTCACGCAAGCGTTCGGCGAGTCGGGAGTAGCACTGGCAACTCTAGTAATGACGCTTTTGGTTCTGATCTTTGCCGAAGTGCTGCCCAAGACCTATGCAATCACCAATGCGGAAAAGGCAGCGTCGCGGGTATCACGGCCCATTTCGATAGTCGTCCGAGTTTTTTCACCCATCGTTTCGGCCGTACGGGTGCTGGTGCGCGGAGTGTTGCAGATTTTTGGGGTTCGGATCGACCCAGACAGCCAAATCATGGCCGTACGAGAGGAAATTGCCGGCGCTTTACAATTGGGTCACTCAGAAGGTGTTGTTGAAAAGGAAGATCGCGACCGGATATTGGGCGCGCTCGATTTGGGCGATCGTACTGTCGAAGAAATCATGCTGCACCGCTCAGGAATCGAAATGATCAATGCTGATGACGATCCCGAAGCAATTCTGGAACAGTGTTTGAAATCCAATCATACCCGTCTGCCTGTGTATCGCGACGAGCCTGAAAACATTACAGGCGTGATCCATGCCAAGGACCTGCTTCGTGCGACATATAAGGCCATCTCTGGCCCCGGTGGCGCGCCTGATGCGCTGAAAACATTCGATATCTCTGAGGTTGCGATGCAACCCTACTTCGTTCCTGAAACGACCACGCTCGATGAACAGATGCGCCAATTTTTGCGCATGCGCAGTCATTTTGGTCTCGTTGTGGATGAATATGGGTCTTTGCAAGGATTAATCACACTTGAAGATATTCTAGAAGAGATCGTGGGCGAGATCACTGACGAATTTGACCCCGACGCAGAGCATCCAGTCACGCGTGGTGAGGACGGAACTTATATTGTGGACGGTGCAATGACGATCCGCGATCTAAACCGTGCCACGGAATGGAATCTGCCCGACGATGAGGCAAACACCGTCGCTGGCCTTGTGATCCATGAAGCGCAGATGATACCGACAGTCGGACAGGTCTTTAGCTTTCACAACTTTCGGTTCGAAGTCACAACACGTGAAGGAAACCGTATAACTGCATTGCGGATTAAAGCTTTGCGTTGAAACACCCGTCTACCTCACCGCCCCTTTTTGTTCGCAACCTGTTCAATCCAAATGCGTACGGCGTCTAGGCGGCCGCGTGCAACGGGTATGACGGTGCCGCTATGCAAGTGCAAACTGGCTCCCTCAAGCGCTTCCACGCTAAGTACGGCTGCCCAATAGGACCTGTGAGTCTGTATCCCATCAGACGGTACAACCTGGTCCATAAAGGCCGACATCCGCTCGCGTAATTTAAGCGTGCCATCTGTCAAATGGACTTCGAGGTGGTGTTTCGTCACTTTAACAAACCGGATTTCCGCCAGAGCGATGCGTTGCCCTGCCAAAACCACATGCGCACCCATAGTCTTTTCATTCTTCTCTGTCTGTTTTGCCGCTGGCATAGATAAAAGCGCCAAGGTCTCGAACCCGTGTGCAATCAGAACATTTCTCAGATTCATCTGCCAAGTTATGGCGTTGAACGGGTCCTGACCCGGTTCAAATAAAAATACGAGGCCTACTGCGCTAACATAGGTCACCATGAGTACAAGCGGCGCTGAAAGAGCTATCAACGGCATTGGCCCGCTGAAAAAATATCGCCATAGGTTGAATACTGTTTTTGAATAGTACGCAAACAAAACGATATATAACGAAAGAGATGATGCCCAAAAGGCCAAATGCAAACCAAAGCCATCAAGTTGCGGCAACGTGATTGGATGACCTGTGGCCAGTATCCCAACCACGAAAATAAAAAACAACCACATCTCACGGAAAGCAAAAATCCCGCGAAGGTCTGGTAAGTTTAAATGTCTGTACGCACCGTTCGACAGCAAAACTTGAACTTCACAACTCGGAAAAATAGTGACCACAAGTACAACCTTAACTCGTAAACAAAAAGTCAAATACAACCGCATATTGCAACATGCACACCACTATTGCACGTAGAAAAATGCATAGCGATATTTAAAATTAAAGGTATCGGCAACGCGAGGGCTGGATGAACCGCACAGTTTTGTTTGATTTATGATACTCAGGCGCGCAGCCGGATTCCTTTTGGATCGAAAGGCGGCTCAGGTAGTATCGTAGCCTTGTGTGGCTCTCCAAGCACCATAACTTCAACCCGATCACCGATCGCAACACCCGTAACGTATCCAAGCGCAAGACTCATCCCAACCGTGTACCCATAGGCACCCGAGGTCACGCGACCAATTCCAATCCCGTCACGAAAGATCGGCTCGCCACCTGTCGCATCTGCTCCAGACGCCAACGTATCAGCCTCGTCAAGATGTAAAATAACCAAGGTTTCGCGGGCCAACTTCTCAAGCGTCTTTTCAACCGCAGCCTTGTTCAGAAATGATTTATCCATCTTGATCAGACGATCAAGGCCCACCTCTTGCGGCCAGTATTCGGGACTGTATTCGCGCCCCCACGAGCCATAGCCCTTTTCAATCCTCAAGCTCATCAATGCCCGACTGCCAACCGGGCCAATGCCCATAGGCGCGCCCGCATCTATCAAAGCCTTGTAAAGCCGTACTTGGTCGCAGGTGGCACAATGCAGCTCCCACCCTAGATCACCTGTGAAAGACACGCGCAACGCCAGCACCTGCACCCCTGCCAGCTCGATCCGAGCTGACCGCATAAAAGCAAAATCCTCTGTGGCAAGCGACGCGTTTGTCATACGTTGAAGCAGTGATCTCGCATCTGGCCCTGCCACGTTAAACCCACACATTTCATCCGTTTGACTTTCGAATGATGTGTCGGAAGGTAACGGGACGGCACCAAAGAAACGCTGATGATACCTTTCGGCCATCCCCGACCCAATGATCCAAAACTCATCCTCCGCCAGCTTGGTCACAGTGAAATCCCCAGCAATACCGCCACGCGTGCCTATCAGCGGCGTCAAACAAGACCGACCCACATGCTGCGGCATGCGATTGGCAAACAGCGCATTCAACCAATCTTCTGCCCCCGGGCCTTTGCAAACATATTTGGCAAAGTTAGAAATATCGATAATCCCGCCCCGCGCACGTAGCATCTTGCATTCTTCGCCCACTGGCCCCCACCAGTTTTGCCGCGTAAACCCGTTGGTGTCTGAAACGCCGGGTGTATCCGCAAACCAAAGCGGATGTTCCCATCCAAAATTCAATCCCATGACAGCGCCCATTTTGCGCTGCACGTCATAGACGGGCCGCGTGCGCACAGGGCGCCCGGCTGCGCGTTCCTCGTTGGGGAAATGGATTTTGAACCGGTTTGCGTATTGGTCACCCACTCGCGCCTTGGTAAATGCCTTGCCCGTCCAGTGACCAAATCGCGCCATATCCCACGCAAACATATCGTAGTGCGTCTCGCCCTCGATGATCCACTGCGCCGCAAGTAATCCCATACCACCAGACTGTGAAAACCCCGGTATGATGCCGTTACAACAGAAATATCCAGTGAGCTCGGGAACCGGACCAAACAGCACATTGCTGTCCGGTGACCATATCATAGGCCCGTTAATGACCCGTTTGATGCCGGCGCGGCCCACAACCGGTACACGCTCAATTGCGCGCATCATGTTCTCTTCGATCCGCTCTAGGTCATCTGCAAAAAGCTCATGGCCAAAGCCTTGCGGCGTTCCATCTTCAGCCCAGAACCGAACATCTTTCTCATATGCACCCACCAAAAGGCCCTTGCCCTCTTGGCGCAGGTAATATTCCCCATCCCTGTCGGCAACCGACGGCAGACGGCGGTCAAACGCTTCTATTTCAGCGATGGCTTCGGTGACAAAGTACTGGTGCTCGGTTGGTTGCAGCGGCAATTCAATGCCAGCCATCGCAGCCACTTCGCGCCCCCACAGGCCAGCCGCATTGATGACCCATGGCGTCGCGATATCGCCCTTTGTGGTGCGCACGCGCCATGTGCCATCACTCTGTTGCTCTGTCCCGGTCACCGGACAAAAGCGAATGATTTCCGCACCATTCTGTCGCGCCCCAGCCGCATAAGCGTTGGTCACACCCGATGGATCAACATTGCCACCCTCTGGTTCCCACATAATGCAGCGCACGCCACCATAATCAACCAAAGGATGTAGCCGCTCGGCCTCGGCCCGATCGATCTCGTGAAAGTTCATGCCATAAAGCTTGGCCTTGGCCGCCTGCAGGCGTAACTGATGCACCCGTTCCCGTGTCTGCGCCAGATAGAGAGAGCCAGGTTGAAATACACCACACCCCTGCCCCGTTTCTTGCTCCAGTTCCCTATAAAGACCCATCGTGTAGTGCTGAATACGACTGATATTCGTGCTATCGTGAAGCCCATGTATATTTGCCGCTGCATGCCAGGTTGAACCGCTCGTCAGCTCGTCCCTTTCAAGCAAAACAACATCAGTCCAGCCCAATTTTGTAAGGTGATACAGGATGGAACAGCCGATAACACCGCCACCAATGACAACCGCCTGAGCGTGCGTGCGCATGTGAATAAACCTGGTCATTATCTACATTTTCCACACACTGCGCCAAAGAACATGCCAGGGATTGCTCGGGCGCGACATCTCGCGTCGTTTCAGGACATCCCGCGCCCGCACTTCATTCGCGACACATTGAGTCGTGATTGCGCGCTCATCCTCTTCATCTTGCCAAGTAAACTCTCCCCGAAGGGCCGATGGATCATCAAGAAAGGGGTCGGAACATGAAAGATACTACACGAGTAGCCGTCATCGGCGGCGGCGTCGTTGGCGCATCCGTTCTATATCACCTGACCAAACTTGGTTGGTCTGACGTCATGCTGCTGGAACGTTCCGAGCTGACCAGCGGATCAACCTGGCATGCTGCCGGTGGCTTTCACACTCTGAATGGGGACACCAACATGGCAGCCCTGCAGGGCTATACAATCGGGCTCTATAAGGAGCTAGAAGAAATAACCGGAATGTCGTGCGGTCTGCACCATGTCGGCGGCGTGACGCTGGCAGACAATCAGGACCGGTTTGACATGTTGCTGGCAGAGCGGGCCAAGCATCGTTTCATGGGGTTAGACACCGAAATCGTTGGACCTGAAGAGATCCGAAAAATCGCACCTGTAACAAATACCGACGGCATCATTGGTGCGCTCTACGACCCGCTAGACGGTCACCTTGATCCCTCTGGCACAACTCATGCCTATGCCCGTGCCGCCCGCATGGGCGGTGCGCAAGTTCACACACACACAATGGTTCGTGAAACCAATCAGCGGACTGACGGAACATGGGACGTGGTTACTGACAAAGGAAACGTCCATGCCGAACACATTGTAAACGCTGGTGGATTATGGGCCCGCGAGGTTGGCGCCATGGCAGGTGTCTATTTCCCATTGCACCCGATGGAACACCAATACATCGTAACCGAAGATGTGCCCATGATTGTAGAAATGGCCAAGGACGGCATCGAGCATCCGCATGTGATGGACCCGGCAGGCGAAAGTTATTTGCGACAAGAAGGGAAAGGGCTGTGCATCGGGTTCTATGAACAGGCTTGCCGCCCATGGGCCGTGGGAGGCACCAGCTGGAACTTTGGCCAGGATCTGCTGCCAGACGACTTTGAAAAGATCGAGCAAAGTGTTGCTTTTGCTTACAAAAGATTTCCTGCGCTTGCGCGCGCCGGTGTCAAGAACGTGATTCACGGCCCCTTCACTTTTGCGCCTGACGGCAACCCGCTGGTTGGCCCCGTGCCGGGTATGCGAAACTACTGGTCCGCTTGCGGAGTGATGGCCGGCTTTAGCCAAGGCGGTGGCGTTGGCCTGATGTTAGCGCAGTGGATGGTGGAAGGCGAGACCGAGCGCGACACGTTTGCAATGGATGTCGCGCGTTTTGGCGATTGGATCACGCCGGGGTATACCTTGCCAAAAGTCATTGAAAACTATCAAAAAAGGTTCTCAGTTTCCTATCCCAACGAAGAACTTCCAGCTGCGCGCCCAAACCGCACGACACCTATGTATAACATTTTTTCGAATATGGGCGCCGTATGGGGCCAGCAATTTGGTCTTGAGGTGGTGAACTACTTCGCACAAGCCGGTGAGCCCAACTATGAGTCTCCGTCCTTTCGTCGCTCTGACGCTTTTGGCGCAATTGCCCGCGAAGTTTCTGGGGTCCGAAACGCCGTAGGGATCAATGAAGTTCACAATTTCGGAAAATATCTGGTCACAGGTCCACGTGCCCGGGCGTGGCTCGACAGGATAATGGCCGGTCGAGTGCCGCAAATGGGACGCGTAGCACTAAGCCCAATGCTGAGCCCCAAGGGCAGGCTGATTGGTGATTTCACGATATCATGTCTCGGGGAAGAAGAATTCCAACTTACTGCGTCTTATGGCAGTCAGGCCTTTCATTTCAGATGGTTCCACCAACATAAAGAAGATGGCGTAACCATAGAAAATATATCAGATAAGAGAAATGGCTTTCAAATCGCCGGACCCAACGCAAGCAAGGTTCTACAAGCGTGCACGGGCGCAGATATTTCCGCCATACGCTTTTTGGACGTGATGAAAATGACCGTCGGCATGACAGACTGTATCGTTCAGCGGATCAGCTATACCGGCGATCTGGGGTTTGAGATCTACTGTGATCCAATGGGGCAGCGACAGTTGTGGGATACGCTTTGGACGGCAGGTGCAGCGCACGGCATGGTGCCCTTTGGGATGCGTGCAATGATGTCACTCAGGTTGGACAAATTTTTTGGATCATGGCTGTCAGAATATTCACCTGACTACACGGCCGCAGAAACTGGGTTGGATCGCTTCATTTGCTGGTCAAAAAATACCGACTTCATCGGGCGTAGCGCTTCACAGGCCGAACGTAGAAAAGGCCCTAAACGCAAGCTAGTGGCCTTGGAAGTTGATGCTGACGAGGCGGATGTGCAGGGATACGAACCCATTTGGCTGGACGGCGTCGTGGTTGGGTTTTGTACGTCCGGAGGCTATTCGCATTACTCAAGCAAATCTGTGGCTATCGGGTTTTTACCCACGATACACATCGCAGAAGGCCGCACTGTAGAGATTGAAATTCTCGGGCAGATGCGGCCAGCCCGCGTGATTACCACACCGCTTTTCGATCCGGATGGCACTGCCCTGCGGGTCTGATATACTGAGGATATGATATCAATTATCCTTCTTGCTGCAGGATCGTCGTCGCGCATGCGGGGTCGTGACAAGCTGTGCGAAATCATTGACGGCGTGCCGCTTTTGCGACGCCAGGCACAGATCGCTCTGGATATCAGCACTCATGTGCTGGTCGCCCTGCCCTCGCGTGCTCATCCGCGCTACAATTTATTGTCAGGGCTTGACCTTGAGGTTATCGAGGTCCCCGATGCGGCCGAGGGGATTGGCGCCAGCCTGCGCACCGTATTCGAAGCAATTCCTATGAGCACGACGCACGCGATGCTTCTGCTTGCAGATATGCCAGACATCACCGCCACCGATCTGGGACTAATCATCGATGAAATACAGGCCCATCCAGAAGCACTGGTTTGGCGAGGCATGACCGAAAATGGCAAGCCGGGCCATCCTATTGCCTTTCATCGACAGCTATTCGATGCGCTTGCTTGCCTTAGTGGCGACAACGGTGGGCGTGATATCATCAAGGCCGCCAAAGACCGGGTTAGATTGGTTTGCTTGCCTGGCCAGAGGGCAAGGTGCGATTTAGACACACCAGAGGAATGGGCCGCCTGGCGATCACGTCAGATCTGAATTTTACATCGTCCAGTTTGCTCTTGTTTTTCGGCTTTGCTCGCTCGTGTCAGAGCTGGCCTCAGTTCCAATTTTTAGTTCATGCAGCTGCGCAGGTTGCGTGCTTTGACCGTCCCGCTGATCTAAGTGGACTGCTACACTGGCAGACGTAAATCACTCAGGAGGCCCCAAAGTACATCAGCATCAGATAAGGCAGCAGTTCTGTTTTTCTAGGTGAGCGCAAGACTGCTCCGACAGTCGACGGCGCCTGATATGGCAGGGTCGCGGTTATCTTGGACAGTTAATCGTTTTTGTAACACGACGCTCACAATGAATGACAAACGCATAATAGTCACCACAGCCAAGACAATCTATTTGTCACTGAAACATCCCGTTCATCCGTGGCGCATATAGAAAAACAGCGAATTGAACCCAATCCAATTTATTCTTGATTTTTTTAATAAGGAAATGTTTGTGTGCCGGTGTGCAGCAACTGCTGTCACGTTCAAAAGGAGAGACCCATGAATGTCAGATCACTGACGCGGGGTCTTTGCTCCGCTGCCGCAGCAACCACGCTTACGATTGCGTGCGCCAAGATTGCTTTTGCAGAGACTATAACCGTGA
>Ga0206127_1005916_pt1 | contig 10138 bp, 7 predicted proteins | sample Helgoland_Spring_6_FD_148646 | JGI IMG/M metagenome (GOLD analysis project Ga0206127, IMG submission 148646) | Pelagic subsurface seawater microbial communities from Kabeltonne, Helgoland, North Sea - Helgoland_Spring_Bloom_20160419_1 | ecosystem: Environmental > Aquatic > Marine > Epipelagic ...
ATTGATGGTCTTTCAAGAACTATTTTTTCAATCTCATCTTTAGCGAGGTCAATATTAACTTCAATTTCATCTCTTCGCTTACCATTCACCTGGATAGGTAAAATAATAGTATCATTTATTAGCATTAAAGCATCTAAAGTGGGCCACTTTGCGCCCGTTACCAATCCTTCACCCCCTAATGTAGACCATATTTCTTCAGCTAAATGTGGTGTCATCGGTTGCATTAATTGAGCCATTGTTAACATAGCGTTAACTTTTGCAATTTTACTTGCCGATGATTTTGAAATCATATTGGTAAATTGATAAAGGGCTGCAATTGATTTGTTAAATGCAAATCCTTCAACACCATTTGTTACTGCATCGATAGCAATATTTCTTGCTTTATCTAATTCATCGTCTTTCGATGTGTCAGTTGTTTGATCTTCAGTTATTTCAACAGTTAATCTCCAAACTCTTTGCAAATGTTTCCAAGCAGCCTCAGCTCCTGATGCAGTCCATTCAACATCTCTTTCTGGAGGACTGTCAGACATAACAAACCAGCGCGCAGTGTCAGCACCATACTGATCAATGATATCATCCGGATCGACCACATTCTTCTTAGATTTTGACATTTTAATAGACTGGCCAACTGTTACCTTTTCGCCATCAAGTGTTATAAATTCACCACTTTCAGACTGCTTAATATCATCTGGGTTGAGCCATTTTCCATCTGAGTCTTGATATGTTGCATGGCAAACCATTCCTTGAGTAAATAACGCATTGAATGGTTCAATTGCCTTTTTGGGTAAATGCCCAGTGGCATTCATGGCGCGCGCAAAAAATCGTGAGTATAATAGGTGTAAGATTGCATGCTCAACGCCACCGATATATTGGTCGACATTCATCCAGTAATCTGCATCTTTTTCACTGGTGGGGGTAGTGGATTCTGGCGCTGTAAATCTTGCATAATACCATGATGAATCTACAAAGGTATCCATAGTATCAGTTTCTCGAAGGGCATCTGATCCACATGATGGGCATTTACAATTCCTCCACTCATCATGTCTATCTAATGGATTTCCAGGTTTATCAAAAGTCACATCTTTTGGCAGCACTATTGGTAGGTTTTCTTTTTCTTCAGCAACCACTCCACATTTATCACAATGGATTACAGGAATAGGGCACCCCCAATATCTTTGTCGGGAAACACCCCAATCCCTTAAACGATAGTTTACGGTTGCTTTTCCCATTCCCATATCAGAAATTCGTTTAATGACTTCAGTTTTTCCCTCTTCAATAGTCATACCATCTAAAAATCGTGAATTAATCAAATTGCCAACACCAGTAAATGCTTCTTCTTTGATTGCAAATGTATCTGGATTTAGGTCGGTTGGGCATACAACTGGAGTAACAATTAAATCATATTTTCTAGCAAAATCTAAATCTCGCTGATCATGTGCTGGACAACCAAATATTGCACCTGTGCCATACCCCATTAGTATAAAATTAGCTATATAGACAGGCATTTCCCATGCATCATTAAAGGGATGAGTTACAGTAATGCCTGTATTATATCCTTTTTTTACTGCAGTTTCTAAAGCTTCTTGGGTAGTTCCTATTTGGCGACACTCTAGATTAAAATTAGCTATGTCTGAATTATTTTTTTCTAATTCTTTTGCTAAGGGATGATCACAAGAAATTGCCGCAAATGATGCACCAAACAATGTATCAGGACGCGTTGTATAAACTTCTAATTTTTCAAAGCCAGCAGGAGCATCAGTGGTTTTAAAATCAAACTGCATGCCCTGCGATTTACCAATCCAGTTTTTTTGCATAGTGCGCACTTTTTCTGGCCAGTTTTCTAAACCATCAAGGGCACTTAATAATTCTTCTGAATATTCAGATATCTTAAAAAACCATTGCGTTAACTCTTTACGCTCAACTAATGCGCCCGACCTCCATCCTTTACCGTTTTCAACCTGCTCATTTGCTAGAACTGTCATATCGACTGGGTCCCAATTCACTACAGCATTTTTACGGTACACTAATCCCTTAGACATCATATCAATAAACATTGACTGTTGTTGCCCATAATACTCCGGATCACACGTTGCAAATTCACGCGACCAATCTATTGATAACCCCAATGGCTTTAACTGAGCACGCATGTCAGAGATATTTTGATAAGTCCAATCACCAGGATGGACATTTTTCTCCATTGCTGCATTTTCAGCGGGCATTCCAAATGCATCCCACCCCATTGGATGTAATACGTTAAATCCAATTGCAGATTTATACCGAGCTACAACATCACCCATTGTATAATTTCGCACATGTCCCATATGAATGCGTCCTGACGGGTAAGGGAACATTTCCAAAACATAGTATTTTTCACGCTCATCGGGATTAGCTTTGAAGCTTTGTGATAAATCCCAGGCAGATTGCCATTTAGGCTCTGTCACTTTTGCATTATAACGCATTCTTTAGGCACCTTTTAACGTAGGGCGCCGGAACGATGCCCGGCGTATAATTTTTGAATTAATATAATTTAATCTATAAATCTAATGATTTTAATCGCAACTGACGTGCCTTACTTAATATTGCATTTTCAATCTCACGCTTTGCTACTGAACTAATAACTCCGTTAGATGATCGTACTGTAACACTAAGAGATCGAGCATCTAAGGCGGGATCACTTATATAAATGGTCGCATCATATATCTGCGTAGATCCTGGTGCCTTGCCTTTGCCAAAAACAATAATCCCAGAAAATGGATCCGCAGAGTTTATTGGTAGAAAATTTAGTACTTCTAAGGAAGCCTGCCACAAATATTTATTCACAGATCCTATTTCATCGCCACCGCTTTTTAATAAATCTCCCAATTTGCCATTATCGTCTACCAAAACTATTGGAGACTTTTTCTTATCAGTCATTTCATTTGATAAAATTTTACTACCATTTTGTGCATCAGATTTATTCAGATTTTTAATACTACTACAGGCTGTTATTGTTAAACAAATCAGAAATAATATACTTTTTGATTTCATGAGGCTTTTCATTTTTTTTCCAGGAATTAATTAATTACATATTAACTACCACTCAAGTGATATCTTCTCAAGTTGGTATTTTATCACACTTGGTCCATTTATCTTACCAAATACGTTCATTACTAATGGTGTGACAAGTTTGCACCAGTTGTAATAATCCATACCAAAAAGGCTTTGGGATTCTTGACCAATCACGATGAAATCATCAAAAAGATAATATCTCACTGGATTCTCCAGAAGAGGTCCTAAATATGAATAAATATACAAGGAATTTAAATATGAAAAAACTACTTATTGCTTCTACAGCACTAGTTGCAACAGCTGGAATGGCTGCTGCTGATATTACAATGTCTGGTTATGCTGAAATCGGCTTGACTGATGCTGGTGGTGCTGTTGGTATGGAAATGCACTCTGACATGGACATTGGCTTCAAATTGTCAGGCGCATCAGACAACGGTCTAACTTTTGGCGCTTCAATCGACCTAGATGAAGTTGCTAATGGCATTAACGCAACTGGTGGCTCACAAGCAGTTCACGTTTCAGGTGCTTTTGGCACATTGACAATGGGTGATACTGACGGCGCATTAGATAAAGCAAATGCAGAAGTTGCTTCACTAACAGCTATTTCAGATAATCACACAGCACACGCTGGTTACAACGGTGGCGCAGGTTTAGATGCTGGCGACATTTTACGTTATGACACTACAGCTGCTGGCTTTGGAATATCTGCATCTATCGGTCAATCTGACGTAGCAGTTGCTAATGACGTGATGGGTTATGGTATTACAACTACTTTAGGTACAGTTGCTGTAAGTGCTGCTTACCAAGCTGATAATGTACAAGACATTACAGCTGTATCAGCTAAAACTACCGTTGGTGGCTTGACTATCACTGCTAACTATTCTGAAGCAACTATGACTGATACAGCAGCAGTTGCTGCAGTTGCTGCTGCAGAAGTTGTTGGTGCTCCAGATACAGTAGCAGTTACAGCTGTAGATGCATTTGGCAACTCATATGAGCATACAGGTCTTGGTCTAGCTTACACAGTATCTGGCGTTAACTTAAGCGCTAACTTCGGTCAGTATGATTATGATGACGGCTCACAAGCTGACGGTTATGGCTTAGCTGCAAACTACAGCCTAGGTGGCGGCGCTACTGTAATGGTTGGTTACGGTTCAGGAAATGCACGAGCAACAGCTGCAACTGCACAAGCAGCTGATGTTAGCACGTTCTCAGTTGGTCTTGGCTTGTCATTCTAATCTGACTTAATTTATAAGATTGATACTTAAAGAGCGGGCCTTTATGCCCGCTCTTTTGCTTTTCATCTCTTGAAAAGAGGATATAAAAGTTTCAGGGTTATGTCCCTAACTGAAATCGTTTTTATTTACTAAAGGGCCATGATGCTTCCTCTCTCTATTACTCAAATTACTGCAGAATATAAGCGGGCAATTTCCCTTCAAGCTAAGGGGCAAAACGAGCTTGCCCTAGCTATTTATAGTCAAATATTAGAAATTAATCCCAACATTGCAGAGGTGCACTTTCAAGTCGGAAAAATATTTTATACAGGAAATAAATTTTCAGAATCAGTTTTTCATTTTAATATAGCTATTACGTTAAAGCCAAATGAAATTACAATTTGGGAACAATATATACCAAGTTTACTTTGTAATATCGATCTAGTTGCAATTAAAAAAGCAATTAAAATACTTAAAAAAACAGATGTTGATAAACACACATCTGTTATTTTCCAAAATAGATTACTAAGTAAGGCAAATGGATCTTCTGTATCAATTGGAAACTTAAATAAATCCGTTTTAAACAGCATTCAATCCTCGATACTAAGTTGTGATTACGAAAAAGCAAACGTATTAGCCAAAGCTTTGTATAATCAAAATTCAAATAGTCCCATTGTTTTGGAGCTGCTTGCTCGCACATACATAGGACTTGGACATTTAGATGAAGCGCGTAAATATTTTAACATTGCAATAAAACTAGATCCAACATTTTTTAATGCATTTAATAATCTAGGCAAACTAGAGTTGAAAGAAAAAAATTATAGTGCCGCAATTTCATTATTTAAATCTGCTGTAGTTGTAGCGCCAAAAGCTTCATCAGGCATCTACAACCTAGCAAATGCTATGTCATTTAATATGCAAATTTCTGATGCTCAGGATCTTTTGAAAAAAGCCCTACTACTAAACTTAAAGGGTGAAAATCTGTACATGTTATTAGGCGAGCTATCCGTTCGTACAGGATATTATAAAGACTCAGAAAAATACTACGAAACTGCATTTAAACGAGAACAAAAGTCTGCAGAATTATATATAAAAGTTGGCGATATATTTAATAACGCAAACCAATCATATGCTGCCCTAAAGTATTATAATTTAGCGCAAGAAATTGAACCAGATAATGCTCTTATATTTAAATTAAAAGCTAATGTTTATCGTGAAATTGGGGATTTCAACAAAACACTCGAACAAATAAATAAAGCAATTTCCATAGAGCCCAATAATATAGATTTTCTAGTGTTTTACGTAAATTCAAAGAAAATTGAGAACACTGATCTTGTCATTGAGAAAATGATTGCTCTGTTTGAAAAAAAATCTATCACCAAAAATGACAAAATTAACCTTGGGTTTGCAATTACCAAGGCTTTAGAGGATTCAAAACAATTTGATAGAGTTTTTCCGTTTTTAAAGGGTGCTAATGACAGCGTGAATTTAAATTTTCCGTATGATATAAACACGGCTGTGTATGAAAATGATGAAACTATCAAATATTTTGAAGATTTCAAATTAGATAATTATAGTGGCATGGGATACAATGATGCACATCCTATTTTTATTTGCGGGATGCCCCGCTCAGGTACAACATTAGTTGAACAAATTATATCTTCGCACAGTTCTGTAACGGGTGCTGGTGAAATTGGGTACACAAATATAGCGATTGACCACACAATTAGGACAGAAGAAAAGAAACTCATTCCATTATCAAAAGTTCAACCCAAACATTTAGAAAAAATTGGCTCCGACATATGGACATATTTGACACATCACTACCCAGGAACATCACATATTACAGATAAATCAATCATGACCTATAAGCGTATGGGGCTTCTAAAAGCTGCAATGCCAAATTGTAAATTCATCATTGTGCGTCGTGATCCTCGTGATAATTTATTATCAATTTACCGAAATAAGTTCGCAGATAATACACATTTATATGCCTATAATTTAGAAAATCTAGGTACATATTATAAACAATTTTTACGAATTATGGATTTTTGGCGTAATAAAATGCCTACAGGTTTTATGGAGATCAATTACGAAGATCTAATTAATGACCCAGAAACTCAAGCACAAAAGTTAGTTAACTACTGTAATTTGGATTGGGAGAATAAATGTCTTGAGTTCTATAAATCTGAACGCCAAGTTAAAACACTGAGTATTTTACAAGTACGTCAACCTATTTATAAATCATCAGTTAAAGCATGGCAGCGTTACGAACAGGATTTACAACCCCTATTTAAGGCAATAGAATAATGTCCCTTTCAGAAATCATTTCCCGTATAGCCACTGCTGAAAAAACTGCTGGCAGAAATATAGGAAGCACACAATTATTAGCTGTATCTAAAGTCCAACCAATCGAACGTGTGTTGAGTGTTCTTGAGCAAGGGCATACAATATTTGGTGAAAATAAAGTTCAAGAAGCTCAAGGTAAATGGCCAGATTTTCGTGAAAATTTTTCAAATGTTAGTGTCCACCTAATAGGACCGCTTCAAAGCAATAAAGTAAAACAAGCTATAGAATTGTTTGATGCAATACATACTCTTGATCGTTTGAAGTTAGCACAAAAACTTTCAAATGAAATCCAAGCCCAAGGAAAAGCACCTGAGATGTTCATCCAGATCAATACTGGTGAAGAAAAACAAAAATCTGGCATACATCCAAATGAAGCTGATCAATTCATATCAGATTGTATGTCTCTTGATTTACCAATTAAAGGTTTAATGGTTATTCCACCGATTAATGAAGAACCTTCACTTCATTTTGGGTTACTCAGAAAAATCGCACACAGAAATGGTCTTACCGGCTTGTCCATGGGAATGAGTAGCGATTTTGAGAGTGCCATTGCAATGGGAGCAACACATATTCGAGTGGGCTCAGCTATATTTGGTGAACGTAATTATTCTTAAGTCTATTACTTTATAATCACGCGGCTATTAAAATTCCAGTTTTCAAAAATCCATATAAGATCAGAAATATCAAAAGCTATACAGCCTTCTGTTGGATAACGAGGGCGCCGCCAAGCATGAATAAAAATAGCGCTACCCATACAAGGCTCAGCATTTGGCCAATTATAATCTAAAACTCCATAAGCATCATATAATTGATCCGATCTACGAAGTTTTTCATGACTGAAGAAATAATTGTCAGAATAAACCATATGATTATAATTTTTATCACTTGGATCATCAGACCATAAATCATTTAAACGGGTATGTTTTTTTTCAATATTTGGGGAGCTGAAGGAAAGACGATCATTACGAAATCCAATACTTTTGATCGAAAAGTTACCAATTGGGGTAATTCCATCTCCTTCACCAACTTTTTTAGCAATCCCACTTCGACCTATTGCAACCGGTAAAGTATACCCCATAAACCTTGCGCCCCAATGGGTTACTACAAGATCTTGAAATTTAGGATTCATAAAATGTGACCACTTTTTTTAGCCTTAGTTTCTAAATATTTCTCATTTAATGGGTTTGAACCAACTTGAAGAGGTACGCGCTCAGACACAGTTATCCCAGCGGCCTCCATAGAGGATACTTTTTCTGGATTATTTGTCATAAGTCGAACTGATTTAAAACCCATTAAGCGTAAAATTTCAGCCCCTATTTTGAAATTTCTCTCATCATCTTCAAAACCCAACCTATGGTTTGCTTCAACTGTATCAAACCCTTGGTTTTGAAGCGCATATGCACGCATTTTGTTTGCAAGACCTATACCACGACCTTCTTGGTTCATATATAATAAAACACCAGATCCATCTGAGGATATTGCTTCAAGAGCAGCTTGTAATTGATGCCCACAATCACATTTCAAAGATCCAATCAAATCTCCAGTAAAACATGCTGAATGTAGCCGTGAAAGTACTGATTTATTACGATCTGGATTTCCAATTTCAATTGCATAATGCTCCTCACCGCCATCTTGTGGACGAAAAACATGAACACGACTTGCCTCTGCAACTTGAAGGGGCACATTAGCAGCTGAAACTTCTATTAATTGATTTGATGGATTTAATATTAGTGACAATATTTGCTCTAGATCTACGAAGTCCAACCCCAAAATGTCTTGGCCTGTTATATTAACCATCACTGCAGATGGAATTAAATGAGCCGTCTTACAGATTGCCAATGCTGTGCGAGGAACTTCCGCGCTTCCTCCAAATATGGGAGTAAAAGGCCCCTTAAGTGGCGTATTAAAATCATCACTCGGATCACATACTGAATGTATCCAATCTAAATCTTTATCATCTGGGATAGCTAATCGCGCTATGTCCCCATCTGTAGCCCAAGTGGAAAGAGTTTGTGCTCTCCAATCTGTTATGGCCAGTTCTAAAGAACCTAATTTTCGCATTCCATTAAATCGGGATACTGTTATTGTTTCAGAAGACGCAACCAGCCACTTCTCAAGCCCTAACTTAAACCCAACGGCCACACCCATTCGAAAGTCTGATCGAATTCGTGCAATTCTTTCTGATGCTGTAAGTGCAATTGACATTATTGGCCTTTACCCTCTGAGGACTTACTTTGCAGTATATAATTATAGAACAAAATATTAAATATCTAACTTATTTATAAATAACTAAAAGTAATAGCGCGTATTTCTTGTTCTACTCAAAAAAATATTTATTGTATAAGAAAATACTATGGAATTTCACATGAGCTCTTCTACAAAAATACTATTAGTAAATAGTGATAGAGATTTATCTGAAGCATTGATTTATCAATTATCTTTAAATGACAAGTATCAAATAATAGAAGCGGTTGAAGATAACGTATTCACTCAAATTAATAATAATTCATTCAATATCGTTATCATCAATTCTCAACTCTCTAAATTGAATGGGCATAATCTTACCAAAAAACTCCGTACTGGCGGTTTTAAAAATCCAATCATAATGCTCATAACTCAATCTGATGCATCAAATGTAGATAATAAACTCACAATTGAAGCAAATGAATATATTATTAAACCATTTAAGTATCCAGCATTACTAAAATCCATAGGATTACAATTGCGGCAATTTGGAAAAACAGAAGACACGCAACATAATATTGGGTCTTATGTATTTAAACCAAACTCCAAAGTTTTGGAAAGTAAAAACAAATCTATTCGCTTAACAGAAAAAGAAAATGATATCTTAAAGTTTTTATATCAAAATTTAAAAACTATAGTTAGCCGAGAAATTCTTTTACATAAAGTCTGGGGATATAATTCTAAAGTAACCACCCACACGCTTGAAACACATATCTATAGACTGCGCCAAAAAATAGAAATTGATCCAGCTAATGCCTGTTTTTTAATAACTGAAACTGGCGGATATAGATTGAAACCGTAAATTCTTGTGAATAAAAAGAAAGATATACTATGCCCATAAAAGTATGCAGTTGGAATATTAATTCAGTACGTTTACGCGAGGATAGTGTCTGCAGATTACTTTCAGAGGAAACTCCAGATGTATTATGCCTACAAGAATGCAAAAGCCCAGAGGATAAAATACCAACAGAAAAATTCTCTAAACTAGGATATAAATATTTAATTGCGAGTGGTCAAAAGGGATACAACGGCGTTGCTATATTATCTAGATTACCTCTTAGAGAAATCTCTCGCAGAGATTTTGCATCCCTTGAGCACGCTCGTCACATTGCAGTAAATGTTGATAATAAACTAAATATTCATAACTTTTATGTGCCCGCTGGAGGTGATATTCCCGATAGAAACATAAATGAAAAATTTGGCCAGAAATTAGATTATCTAGGTGAAATGGCAGAATATTTTCAATCACAAAAACCTCAAAAATCAATTCTAGTTGGTGATTT
>Ga0206127_1005918_pt1 | contig 10136 bp, 6 predicted proteins | sample Helgoland_Spring_6_FD_148646 | JGI IMG/M metagenome (GOLD analysis project Ga0206127, IMG submission 148646) | Pelagic subsurface seawater microbial communities from Kabeltonne, Helgoland, North Sea - Helgoland_Spring_Bloom_20160419_1 | ecosystem: Environmental > Aquatic > Marine > Epipelagic ...
TAATACCTACCATAAAAAATTTAGTAGGCATATTTCCTCCGTTATCAATATTACTAAACTTAACTTTTAACTTGTAAGTTTGACCATCAACTAAGTCAAGTGTTTGGCGCCAATTAGGATAGTTAGGTGTATTTGCGTTTCCTCCAGAAGTAGTAAGAAGCACGCCGTTGCCAGTGTAGTTTTCAGTTATACCAGTTGATGAAGCCCAAAAAGTAGAATCTACAAGATCTATTCCTTGAAGAACCTCATCACTATCAACAACAAAATAATATAACTTATCGTTTTTTTCGTCAGCAATACTACCAACACAACTAGCTGTTGATGGAATAAACCCTTGCCCAGAAATTAAAGAGTTACCTAATATATTTTGAGCGGTACCAACTTCAGACCCTTCTGATGTTGACACTTGTATATTCATTGCATCTCTATACTGTCCGTTTGGAACAAGTCTCTCGTCAAGATCCTTATTCATCTTACCGCCGGTAAAATTATGCTTAATTTCTGGCATGTACTAGTGTTTTATTTGTTTCGATTTACCTCTTAAAATTTGAGTTAATTCTTCTAATTTAATATTAGATAATCTTAATTTTGCTTTTCTAGTCTCTGCAAACCTTTCTTTTTTAAATCTAGGTGCTAACTGTTGGTGAATTGGTTGGGATGATGTAGATAAAATTGCGTAAGCTATATACTTATACATTGCTTCTTCAGCAAATTTATGAACTTGCATCTCTCCATCTGTACCAAGACTATCGCTTATATAATCTAAGATCACAGTTTTTCCACTAATATTAGAACTAAAATGTATTTTTCCACTTAAATCATCTATGTAAAAAGATCCATTTGCTTGAGCATGCTGAGGATCTAATCCAAATCTTGATCCGTCTAATGGCCAATAAATGTCATCTTGATAATCATCTTGATTTTCAGGTGGAGTTCCAGATTTATAATTCGACCAAGTCGTAGACTCTTCGCTACTACCAACCCTTATAACTTTTATATTATCAATTATTCCGTCAAAAGCTACATCATTCCACAACTTAATTTTACCCGTGCTGCTAGATCCTTGTAGCCACTCAACCGAGTGGGTTCCAACTATTGTCTCGTTAATAAGATCAACGTTATTATCACTTGCATCCGAGTTCAGCGTGCTAGCAATAGTCGTGTGATTTGCTAGTATAAACCGACCAGCTGTAGAAGCCACGACAATATCGTATGTTATTCTATATCGCCTACCCTCAATAATTTCAGGAGCATCAATCTCTATGTAACCAGCTGCAACCGTGTTACCTTGCAATACATTTTTATAGGTATTAAGGTTACCAGCGGTTGTAGTTATTGTTACATCTCCTATAGTCCATGCGTTAGTGTCAACTGTCCAGCCTGTGTCATTGTTAAACTCTCCATTTGCTATTAAGTTTGTAGAAGAAGTTAAATTACCATCCTTATTGAAGATATAGTCATTATTGGAATCTTGGTTTGTGGGAAAGGGATTTGAAGTTTTACTAGCGGGATATAATAAGTGTTTTATACCAGCAGAATCCACCCAACTAATCTTAGTGTAGTTAACATAATCTTGTGGTAGCGTCATCTGTAGTGATGCTGGAAGCGTGATTTCTTGAGCTTTTATAGACTTGAATGTATCGAATGATAATTCTTGCATAGCTCGCTGAGCGTGGAAAGCAATATCAGCTCTCTTTATTTTTGATATTATTTTACCTTCACCAACATAAGCTATTTGGAATTGAGTGATAATATCGTCTAAAGATGTAAATTGATAGCTACCGTGATCATTCCCTTGGTAATATTGTTGTTGCGTTGTATCGTCTAATAATCCCATTTATTTATTGTTTTTCTTGTTGAATTTGACTAGCACCAAGCCCAACCGCGGCCTGTGTTAATTGTGGTTTTTCGATTGCAACACCAGCTAATGCTAATATTCTATATACTAATTCTGTTTCTTCTGAAGCGTGTAATTCAAAATCTACGCCGTTAGTTGAGTTGTAAAGCGGTTTGTCATTTATAACATTATAAGCCCAATTTGGTTTTACTGGCTTGTGTATGTAACTAACAAGTACACGATCCGTAAATACATAATTGTTATTGTCGTCTAAAGTTGCAGGTTCTGGATAGGGATACACTTTTATCGCCTGTGGATTTATCTCGCCCTTGTACCTAGTATATACTGGTCTTTTTTTAGACCAACCACCCAAGGGAGAGGTTCTATACTTGTTTAGTTCGTTTAACTGAATCTCTTCGGCTAAATTAAAATCACCTTCTATGCCACTGTAATCAATTCTAATCATTTCTACTCTATACAATCTATCTATTTCAGATGTCATAACGTTACCAGAATCACCAGAGACTCTAATGTTTTGATCATATTTTTCATGTAAACTAATTTTCTCTTCTAGATTAGTAACCATGTCCGAGTGTCCAGTATTATTACCAGGTGTCCTCATGAACTGGTTCAGGTCATAGAAATATTGCTCAAATATTTCCATTTGAGCGTGGTCGGCGAATAAGTTAAATTCTTGAGGAGTTATATAACCTCTTTGTTCTTTGTTAGCTAGCGCTAAAACTTTTTGATATACTCTGTCTATACTTACTGCCATAATTTCTTTTTAATTTGTAGTTTGCAATCGCCCCGTAGAGCGACCGCATCTACAGTTAGATTAATTTAATCTTTTTTCAATATTGGAGTAAATCTCCATACCTTCATCAGTTTTAAACCAAGCGGCTAAAGCTGAGTAAGGGTGTTCATCAAATGGAACATTCATTAACTTTCTATCGTTAGAACCCCATGAAAAAGTTCTTTGATCAGAAGATAATTTTAATATCCCCATTTCAGTTGCTTTAATACCAAAGTTTCTAAGTTGAACATCACCATCATTAGCTAAATCTAATAGCAACGCGGGATTTCTTTTAGCAAATAATAGTAAATCACGTTTAAGCTCTTTAGAACTCATCTCTGACACCTTAGAACCAATCTCTACACGCATGACAGCTTCCGCAATATCAATGTCCATATTTCTCGCCGCTATTAAAGCGTCTACCTCTAAATTGATATCTATTAATTGATTTTTAGCTACAGCCTCAGGTTTGTGTTCGTAAAACAAACCGTTTCCATGAGGGTGGTATAAACTAAGAAATTTTTGAAGAACAGTTTTGTTTCTTGGAACGAACAAAGTTCCTGATCTAAATATAATATGTTCTAATAGTTGATCGCCTTTCATTTCGTCTACAAAGCATGTTTTTTGGTTTGAAGTATATTTTAGTTCTCTTTCATAACCTTTTTCTTCATCAAACCAATAAACTCCTGAAGCTTTGATCGAATAAGATAAAGGTTTTCTTTTGCTTCTTAGGTAATAAACTCTATCTTTAACCTCCCATTTTTCTTTTTTTGGCTCTGGAGTTTCCATAACCGGTATTTTAACTTTTGGTTGCTCTACAACTCTTGGTGTTTCTACCACAACTTCTTCGAAGTCTTTTTCTATTAAAGGTTCTACGACCTTTTGTGTTTTTTGTTTTTTTGCCATAATATAATATATAATAAAATTAATAAAATAAAAGGGACTGGGAAATTAATCCCAGTCTCTTTAATATAATAAATGCTTACTTCAATAAGAAGAAGTTGTTAGCACCTTGAACTACTAAACATCTTTCAGATAAGTAGTGTACTTCCATTGCATCTAGATCAGATGTAGTTGCACCAACAGAACCAGTAACCCAAGTTTTCATTTTTCGGTTATCAGTTTGTGAAGCTCTATATCTAACATGTAAGAAAGGACGTTTCATGTTCTTTCCTAATTGTTGGTCATAAACCGAAGATACACCAGCAGGGATCAAAGCACCTCTAACGCCATAAACAGTGTCTTTAGCGTTGATACCACCTCTACCATCTAATTGGTTTAAGTATTTCCAGTCAGATTTATAGAAGTCATAAGAACCTCTTCTGAAACCAGAGAAACCTAAGTTTAAAGCCATGTCTTCAGAGTTGTCAAATACTCCGTAAGAAGTACCACCAGCTCCGTAAGAATTCATAGAAGCTAACATGTCATCCATTGCTAGAGCAGTAGCTCTGTTTACAAACATCATATTTTCTTCAATAGCTCCTTGAGAATCTAATTCAGCTAACATACCGTCAAACTCAGCTAAATCAGTAGCGGCATTAACGCCAGTAATACCAGTAGCAACATTACCTCTAGCTTCAACAGCTGCGAATAAACCTTCTGTACCAAAGTTAGTGTGAGCAGCTCCAAGTACAGATCCATCTGCAGTAGATTGTGCGCTATCACCCTTGATAGATTCAATCATCGCCATCTCACATTGATCAGCAAATCTTGCTCTAGTATCTCCTTCAGCTTTTAAATACCACATGTAACCATTTTGTCCTTCTTCACCTGAAACTTCAACCCAACCAATAGCAGATGCATCAGATCCAGAAACATGATACATATCTTTTAAAATAATTGGTTTGTTAGAGTAAGACTTGAATTGTGGTTCGTTAGCTGTAGTTCTACCGCTTGTACCTTTTGAGTATTCAGAACCAATAACTAATATAGTTAAAGATTTGTCATCATTAGCACCAGCAGACACCGCAGCTACATCAAAAGCATGTTGTAACTCACCATCATTGTCAGTAGCATCATAAGGAACTACATCAATTTGATCGTTAGTAACATCAGTTACAATAACTCTAGCCGTACCAGAAGCATGAGCTAATAATAACATGTCGTTTAGTCTAACACCATGATCTGTTACTGAAGCTATCGCTACATCATCAATTGTGTGATCGATCTCAATAACACCACCAGCAGGAGTACCCGTAGTATTTACTGTTGCAGCGTTATTTACGATATGTCCTTTGTATGCTAAGTGTAATCTACCTTGTTCTGACCAAACTACTTGGTCTGAGGTCATTGCCTCTTCTGCTCCAACTTGAGATAAAAAACCTGAGATTGTTCTGTTTCCAAAAACCTCAGCTTCTTTTTCCATTAAGTCAGGCAGGTATTGTTGTTCCCAGCCAGTTGAACCGCCTGCGAAATCTATGTAATTTGAACTTAATGTCATCTTCGTTGCAGGAAGTTGACTGTTCGTTACGCCTGTAATTGCCATTTTAAATTTTTTTTAAATTGTTATTTATTTTTGTTTTTAATTTTAAACTTAAAATCAGAAGTATTTTCACCTAACACTTTAAACTTCATGCCTCCAGCTTCAATTTTTCCATGACTTTGTCTTGGGTTCATATCAACATTTTTGGCTTTAGCAATACTATTTTTCATAGCATCTGCTTTTCCTTGTTCGTAAAAGTGTTTTGCAACAGCGTCCGCATTCATTGCTGTGTATAGAGATTTGTGATAACCCTTAGCGTCTGTTAAAGCAGAGTTCTTATCCAAAAACTTTTTGGTAAAATTGCTTATGTCGCTTTGAGTGTTTTTAACCTCTTCAGCATTGTTTACATTAAACCTGTATTTCTTATCACCGACGTTATATTCAAAACCTTTGAACTTGTCGTTGAAAACACTATTTGTTTTCTGTGTAAAAATATCAGAGTTCGTTTTAACTGTTTTTTGAGTTGCTTCTGACTCCTTGTTATACCTATTAAAGAAATCAATTGCTTTTTGTTGCTCACCCGTAAGTTTGCTTCCAGCTTTGATGTCTTCATAGTATTTAGACTTTTGCCCGTCTAGGTGGCTTTTAGCGCTGGCAACTTGCTCTTTAAGCGCTAATTTCTTTCTACGTATATCTCTATCGTCGTCTACATCTTCGTCGTAAGAGAACGTGTCTTCCATAAGGAAGTTAATTTCTTCATTGTTTAAATGAGGTTTTGTTTGCTTGTAGTACTCGTATAATAGATTTTGATCATCTAATTTTGAGTAATCTTGGTTAAGCTTAACGTAGTCACTTAAATCACCTCCAGTCTCCTCCATAAAGTCCATTAACTTTTGGATATTTTCTGGTAATGGTTTTCCAGTAGCCTCAGCTTCCGCTATAGCTTCTTCAACTTGCTCCTCAACCTCTTCAACTTCTTCTTCAGTAATCTCTTCTAATACTGGAGTTTCTTGTGTTTCAGCTTCTGGTTGTACTTCTGTTTCCTCAGTAACCTCTGTTACCGCTTCTACTTCTTCAGTTTTTTCCTCTGCCACAACTTCAGTTTCTTCTTTTTCCTGTGGTGGAGCGCTTAAATCTACTTTAATAACGCTATCGTCACCAGCAGATTCAAATTTACTCTCATCGACTTGTTCAGTCGTTTCTTGGGTAGTCTCTTCGACTACTTCTTCTAATTTTTCTTCCATAATATAATATAATAATAATTAATAATTCTAACTAGGGTCAAACGAACCTAAATCAAACCCTCCACCTAGTATATCATTACTTGCGGACTCAAAGTTTTTAGGTGGTTTTCCACTATTTCTTTGCTCAATCATCTCACTTTGTTGAGATGCTTGTATTTTTGTTCTTTCGTCTTTACGATCTTCTTTTTCTTTTTCTCTATCTTTGATTCCATCAACCTCAATTCCTTTAAGTTGCATGTTGTATTGGAACTCTAGAGCCATAAGCTCTTTTTTGTGCATAACCTCTTGTTGCATTTTCTGAGAACTTAACTGAGACTTAGCTTGTTCTAATTGCAATTTACTTTGTGTTAGCGCTTGATCTTTTTGCATTTCAACTTGAGCTGCCGCTTGAGCCGCTTGAGTGTTAGATTGAGATTGAGCTTGGATATTTTCCATTTGTAGTTGTCTATCTCTTTCTTGTTTCTTCTTCCTACGTATCTTCAACAATTGGTTAGCTAGTTTGATATTACGTATTTCTCTAAGATCAATAGCGTCTTCAAGTTCTATACTTTGTTGTTGCAAGGCCATTTGAATGTTATTCTCTAACAAGCCTTTTTCCTCTTCATCTGGTTGTAGCTCTATAAATATACCAAAATCATACAAGTGTAATTCAGACATCTCTTCTAACGTAGCCACGTTATGAACCCCAATAGCTTGTATGAAGGCGTCTTTTGTTGGTGAGTACTCTATAATATCAGATATTCTAAGTGATAAGCACTCCGCTGTTTCAGCTGTTAAATACAACCCAGCTTGTAGTATGTGTCTAGTTGCTGTGTTTGAATTTGCTGCCGCCATTTTTTGAATACCAACTAAAGCATTTTTGTCTGGCGTGCTACCATCTCTAGCCTCGTTGAGTCCGGTTACATCTCTTATCATTTGTAAGTAGTAATTGTAATTACCGATAAGAGCTTGCATTTTATTACCACCACTACCTGATGTAATTTCTTGAATAGGTACTTTACCTGGGTTCATGTCACCTTCGCTTGTAAATGATCTACCAATAACACTACCAGTTTGAAAGAACATGTTTAAAGCTTCTTGTGGATTGTAATTTGTTCCATTACCTAGATCAACTTCAGCTAAGCCATCAGCGTCTAAATAAACACCGTCTGGAACCATCCTTGACATTACTTGTTGTAGTTTTAAATGGGTTAACTGAATCATATCAGCAAAACCTGTTATACGCTTAACTAGCGAGTCGATTTTACCATTGTAAATTCTTGGTGCTACAATAGCGTAGTTCATTTTAACCTTAGTGAAATCACTTTTAGGACGCATCATGTTTTTTGACATCTCCCACTTAAGCAACCTATCAGTACCAAGAACCATAGCCCCATCGTAAAGACACTCTACAGACCTAAGCATTCTACCGTAACCACCTTCCTTATCTTTTGGAGGATTGAATGAATCGTCTTTAGGTATTATTTTATCGGCACCAGTTCCAGTCTCTTTAACCTTATACACCTCATTCATGTAGGTTTTATAGTTAAAATATAAAACTTGAACCGTATTGTTATCCTCTTTGTCTTCGCTATGTCTAGAGTTATAGTTCGACCTATTGTTAGACTTGTTTTTCATTATATCTTCAAGATCACCCTCTGACAAATGAGGGAATTGCTTTGCTAATTCGTTTACCGGAATAGATTTAACTTCTCCAACATAATAAATATCATCAAAATAAGGGGAGTCAGTATGAGAATAAACCAAGTTAGCTGGATCAACGTAGTCAATAACAACTCCTTCTGATGTGTTAAATGAGGTTTTAACAGCACCAATACCTAAAACCGTTAGGTCATAGTAAAACCTTTTCTTTGTTAACTCATACTTATTACCTTCGAACAAAACACCCAAAGCTTGTTCTTCAGCAAGTTCAACAGCTTGCTTATACGTTAGCTGCATGTGAAGTTGTAGTTCTTCTGGAGTTTCTGGTAATTCTTTTTGATCGCTCTCTTTGGTATTCACACCAAAATTTGCCGCAGCAAAATTATCAAACTCTTGGAATTCCATGTCGTTCATTATAGCCTCCATGTACTCCGTTCTCTTTTCAACTCCATTTGGAGATTGAGAATAAGCTTTTATATCATATGTTCTTTCCGCGATTCCGTTAACAACTATATCCACAAACTTAGATATAATAGGAACAGGTTTCCAGTCTAAATTTAAATAGGACAAATCACCGTTTATAGACAACTCATCCTTATATTTTTGTATAGACTGCTCGCCTCTAGCGTACAATCTTAAATTATGAAAATCATTGCTATTAGCTCTGTACCTATTGGAACCCCTATCATTGTTGAACCACTCTTGCTCAATTGCCTTACCTACTTTCAAACCATAGTCGTAGCTTAGCTTCTCAGCATCACTTACGGTTTGACTTGGGAAATAACTTTTAATGCCAGACTCTGCCATATTTATTATTTGATTATTTGTGAATTGCTTCCAGTATTACTATACTTAGAAATATTTATATTTAGTGGTTGTTTTTCAACCTTAACATTTGGTGCGTATAAATGTCTATTATTAGCCATGATAGCTAATCCAGAGCTTATAGATGCATCATGCTTTGTTCTTTTGTTTATATCAAACTTAGCCCAGTCGTTTAACAGTTCGTTAAAATAACAATCGCCAAACGTTCCATCTCGTTTCATTCCAACGTGATCTTGTATATACATCTCGATTGCCGCGGCGTGTGCTTGTTTAATATCTTCTGAGGAGTTGGGTATTCCACCAACTTCTTTTTCTGCAACAGATAATTTATTCCATATCTTATCAGGTCTATTCATACTAAACCCTCTATATCCTCTACGTCTCAGGTAATACAAGAGACGGGGTTTATTGTTCTCTGCGAGTATAGGCATCCCGTAAAATACTAAAGCCATTAGAACGTCCTCAAAGAACATCTCGGCTGTTGGCGGTCTTGATAAGTATTCTAAAAAGAAACTGTTAGCAGGAGCGTCTTCCATACTGAACCTAGTTAGCCCGTGTAAAGCTCCTTTGGATCCAACTCCATCTACCGTACCTGATATATCGTAACTATCACAACCAAAGGCACCCATGTGCTCGTTACCAGGATATTTGATACCATTTTTAAGTACCACTCTATTTTGTAATTGTTGAGGTGGAACCCAACTAGTTTTAAATCTACCTTTTGGATCTGGGTAAAATATAACTTGTGAATCTTTAACTCCATTTACCCATTGAAAATTACCAGTTGTAATTCCTAGGGTCCTAGTCATCTCTTCGTTGTAATCTATCTGCTCGTATAGTTTAACTAAGTTAAATATACTATTTTTTGTTTCATCTCTGAATGCATGCTCTGTAGTTCTTGGGAACTGACGGTAAAATTCGTTTAAAGCGTCTTGATCATCTTTTAAACCATCAACTTCGTTTTGCCAGTTATCTATTACACCTACATCTATTAATTCACCGTCTGGTGTAAGTCTGTCGATATCAGGAGTAGTAAATACTGGAATTCCATACTCGTCAATAAATCCTTCGTAGTTCCACTCCATTGGGATAAAAAGAGAGTATAATCCAGACTTTGTCTGACCGTTTCTATTTCTTCTCGTGACATCTGAGGCATTGTATAGTTTTTTAAAGTTTTCTCCACCCTTATCTAAAGCATTTGAAGTTGAGCCCATCATACATTTACCAATAATTCTACTACCTAATCGTAAACATGTTTTTGTAACCCTCCAGTTATTTAAAATATTATCAGGTCTCTCCCATTTACCAGATTCATCATGAACTAATAAAGCTAGTTTCTCACCGTCATAACTATTGTCTCCAGTGTTTTTCCAG
>Ga0206127_1005920_pt1 | contig 10134 bp, 10 predicted proteins | sample Helgoland_Spring_6_FD_148646 | JGI IMG/M metagenome (GOLD analysis project Ga0206127, IMG submission 148646) | Pelagic subsurface seawater microbial communities from Kabeltonne, Helgoland, North Sea - Helgoland_Spring_Bloom_20160419_1 | ecosystem: Environmental > Aquatic > Marine > Epipelagic ...
CGTGTTCGTGTTGTAACCCGGCACGTTTGAAACCCTGGTCAATGTGAGCCGCGATATTTCCGCCTCATCACCGACTCCATTCAAGGTAATCCGACGTCCTTCCTTGAAGGACTTCTCATCCAGCGCCTGTTTAAAAGCGCGTTTTTGGTAATGATGGGGCCGCCTTCGGATAGAGAAGTGTGAAAAGCATGGCGGGTCGGTTCCAGTTTTTTGCGTCGATTGAAGCGTGAGACTCCGCACTGTTCTCATGTTACCCGGAAGCTTCTGAAGCTCCCGGAACCTAAATCAGGTCGACTGGGCGTCCCCAGATGTTTGACAGAACGGCTCACCGCCATCAGATCGGACCGACCTAAAATTGTGATTATTCTGAACTTTTAGCGCATCGACTACGCATCGGTGACGGTTCCCTGCGGCCGGAGCCTGGATTTAACGGTTGAGTCCCTACATATCCCATTGATCAAGGTATGTTTAGATCCGCGCAGGAGGAGGGTAGGCAATCTGAAGAGATGCGCCTTGATAACGTCCCATTGGGCTAAAGTGCGCACGAAGTGATTATGGGTTGCTGATGATCGGTCGGCAGTAACAGAGGTGCGCCGCAATGACTTAGGATGATCATCGAGATTTCCGGCTCGCTTCCCGAAGGCACAAAAGGGGGGCAAGGTTTGTTCGATTGTGATTTCAATCCATCGTATACCCATCGAGGAACTTCTTGGTTGGCCGTAGCCTTAATACGAAGCCCAAATCACGCAGTCTTGATTCGTTACGAGAGGCTAGGGCTACTTTTACAGATCGCTCGGGGTGCCCCGAGGAGGTGCCTGGTGGACAGTGATGCCGATCAGCACCAAGGTCAATGCCCTAAAGTCATAGGTACTTAGGAATAAGGTTGCGATCTCTACGATTCGGTTCGCGCGACGACTCCTAACGAATCAGTTCCGATGCCTTCAATCTGCGAGGCTCTCCCGCTCAATACCGTGACGACCTTATCTCATCGTTGAATTCAGAGTCTATCCAGCTTAAGTTTAGGGGTATGAATACGTATTCCCTTTTAGTTCATATACAGCTTTATTATTGTTTCCAGTCGGAGATAAGACTTTTCTATTTTAGAGTGAAGCGGTCTCAGCAGCATGAGCTTATCAAAATATCAAAGCGAGTTATGGAATGAAAATTTGCATCATTCCTGCAAGAGGGGGTAGTAAACGTATCCCAAGAAAAAATATCAAGCAATTCTATGGTAAACCAATGATTGCATACTCTATTGATGCGGCTTTAAGCAGCGGTTGTTTTGATAGGGTGATCGTGTCCACTGATGATCTTGAAATTGCGGATATTTCAAGAGATTTTGGTGCGGAAACACCATTTATCCGACCGCCGTTAATTTCAGACGACCATACTGGTACTACGCTTGTTGTCTCTCACGCTATAGAATGGTTGCAGCGGGATGGTGCAATACCTGAGCAAGTCTGCTGTCTCTACGCAACAGCGCCATTTGTCAGTCATGCTGATATAGCGGAGGGGCAAAAATTGCTCGATAAAACGGGCTGTGATTACGTTTTTTCAGTGACAAGCTACGCTTTCCCAATTCAGCGGGCGATTCGCATTTCAGAAGGTTCTCGCGTAGAAATGTTTCAGCCTGAAAACATAAGTGTAAGGTCCCAAGACCTAGAAGAGGCGTATCATGATGCAGGCCAATTTTATTGGGGTAAAGCCGCGGCGTGGCTGGCGGCCAAACCTATCTTTTCGATGGAATCTTTGCCGCTAGTTTTACCTCGCCATCGCGTTCAGGATATTGATACCCGAGAAGATTGGGATAGGGCTGAAATAATGTTTAAATTATTGCAGGAAGCGGACCTTAACTGATGCGCTTCAAGCAGCGACATCTCATATGACGTAAAAAGCTTGGGTACGATAACTGATGCCTCTTAATAAGCTTCAAGAAAACGACCTACTAACAGTATTGGCCTGGCGTAATTCTCCTGAAGTGCGTAGATATATGTTTAGTAATCGCGAAATTAGTGAAGCCGACCACCGTTCTTGGTTTAGGCAGCTAGCCGATAACCCAAGTGCGTTCTGGTATCTGCATCAAAATGATAATTATATTCTTGATGGCGTGGTGTATTTTACCGAATACTGTCCTGACAAGCGCAGCGCAGTATGGGGTTTCTATGCGGCACCAAGTGCCTTACCAGGCGCTGGCTCAAAAATAGGTCTAGCAGCGCTGGATAAAGCCTTTGGTGATTTAAATTTATTGGCGTTGAGGGGAGAGGTTCTTGAAGATAACGAACGTAGTCTACGGTTCCATGAAAAACTAGGGTTTTCGCGTGCAGCTGGCGGCTCCCAAGAGGGACATTTTGATGGTAAGAGCGTTGTGGGTGTCATTCATTTTGAGATTTTGAAGCTCGATTGGTTTATAAAGCGACCTGATATTGAGAAGCGAATTAGTAGGCGCAACAGGTCTTTTCCTTCGAATTAAGGATGGAGCAACTAAAGTTTTATCTCTAAATAGCGGAGCGCAAACGCTTTATTTTTTGGCATTTCATTCATGGTTTAGGGTTTGCACATGAGCATTTTATGAATATTGACTTTATTCAAAAAACACCGTCAGTCGGGCTAGCGGACGAGGCTAGACGCCTGAAAATTGCAGGGTTAGATATCATAGAGCTTCAGACGGGAGATCCTGACTTTATCACGCATCCTGACATCGTTACCGCAACGCATAAGGCGCTTTTGGACGGCGCAACCCATTACAGTTTTAGTTCGGGATTACCGCGCTTGAGGGAATGCCTTGCAGCCAACCTAACCGGGGAGTTCAAAGTCGAATTGTCTTCTGAAAACGTTTTAATTACTCACGGCGCAGTTCAAGGTACATCTGCTGTGTTTTCTGCTTTAGTAGAATTCGGCGACGAAGTTATTATTTTAGAACCGAACTGGCCTACCGTTGATGCTTTGGTGAAAATTTGCGGCGGGAAACCTATTAAAATCTCACACCTAATGACCGATGATGCATTATTGGAATTGCTCCAAAAGGCTCTCAATAAGAAGACAAAAATGCTGTGCATAAATTCACCCAACAATCCTACTGGCAAAGTATTTTCTGAAACCCGAGTTCGAGCTTTGGTCGATTGGTGCTGTAAGCATAACTTGTATTTAGTGTCCGACGAGGTCTATAGATCTATTGTTTTTGATAGGAGCCACTCGTCAGCGTTGAGCTTTTATAAAAGGCATGAAAGAATAATATTCATTGATAGTTTTTCAAAAAAATATGCAATGACCGGTTGGCGAATCGGATTTGTTGTTGCCCACGTTTCGGTAATGAAAAAGATAGCAAAGGCTTCCCAGGTGCAAGTAACTCATGTTGCACCTTTTATCCAAATTGGAGCATTAGAAGCTTTGCAAAATAAAAAAGTAGTTGTTTTCTTAGAAACGATGCAGGCGGAATATAAAATGCGTCGAAATATTTTAATGAGGCTATGTAAGGAATTAAACTTAAGCATAATAACGCCTCAAGGTGCCTTCTATTTTTTTTTGGAGGTGGGGCGCGATGATGTTGCCTTTAGCAATAGCTTATTATATCACCACTCTATTTGCGTGGTGCCGGGGAGTTCTTATGGCTCATCTGGAAGGGGCTACATTCGTCTTACGTATGCAGCACAAGTTGATGAAGTCGCAACAGCTTTGGGCAAAATATCGCAAACTCTTGGAGCGAAGGGGTAATGATGAAAAATATCTTTGTCGATGGTAAAGAGATAGGTGGTAATCAAACATATATTGTCGCTGAAATCGGTTCAAATCATAATCAGAGCCTCAGTTTAGCTTATGAGAGTATCGATGCAGCAGCAGATTGTGGCGCAGATGCAGTTAAGTTCCAATCCATTGATGTTGAGCAAGTATATTACCAGCCGAAACCAAAAATAAAGGAATTACATCGTAAGATCGATATGGACGAAAAATGGCACTGGCTCCTTTCCGAGTATTGTCGTGGTAGGGGAATTACTTTCTTCTCAGCCCCCACTTATATCAAGGCAATTGATATTATGGAGGAAGTTGGTGTTTCTTTATACAAGCTAGCTTCAGCTCAAATAGGGACTTTTCCTCAGCTGGTTCAAAAAGTTGCTGCAACTGGTAAGCCAGTCATTCTTTCTACTGGAATTGTTACAACAAAAGAATTAAACAAGATTGTTGAATTATTTAAACTCAATAAAAACGATAAATTTATAATTTTACATTGTAATAGTATCTATCCGACACCTTATGACAGGGTCCATCTTAATATTATCGATTGGTACAAAAAAGAGTTCGGTTGTGTCGTTGGATTTTCAGACCATACCGCTGACTATTATATTTCCGTTGCTGCAGTTGCACTGGGAGCAAAGGTTATTGAAAAGCATTTTGCTCTTGATAAGAGCCTGCCTGTACCTGATGCTGAATTTTCCTTAGAACCTGATAATTTTAAAAGAATGGTAGAAGGAATTCGCGCAACAGAGCAGGCGGTAATACCGGGCATGAGAGCAGTCCTGGAACCTGAGGAAATTCAGTTTAAGAAAAACATACTTTATAGGCTCGTCGCTAGTAAAAGGTTGATTTCAGGGCAGACGGTTAGTGAGCGTGATTTTCGATTCCTGCGCCATCCGGAGGGTCTAGATTGTAGAGACTTACCAAAGTTATTGAGCAGGAATGCTGTCTATAGTCGGGATATTTCGAAAAATCACCTAGTGTTTGAGTCTGATATAGGGTTTGAAATTATATGAGGAGGGTATTAATAATTAACCTAGGTTGGGAGCAGGCGCCGTTGATTGACCGTCTTTTAGGTAAGGAGGACTGTGAGTTTTTTGGAATACATTTTGACGACAGACCATACCGTCAGTCCGCTTTTGAGGCTGTTCATACTTGTGACTCAAGAGATTTGGTCAGTATGATGAGATTTTCGGAGGAAATTAGTCCTGATGCTGTGATTTCTGATGAGTGTGATTATAGTTTGTTCGCTCAAGCAGTAATATCAGAAAGGTTTGCTTTGCCTGGTCCCTCGGTTCTAGCAGCGCAATTAGGAAATAACAAATACCTCCAAAGGCAACGTGCAGATGAGAAAGAGATACTTATTCCTGCATATACGCTTTGCACCACAATGGATGATGTGGAAGCTTTCGCTGAGCTAAACGGCTTTCCGCTAATTGTTAAGCCTATTGATAATCGAGGTAGCTTTGGTGTTGTTAAAATCGAATCGATGAAGGAACTAGCAGCGGGTTTTTGGGAAGCTCTAATTCATAGTCATTCTAGACAGGTTATTGCTGAAGATTTTATTGAGGGTGTTCACATAACTATAGATGGCTATGCCTTCAGCGAAATCGGACCTAAGTCTCTGGCTTTAGCGACGAAGAAATTGGCTGAGGGCCACGCTCAAGTAGCGGTAGATATCGTATATCCAGGTGAGTTAGAAGTTGATACTTTTAAAAAGGCAATGTCCGTTAATGAAATTGTTAATAGAGAACTGGGTTATAGTTTTGGCATGACACATAGTGAGTACATGGTTCGTAATGATGAGGTTTATTTGATCGAAAGTGCTAATCGAGGCGGCGGCGTTTTTACTAGTGAACTGATAGTTCCTTTTACAGCGCGGATAGATTTGCTTGAGCAATATATCGCCGACTGTCTAGGAGAGGACTGTGATAATTACAAAATACCTGTTCATGATCCGGTAGTATTGCGCTTCTTTAGTTTTGATGTTGGACGGGTGGCAGCGATAGAAGGATGGTCAGATATAAATAGCCATCCTGACGTATTAGCATGCGATTTGTTTATAGGGCAAGGTGATACTATATCGGCTATAACGTCTGACGCAAATCGACATGGCTTCTTTATTTTAAAAGGTAATTCAGAAGATGCGGAGAAATTACTTAATTCTGTAAGGATTCGATATGCATAACGAAATCATAGAGCTTATTCAAAAAAACAGAGTCTCTACAACAGAAATTGCAGATGCTCTAGGTAAAAAAGGAGCGATCCCCGGAATGGCCCCACTGAATCCGGGTCACTTCGTCGTGGGAAAGATTCATTATGTTTGCACCTGGGATGAGTCAAACTGGCCATTGCATGAGCAAATCCAGATAGTTCCAGAAGATTCAATTGTGTATGTGGATGCGTATAACTGTGAAAATAAAGCAATCTTTGGCGACATAGTAGCAAAGGTTCTGCTTTTGTATAACGGTGTCAGGGGTGTTGTCGTTGACGGTTTGCTTAGAGATGTGAATCGACTAAAAAAGGAGAATTATCCGCTATGGTGCACAGGAGTCAGTCCTATTGGTTGTTTCAATAGGGATGTGGTTTTAAGGCCGGAGGTCGAAGAGTATCAAATGTTGCAAAGGGCTAAATATCAAGATGCAATTCTTGTAGCTGATGATTCTGGATGTGTTGTGATTGAAAGTGGTGAACAAAATAGAACTACTTTGCAAAGGCTAGAGTATATTGAGCTCCAGGAAGATATTTGGTATTTCTGTATAGACACCTTAAAACTATCAACTTACGAGACCATCTGTAAAAAGATATACCTGACTAGCCCAGATCTGCTGCCAGTGAGTTTGCGAAAGAGAATGATTAAATATAAAGACCTACTGCTGTGAGTAAACGTCTTGATGAAATAGCCAAGGCGACAGTTACGCGTTATTCGGAGAGATTTAGGACTCTAGGGCGGGATGTTCGTGCTCTTGGATGGGGAAGTAAGGAACAGCAGGATTGTCGCTTTGAGCAAGTTTTGAGAGCTTTACCAATTGAAGGTAAATCTTTGTTAGATATTGGGTGTGGTTTCGGTGACTTTTTATCTTATTGTTCAAGCTTTGAATGTACACCTTCAAAATATATTGGTTGGGACATTAATCATGATTTGATAGACGAGGCCAAGATTCAGCACCCGAGTTCTAGCTTTGAAGTGCTTAACCTCGCGGATCGTTTGGAAGTGGTGCCAGTAGCAGAAGTTGGCGTTATGCTAGGGGTTTTGAATTTTAATTTTAAATACGACTATGATAATAAAGCCTTCACTAAAATGATGATTGAAAAGGCGTTCACCGCGGTGTCAAAAACGCTGGTGGTTGATTTTTTAAGCACTTTTCTAACACTCGATTACCCTGAAGAGGGATTCGTTTATTATCATGATCCGTCAGAGATGCTTGCCTTTGGATTACAATTAACTCCTAATGTAAGACTTTTACATAACTATGCGCCAATTCCTCAGAAAGAGTTCATGCTGGTTTTAGATCATGTTTGACTGCAATATTCATTTACCCTGTGGTGCGAATGGACTCGAGGAGCGCTTATGTGATGAAGATTGCATGGGCATAGAAAAATTGCTTTTCTGTTTTGAACAGCATCTTCCGTTTTTGCAAGATAATATTAATGCTGGCAATTTTATGCTTTTTAATACAAGTCTATCAATAAACGAAGCAAACACATTTTGTTTAGCAGTAAGAAAAATATTCTCGAATGCTCGATTTACAATATTATTAGATATACATAACCCTAGAGAGGCAGAACGATTACGGTTAATGAAAGAAGCTGGAATTGATGCTGTTAAATTCCACTGTTACATTCAAAAAATAGGAGAGCCAGATTTTCAACGTGTTCTGGAATTGGCGAAGGTTGCTGCAGATATTAATTTACCTATTTTCCTCGACACGAGTTTTGGTACCAGTGGAATGTATCGGTATGACAATCTTAAATTAGCGGCGTTTTTACTAGAAGAAATTACGTCGGTCCCTCTAGTGTTACTGCATAGTGGTGGAGCTAGGATTCTTGAGGCATTTTTATTGGCTGAAGCCTGCTCTAATGTTTTTTTAGACACATCTTTTTCTCTTCCGTATTATCTAGGGTCATCCGTTGAGCGCGATATGGCATTTTCATACAAGAAAATACCTGAAAGAGTTATTTATGGCTCTGATTATCCTTATGTTGATATGAATACTTCTTTTGGGGCGTTTACAAAATTTTCAGAGAATTGGAATTTTAGCGACGCTGCTATCCAGGGGTTTCTGAGTGCTAATGCCAGAAAGGTTTTTGGTGACTGATTTGCTTATTTTGGCAGATGCTGGAGGGTCCATTGGATTAGGCCATCTAATGCGATGTCTTGCGATAAAAAATCAATGGAGTTATGGGACTGCTCAACTATTAGTGGATATGGTGGATAGTGATCTTGCGCCAGTTGGAGCTGAGAGTGTGGATTGGTTTAAGTCTCCCAATAAGCTTGAAGAGTTTAGGAAAAGAGACACTATCCTGCTGGTTGATAGCTATAGACCTGATGCGGATTACTTTTGGTTGCTTAAAAAGTTATTTTCGGTTGTTGTGGTATTTGATGACTATAACCGGGTTTCGTACCCAGTTGACTTACTTATATGCCCAGGAGTCTATGGAAAAGAGATGGACTATAGTAATCAGCCGGCTTTGGTAAAAGGTGGGCCGGAATACGTTATTCTGCGCTCTGAAATACTTGCCCAAAAACCAATTGTGATCAACAAGACTATACAAAAAGTCTTTGTTACCTTTGGTGGCTCTCAGCGAAGTGAATCGTTATTTCAAAGATCGATTGATGTTATCGAAGATGCTGGGTGTCAGGCCGTCGTTGTGACCGGTAATGACCAGCTAGGGGCGGAATTACAAAAAAGGAGTTCACAGGTTTTTGGGAGGGTTGAGTCGGGCAAAATGGCTGAGATAATGGCTTCCGCCGATATTGCGGTATCTGCAGCCGGTCAAACCTTGAATGAGCTATCATGGCTTGGAGTGCCAACTTTTTCGATCGAGACAGGTTCGGATCAACACGAAAATTGGGAGTACTACAGAAGACAGAAATTGTCTTTGGCCGCTTTTCTTATTTCTGACTCAAGCTGGACATCCTCACTCAGATCAATATTGGATAGCGAAACCTATCAGAGAAGAGTTGCATTAGCTGAAAGGTTAAAAAATCTATTTACGCTCACTGGCGCGCTCTATATTTGTCGCTTAATCAATCAGTTAAAAGGGACGCCTGATGAATAAGAAGGTTTTAGTGGTAGCAGCACACCCGGATGACGAGGCGTTAGGGTGTGCCGGAACAATGGCAAAGCATGCTGCGAATGGTGATGATGTCCACCTAATGTTTATGACTAACGGGGTAGGAGCTCGAAGATCTGACGAGGGATTTAAGCGAAGATATTATTCGTCAGTCGAGGCGTCGAAGATTTTGGGATTAAAGTCTTTGACCCACCAAGACTTCCCTGACAATGAAATGGATTCAATCCCTTTGCTAGTCATTGTTAGGGAAATTGAATCATTAGTGGCTGAGATTTCTCCAGATGTGATATACACCCATCATCTGGGTGATCTAAATGTAGATCATCAAATCACTCATAAAGCTGTGATGACGGCCTGTCGACCTCAGCCAGAATCTTGCGTCAATGAAATATACTCTTTCGAGGTGTTGTCCAGCTCAGAATGGCAAACGCCAAGTTTTCTTCCGTTTATACCCAATATGTTTGTCGATATCACAGACTATATTGAAGCAAAGAAAGAAATTCTTTCGACTTATGATGAAGAAATGCGGAAATCTCCGCATTCAAGAAGTGTAGAAAATGCAATTCGTTTGTGTGCACTGAGAGGAAATAGCATTGGGCTCCAATATGCAGAAGCTTTTGTTGCTTTACGGCTGATTCGATAATGGGTAAGGGATAGTTAAAGCCTGAAATCGGCAGTCCGGCATACTCAAGAACAGGACTAGTTTTTAGACTGTTTAAGTGTCGATCCGGCGTTGTTATGACTCTATTCATTAGAGCGTAAACAGGTTCTAGAAACCTCTCCTAATTTCAATAATTTCTTGGTAGTTCAATCTTTGCGCATATCAGTTCCTGATATCGGATGGTTATAGGCCAGACGCCATAAAGCCAAATTAGGCGGTGTACAATCCAGTGGCTTTGATTCAAGTCCACCCGTAGCAACCAATATATTCAGATAAATCAATTGTTTGATTGGGTTTTTCGAGCACCGATATCGTGTGTGAGGCATTGATGTCCTCAGCATAAAGTGATTGGGTCAGTCCTCTATAGCTCTGGTTTGGTTCCTCCGTCAGTGGCGTTACCTTCGAGTTTGTCCAACCGTGCTAAATACAGTGCCAAATTTTTATGC
>Ga0206127_1005927_pt1 | contig 10127 bp, 7 predicted proteins | sample Helgoland_Spring_6_FD_148646 | JGI IMG/M metagenome (GOLD analysis project Ga0206127, IMG submission 148646) | Pelagic subsurface seawater microbial communities from Kabeltonne, Helgoland, North Sea - Helgoland_Spring_Bloom_20160419_1 | ecosystem: Environmental > Aquatic > Marine > Epipelagic ...
CGGTACCGGCAGAAGTCTGTGGACGCAGGATAGTTCCTCCCATAGTGCGCCGGCCTACAGCCGCGGTCAGGTCTATATCAGTGAAGCCGACAGTACAGTTCGCGCCTTTAATTCAGGTGGTGGGCAAGTGCTGTGGAGCAATGAGCAGCTGTTTTTGCGTCGCGTTACCGGCCCCGCCAAGCTGGGCAGCTACATTGCCGTAGCCGATGCGGAAGGCTATCTGCATGTATTGGACCTGCAAGATGGCCACTTTGTGGCGCGTACCAAAGTCGACGGCAGTGGCGTTTCCGCACCTATGCTGACTGTTGGTGATAGCCTTATTATTCAATCCAATAGCGGTTCCCTGAGCGCATTTAAAATTCAGTAGCGCTAATTGCCCGCAACTACAGTAGACTACCGCAGTTAAAATCTGCGGCATTTTTAATTCCATGATTCCTGTAATAGCCCTCGTCGGGCGACCTAATGTGGGTAAATCCACGCTCTTTAATCGGCTCACTCGCAGCCGCGACGCGCTGGTGGCCAACTATTCAGGTTTGACCCGTGACCGCAAATACGGTGATGGCGAAATGTTCGGCCGTCGCTTTATGGTTGTCGACACCGGTGGTATCAGTGGCGAGGAAGACGGCATCGACGTAGGTATGGCAGAGCAATCGCTGCTTGCAATGGACGAAGCGGACATCGTTTTGTTTATTGTCGATTGTCGCTCTGGACTTATCGCTGCAGATTTTATGATCGCTGAAAAGCTGCGACAGAAAAACCGCAAGGTCTATCTCGTCGCGAACAAGATCGATGGTCTCGATCCGGCCGCTGCACTAGCTGATTTCTACCAGCTCGGTTTCTCCGGGATGTTCCCGACCACCGCGACCCATGGTCGCGGCGTCAAATCGATGATGGAAGAGCTACTTGACCCGTTCCCGGAACATCTCGAAGCACAAGACGAACCGAACAGAGGTATCAAGATCGGTGTTGTCGGTCGCCCCAACGTGGGCAAATCAACACTGGTTAATCGACTGCTGGGAGAGGATCGCGTGGTGGTCTATGACGAGGCCGGCACCACCCGAGACAGTGTCTATATAGATTACGAGCGCCATGGTAAACACTACACGTTGATCGATACTGCGGGTATTCGAAAGCGCAAAAATATTAAACTGGCGATTGAAAAATTCTCCATTGTCAAAACCCTGCAGGCAATCGAAGACGCCAATGTAGTGGTATTGATGGTGGACGCTCATGAAGGCTTGGTCGAACAGGACCTTCACCTGATGGGATCGGTTATTGATGCCGGCCGTGGTCTGGTGATAGGCATCAACAAGTGGGATGGTCTCGATTCGGAAAAGCGGGACAAAATCAAAGAAGATATCAAGCGGCGTCTACGCTTCGCCGAATTTGCCGATGTCCACTTTATCTCAGCTTTACACGGTACCGGCGTCGGCAATCTGTACGATTCGATTGAAAATGCCTATCGTGCTGCCACCGATGCCCTTAGCGCATCGCGCCTGACCAAAGTTCTCGAAGGCGCGGTGGAAGAGCATCAACCTCCGATGGTTCATGGTCGCCGTATCAAGTTGCGCTTTGCTCATGCCGGTGGGCGCAATCCACCGATTATTATTATCCACGGCAATCAGACCGATTCGGTTCCGGCGCAATACACCCGTTATTTGGAGAAGATTTTTCGTCGTGAGTTGGGCTTGCATGGCACGCCAGTGCGAGTGGAATACCGCACCTCGGAGAATCCATACAGCACCAAAGGCAAAGCGGCCAACAAGCCAACCTTCAAACGCAAGCCCGTGACAAAGTTCAGCAAGCGCCGGGACGAGAACAAGAAGTAATCTTGTTAACTTTCGCGCTTGCAGTACGTCCTCGGCGTTAAACCGGTCCAGTGCTTGAATGCCCGACTAAATGAGCGCGATTCGGTAAAGCCGACAATCTCCGCCACCTGCTCAACGCTGAGTTTGTCATGGGTTAATCTCTGAATCGCCACTTCCCTGCGCATATTATCCTTAATTTTCTGATAACTGGTGGCGCTCTCTTTCAGCCGGCGATGCAGCGTCTGACTGCTTAGTCCCAACTCCTTTGCCAATTGATGAATCGACATAAATACCAGTCGTTCTGGATCGCGAGTACTGATAATACGCTCAATCTGGGCTTCCAGGGTGGTATCTGAGCCAGGAATGGTCATCACGTCAGCCGGTGCATTTTCGACAAACCGAGTCAGCTCCTGATCGGATCGGATCAGAGGCTTGTTTAAATACTGTGCATCAAACACCAGCCGGTTGGCACTGCTTTTGAAATGGAGGCGGGAGGGAAACATAATCTCCAGCTCGCCACGATGGGCTGGAGATCGAAAGGTAAAGTGGGTCTCCTGCAGACGGATGGGCTCACCGATATACCAGCTCGGAAAGCGGTGCCAGATCACCAGCCAGAACTCACTCATAAAATGTTCCGGGTCCAGATGCGGTTGGTCCATGGTAAAGCTCAGCACAGCATTGTCACCCTCGGTGTGGAGCTGCATCGGGATATCACTGCTCACCAGATTGTAGAAATGCACCGCCTTGGCGAGCAGCTCACCCAATGTTGTGCAATGGCTGACCAGTTCGGCCATGGTCGCAAACAGTCCTACCTTGCAGTTATTTTGGGTAAATCCCATGAACTCATCATTCAGCGCTTCCTGCACTGTCTTAAACAGCCGCGCCACCTGGTCCGTATGCACTCGCTGGCCACTGTCGATTACTGCAGGATTAATACCGGCGCGCTCCAGCGCCTGCTGCTCGGGCAGGCCTCTCTCCCTCAGCCCATGCATACAGGACACAACATGGTGGTTACAGATTGTCGCCATAATGGACCAACGCCGGAAAAAATAGTAGGTTATAAATTGTGAGTTTAGTGTGACTTTATAGCATTAAAAGGGCGATAAATGATAATAATATGGCAATAAATGTGCTTTACACTGTAAAAAATAGACCTTCTATTCGCTGGTGGACTGTTGCATAGTGATCGTCTTGTTCTTTTGTAATCATTCAACCTCGGAGATAAGTGTGTCAGATAAGAAAACCCCCAGCCTTAAAGACTGGCAAGCGTTGGCCAGCAAAGAACGCAAAGGCGCACCGGTAGAAAATCTCAATTGGCAGACGCCTGAGGGTATCGACGTCAAGCCACTGTACACCGAGGAAGACACAGTAGGCCTCAAGCACCAAAACAGCTTGCCCGGCTTTGCGCCCTATATGCGAGGCCCCAAGGCGACCATGTATACAGGCCGTCCCTGGACCGTGCGTCAGTATGCAGGTTTCTCTACAGCCGAAGAATCTAACGCGTTCTACCGACGCAATCTGGCTGCTGGTCAGCAGGGTCTGTCGGTTGCCTTTGATCTAGCAACTCATAGAGGCTATGACTCCGACCATCCGCGAGTAGAGGGCGATGTGGGCAAGGCCGGCGTGGCGATCGATTCAGTCGAGGACATGAAGATCCTGTTTGACAGTATTCCGCTGGACAAGGTGTCTGTGTCGATGACCATGAATGGCGCAGCACTGCCCGTGATGGCGAGTTATATTGTTGCGGCAGAAGAGCAGGGTGTGGCTCCTGAACAGTTGGCGGGAACATTACAGAACGATATTCTGAAAGAATTTATGGTGCGAAATACCTATATTTATCCTCCTGCACCATCGATGCGTATCGTCGCAGACATTATTGGTTACACCGCCGCTCATATGCCGAAGTTTAATTCCATTTCTATCAGTGGCTACCATATGCAGGAAGCGGGCGCGACCAACGTGCAAGAGCTGGCGTATACCATTGCCGATGGCATTGAATACGTGCGCACCGCGATTGCCAGCGGCCTCGATGTCGACACGTTCGCGCCGCGGCTGTCGTTCTTTTTCGCCATTGGCATGAATTTCTTTATGGAGATTGCCAAGCTGCGAGCTGCACGTATTCTCTGGTCGACGCTGATGAGCGAGAAGTTCGCGCCCAGCGACCCGCGCTCGCTGATACTGCGCACCCACTGCCAGACGTCTGGTGTGAGTCTTACCAGCAAAGATCCCTACAACAATATAATGCGCACCACTGTTGAAGCCATGTCGGCGGTATTGGGCGGCACTCAATCGCTGCACACCAATGCCTTTGATGAGGCCCTGGGTCTGCCAACCGACTTCTCTGCGCGCATTGCTCGCAATACCCAGCTGGTTATTCAGGAAGAGACCGGTGTAACCAATGTGGTTGATCCACTGGCCGGTTCCTATTACATCGAAAGTCTGACCAACGAATTGGTCGAGGCGGCAATGGTGCTGATCAACGAAGTCGAAGAAATGGGTGGGATGACCAAAGCGGTTGAAACCGGTCTGCCCAAGCTGCGCATCGAAGAGGCCGCAGCATTGCAACAGGCGCGTGTCGACCGTGGAGAACAGGTTATTGTTGGTGTCAACAAATACCAACTGGCCGAAGAGCCCGACGTCGATGTGCTGGATATTGATAACAGCGCCGTGCGTGATTCACAGATAGCACGGCTACAAAAAGTGCGTGCAGAACGCGATACAGATGCCTGTGAGCAGGCCCTCGCGGCACTGACGGAGGCCGCCAAAACTGGGCAGGGCAATCTGCTTGAGCTGGCTGTGGATGCCGCTCGTGCCCGCGCTACCGTCGGCGAGATTAGTGATGCTCTGGAACAGGAGTGGGGCCGTCACCGTGCTCAAACCCAATCGATTAGTGGTGTTTATGGTTCTGCCTATCAAGGCGATGAGGGCTTTATGAATATAACCAGGAAAGTGGAACAGTTTGCCGAAACTCACGGTCGCCGGCCGCGAATGCTAGTGGTCAAAATGGGCCAAGACGGCCATGACCGGGGAGCTAAGGTTATTGCCACAGCCTTTGCCGACATGGGTTTCGATGTCGATGTTGGACCCATGTTTCAAACCCCCGAAGAAGCTGCCCGCCAAGCCATCGAAAACGACGTACACATTGTGGGTGTGTCATCCCAAGCCGCGGGTCATAAAACCCTGGTACCGAAAATGATAGCTGCGCTAAAAGAGCAGGGTGCGGAAGATATATTAGTGATCTGCGGTGGGGTGATCCCACCAAAGGATTACGACGCACTGCGAGCAGAGGGCGTGGCCGCGATCTTTGGTCCCGGGACCAATATCCCTGAGGCTGCTGAAGAAGTACTTGGCTTGATTGAATAGTTCCTCGACTGAACTCGCCCGAGCTGTTATCTCGACCGAGCGAGGTGGCGCCGTGAGCTCCCACAACAGAGGCAGGATAACCGGGTTAGCGCCCGCGATAACAAAATAAAACAGGACAGAATCATGCACGAAATTCTTGCAGAACTTGAGGCCAAGCGAAGTCGAGCTCGCCTTGGCGGTGGTCAGAAACGTATTGATGCACAGCATGCCAAAGGTAAACTCACCGCCCGCGAGCGGTTGGAGCTTCTATTGGATGAGGGCAGCTTTGAAGAATGGGATATGTTTGTCGAGCATCGCTGCACCGATTTTGATATGGATCAGCAGCATGTTCCAGGCGACGGTGTAGTCATCGGTTACGGCACCATTAATGGTCGTCTGGTGTTTGTCTTCAGTCAGGACTTCACGGTATTCGGTGGTTCGCTGTCTGAAGCGCACGCCGAGAAAATCTGCAAGCTGATGGATCAGGCCATGAAGGTCGGCGCGCCGGTCATCGGACTCAATGACTCTGGTGGCGCACGTATTCAAGAAGGGGTTGCCTCCCTCGGTGGATACGCCGAGGTCTTCCAGCGCAATGTTATGGCCAGTGGCGTGATCCCACAGATCAGCATGGTGATGGGGCCCTGTGCTGGCGGTGCGGTTTATTCGCCTGCAATCACCGACTTTATCTTTATGGTTCAGGACAGCTCATATATGTTTGTCACCGGGCCCGATGTGGTCAAAACAGTGACCCATGAAACCGTGACTGCGGAGGAGCTGGGTGGCGCACTGACCCATTCCAGCAAGTCCGGCGTTGCGATCTTGCCTTTGCCAACGATGTTGAAGCGCTAGCCAAATTGCGTCACTTTATAAACTATCTGCCGGCCAATAACCGCGAAAAACCGCCCGTATGGCCAACTGAAGATCCCGCAGATCGCATGGAAATGTCGCTGGATACCATTATCCCCAACGACCCCAACAAGCCCTACGATATGAAAGAGGTGATCTTGAAAGTTGCCGATGAGGGTGAGTTCTTTGAGACACAGGTAAGTTATGCGAAAAATATTATTACCGGTTTTATTCGCATCGAAGGTTCGACTGTAGGTGTGGTTGCCAACCAGCCAATGGTGCTGGCGGGCTGCCTCGATATCGATGCCTCGAAAAAGGCCGCACGCTTTATCCGTTTCTGCGATGCCTTCAATATTCCGGTTTTAACCTTTGTCGATGTCCCCGGCTTTATGCCCGGCACCAGTCAGGAATATGGCGGCATTATCAAACACGGCGCCAAGCTGCTCTACGCCTATGCTGAGTGCACCGTTCCCAAGGTTACCGTGATTACGCGTAAAGCCTATGGTGGCGCCTACGATGTGATGGCCTCCAAGCATTTGCGTGGCGACGTCAACCTCGCCTGGCCAACAGCCGAAATTGCTGTAATGGGGCCAAAAGGGGCGGTGGAGATTATTTTCCGCAGCGACATTGGCGATGCAGAAAAAATTGCTGCGCGCACCGAAGAGTATCGCAAGAAATTTGCCAATCCGTTTATTGCCGGCAAGCGCGGTTACATTGATGACGTCATCATGCCCCACAGCACACGTAAGCGTGTGGCCCGGTCATTGGCGATGTTGCGCAGCAAAAATATTGAAAATCCGTGGCGCAAGCACGGCAATATTCCGCTTTAATTTTCACAAAATTATTTAAAAAGATTCGATTATGTTAAAGAAAATATTAGTCGCAAATCGCGGTGAGATTGCCTGCCGAGTGTTTGCCAGCGCCAAAAAAATGGGTATCGCCACTGTTGCTGTTTATTCCGATGCTGACCGCGATGCGCTGCATGTGCAGATGGCCGATGAGGCGGTACATATAGGGCCGGCGGCCTCGTCAGAGAGCTATCTGGTTATCGATAAAATTATTCAGGCCTGTGTCGATACCGGAGCCGATGCCGTGCATCCCGGCTATGGCTTCCTGTCAGAGAATAGCCAGTTCCGCGATGCGCTCGACGCTGCCGGTATTACCTTTATCGGCCCAGGCAAAAAAGCCATTGAATCCATGGGTGACAAGATCACCTCCAAGCTGATCGCTGAAAAAGCCGGCGTAAGCTGCATTCCTGGTTATACCGATGTAGTCCGCGACGCCGATCACGCAGTGGAAATTGCCAGCGGTATCGGTTATCCGGTGATGTTAAAAGCCTCCGCCGGCGGTGGCGGTAAAGGTATGCGAGTGGCTTGGGACGACGCTGATTGCCGCGATGGCTTTGAGCGTGCCACCAATGAAGCGCGCTCCAGCTTTGGTGATACACGCATTTTCATTGAGAAATATATCCAGGAACCGCGCCATATTGAAATTCAGATAATGGCTGATAGTCATGGCAATGTCATCTATCTGGGCGAGCGCGAATGTTCGATTCAGCGCCGTCACCAAAAGGTTATTGAAGAGGCCCCATCGCCGTTCCTCGATGAGGCCACCCGCCGCAAGATGGGAGAGCAGAGCTGCGCACTGGCCCGAGCCGTGGACTATCAATCCGCCGGCACCGTGGAATTTATTGCCGATGCGGAGATGAACTTTTACTTCCTCGAAATGAACACCAGATTGCAGGTTGAGCACCCGGTTACCGAGCTGGTGACAGGTCAGGACCTGGTTGAGTTAATGATTCGTGTGGCGGCGGGTGAAAAGCTGCCCCTGAACCAGGAAGAGGTAACCTTGACTGGCTGGGCAATGGAGTCAAGGGTGTACGCCGAAGACCCCTTCCGCAACTTTATGCCCTCCACCGGCCGCCTGATTCGCTACGTTGAACCTCAGGGAGAAGGAGTACGTGTCGATAGCGGTGTCTATGAAGGCGGCGAAGTCTCCATGTTCTATGACCCAATGATTGCAAAATTGATTACCTATGGCGATGATCGTGGCCAGGCAGTTGAGCGCATGGTCGACGCACTGGATAACTATTATATTCGTGGCGTAAACCACAATATCAGTTTCCTCAACGCCCTGATGGTGCATCCACGATTTATCGAAGGACGCCTAACCACAAACTTTATTGCCGATGAATTTCCAGATGGTTTTAATGCCGATCTGGTTGTGCAAGATGATCCCGCCGTGGCATTGGTTGTTGTCGCCTCCGCGCACCAGCTCTATGAAGAGCGAGCCAGTTTACTGTCCGGGCAGCTTACAGGTCATGAACATGTCGCCGCTTCAGATTGGGTAGTTCAGGTCGCCGATGAGCAGAATCTCGTCAGTGTTGAACTCAGCGAAAGTGGCTATCTGGTGAGCCTGGACAGCGATGGGAGCACAGCGGATTACCAAGTTCATACCGACTGGTCTCTAGGTCAGCCACTATTTCAAGCGCAGATTAATGGTAAGCACGTTTCTGTGCAGGTTGAACGAAGTGCCAATGGCTACCGACTGTTTTACCGCGGTGCAGAGATCAATGCGCGGGTATTGTCCCCTCGGGCAGCGAACCTGAACGCCCATATGCTGTACAAACCGCCAGCCGATATGTCCAAGTTCTTGCTGTCGCCGATGCCGGGGCTGCTGGTCAAACTGTCAGTAGCTGAGGGTCAGGAAGTCAAAGAGGGCGAAGAGCTTGCCGTGGTTGAGGCGATGAAGATGGAAAACAGCCTGCGCGCGACTCAGGATGGCGTTATTGCCAAGGTGGCCGCAACTGAAGGTTCGAGTTTGATGGTGGATGAAATTATTCTCGAGTTTGAATAGGCAATAATGTCCTGTTCTCTGGGGTGACGAGCAACCATTCAGCTGCCACAATAAAGGCTTACGCACAGGCAATCAGAGCGAGTACATGGTAACCGATAGCAACACGTTAGCCGCACAGATCAAAGCGGGAGATCGACGGTCACTGGCCAAGGCTATTACGCTGGTTGAATCGACCCGCAGTGATCATCGGCAGTCTGCCACGCAACTCCTCGAAATCCTGATGCCCGATACCGGAAAATCCATTCGGCTCGGTATTTCTGGTGTCCCTGGCGTCGGTAAATCGACCTTTATTGAAGCTTTCGGCAATTACCTTATTACACAGGGACACTCGGTTGCTGTGCTTGCAGTTGATCCCACTTCAGCTGTCACCGGTGGGTCTATTCTGGGTGACAAAACTCGCATGGAGACGCTGGCATTTGCCGAAAAAGCTTTTGTCAGGCCGTCGCCTGCGGGCAAGACCCTCGGTGGTGTCACGCGGCGCACACGGGAATCAATGTTGCTTTGTGAAGCAGCGGGATTTGATGTCATCCTTGTCGAGACAGTGGGGGTCGGGCAATCTGAAACCGCCGTCGCCGATATGACTGATATGTTTCTGCTGCTGTTACTGCCTGCGGGGGGTGATGAGCTGCAGGGCATCAAGCGTGGCATTATGGAACTGGCTGATCTGGTGTTGGTGAACAAGGCCGATGGCGATCAGAGTAATGCCGCCAACAAGACCTTGCTCGACTATCGCTCGGCACTGCACTTTATGAAATCGCGGTTTGCCAACTGGCAATCCAAGGTGCTGGCCTGCTCGTCGATTGAGGGCAGAGGTATTGATGAGGTCTGGCAAGAGGTAGTTAATTTCCGCAGTACATTGAGTGAAGCGGGTGAGTTGCAACAGCGACGGGCCCAACAGGCGCGAGCCTGGATGTGGACGGAGACCGCCGAAGCGCTGGTCAGCGATCTTAAAAATGATCCTCAGGTCAAAGCTCTGGTTCCCGAGTTGGAAAGGGCGGTGCTGGAGGGTACCATGCCGGCGACCGTTGCTGCGCAGCGCTTAATCGAGCAGTTTAAGACGAACAGCTGACCGATATTTTCTCTGCCCAGTCCGGTGGCAGTCCGGCATAGTGATGAGCCTCCGGATGTTCCTCAAAGGGACTCTGCAAGACAGTTAACAGCAGTTCAACTTCACTGTAATCACCCGCATAGGCTTTTTCGATGGCTGCCTGCGCCATGTAATTGCGCAGCACATACTTTGGATTGACCTTGCGCATTTGGTCACGCCGCTGGCCA
>Ga0206127_1005930_pt1 | contig 10125 bp, 8 predicted proteins | sample Helgoland_Spring_6_FD_148646 | JGI IMG/M metagenome (GOLD analysis project Ga0206127, IMG submission 148646) | Pelagic subsurface seawater microbial communities from Kabeltonne, Helgoland, North Sea - Helgoland_Spring_Bloom_20160419_1 | ecosystem: Environmental > Aquatic > Marine > Epipelagic ...
TTGCCCCAGATGATGTGCCTGATGCGGAATACCCAATGATCCTGACAACGGGCCGTCAGCTAGAACACTGGCACACAGGTTCTATGACCCGTCGTGCGACTGTGTTGGATGGGCTAGAGCCTGAGGCGAACTGTTCGCTGCACCCATCCACTTTGCGCAAGCTAGGCGTTGAGCCGGGTGGGCATGTGCGTCTGACCACGAAGCGTGGTTCGATTGTGATCATGGCACGTATGGATCGTGCTGTGGCACCTGACATGGTGTTCTTACCTTTTGCTTTTGTCGAAGCGGCGGCAAATATTCTGACAAATCCAGCGGTTGATCCGTTTGGGAAGATTCCAGAATTTAAGTTCTCGGCTGTAAAGGTTGAAGCTGCTGCTGATGTGATTGCGGCTGAATAAAAAATCAAAAGGTGGGCTGCGGCCCCCTTTTGCTCAAAACTCAAGCGCGTTTATAACCGCGTTTTTGGGCACGGATGCGGTAAGCATCGGCGGCATGGGATGCGTCACGTAAATTGCCAAAGCTGGTAATTGTTTCACAGGGTGCGCCACCTTTGACACCCCATTCACGCAACACTGACACTTCGGAAAATAGATCCATAGCGATTTCGACACGGTAAAACCGTGGTCTCGCTTTGTGGCTGGGGCGATATAAAACGACGTCTAGCATTGCCAGGGATTCTATCAGTGTTTTGAGTAAGGTGAAGAGCCAATTGTTGTTTGGGCAGGTTTTTGATGTGTGCCCAATTTCTGGTTAGCTCCAGCTGACATCCCCAAGAAAAATATACCCGGCACCATAGATCGTTTTGATCAGCTGTGGGTTTTTGGGATCTTCACGCAATTTAGTACGCAGGCGTGAAATACGCACATCCATCGCTCGGTCAAAACTTTCGCTTGCGGCCCCGCCCAATGACTCTTGCATCTGGGTGCGGGTGATTAGACGCTTTGGGCTATCAAGGAATAAACGAAGCACTTCGCCTTCTGCATGTGAAAAAGGAGTGGCATCACCTGCATCGTCGATCAAAGTGTAAGCATCAAAATAAGCGGTCCAACCATTGAATTTGGCGGTATTGCTGGTCTGTGTTACGGCTTTGCCACCGCGCAATCGGGCACGAACGCGCGCAACTACTTCCAAGGGATCAAACGGTTTGATAATGTAGTCATCGGCACCCAGTTCCAGACCAGTAACCCGATCCTGCACCTGCGCACGGCCAGAAATAATAATGACAGACGCCCCTTGTTCCAACGCAAGACGGTGGACAACCGTTAGCCCATCGGTGTCAGGCAAGGACAAGTCGACCAAGCAAACATCAGGTGTGTGCTTTTGCAACGCGGCCTCAAATTCGCGGGCACGCCCAAAACACATCGTCCGTAAACCAGCATCCTCCAGGGCATCAGCCAACATTGTGCGAATGGCTGGCTCGTCATCAAGGATGGTTACTAACGGCGCTGTCATTGTTGCACCTTCTGTTTGAGGACATTGGCCAGATCGTAGGCGGTGAATGGTTTCGCAAGGACAGTTGTCGCGGCTTGGGCCTCATGGTGCAATGGGTCATTTGGGGACAGGGAGGTCATAAGGACGACAGGTGTTTTTCCCTTTTCGATCCGCTTTAGCAAATCTAGCCCCGTACCTTCACCGCTTAACCGAATATCTGAAAGGATCAGGGCGATGTCAGGCAAACTGGCGATGAGTGCGGTGGCTTCATCTGCTGAAGTTGCCTCGATAACGCTGTGCCCCATATCAGTTAGCATATCGCGGTAAAGTGCACGTAGATCATCGTTGTCTTCAACCAGCAAAGCCAAGCCGCCGGTGACCTCAGGGCTAAAGCGCAGGGGCAGGCGCAGACGAATGGATGCGCCGCCCTCTGGCGTGTTTTGTAGCCTGAGATCACCGCCAGCAAGTTTGGTAATGTCGTAGACCATGGGCAGACCTAAGCCTGTGCCTTCGCTACCTTTGGTTGTGTAGAATGGGTCACACGCGTGTTTCAAGGCATCTTCAGAAAATCCCGTCCCTGTGTCCGATACCGTAAATTCAATCCACGTGTTGTGAACCGTTGATGCACTAAGTTTGATACTTCCGTTCGACCCACAGGCATCACGGGCGTTCAGGATTAGATTAAGCAACGCGTCTTTAATTGCACCTTGATCCAGCAGAACCGCTTCGTTTGGCAGTTGATCTATCATAGTGAAAACGACGTTCTCTGGTAGAGTTGGAGCCGCGAGTGTTTCCATCTCTCGCAGTAATGCGTGCAGATCTGTGACACGCGGGCGTTGGACACGTTGACTGGTAATCTCAGCAATGCTGCCCAATAGATCGCCGCCGCGTTTTGCTGCATTCAAGGTGCCGTCGATCAACGGTTTGGCAGCCGAGGGCAGTTCTTCAAGGCGTGCCAACTTGGACTGCATCCCAAGAATGATGGTCAGTAAGTTTGAGAAGTCATGCGCCAGTCCTGATGTCACTTGGGCGGCCAGTTCACGTTTGCTTGTTTGCTGTAGTGCTACGCGCGTTTGAGTTTCCAACGTTACATCGGTGGACAAAACATAGGCACCACCACGGGTGTCAGGTGTAAAGGCTGCGCGGATGCGGTGGGCGCTGGCGGCATCTGTGAACTCAGTCAGAGTGTTCTCGCCTGCGAACGCGCTGTGAAGCATGGGCTTGATTTTCTCGTAAACGCCCAAACCAAGTGCATCGGAAATATGCATGCCGATGATGTTGTTCGGGCGCCCTGGAATGATCGTGCTAAGCTGTCGGTTGGAGTAAGTGTAATGACCTGTCTCATCTATGTGTGCGATGTGTGCGGGCATCATTTCGGTCGTTAGACGTGTCCGTGCCTCCACTTCTGTAAGGTGCCGTTTTGTCTCGCCAAGCGCAGACACTGTCGCGGCCAGTGCACGGTTTGTACTGGCCAGTTCTTCGGCGTGGGCCAAGACCTGATCCGTCAGTTCCTCAGAGCGGGCCCGTAACAGCGTCTCTTGTTTTTTGGTGCTGGTGATATCTGTGTAGACTGTGATCCACCCGCCTTGGGGTAGGGGGGATCCTTCCACAGATATGACCGTGCCGTTGGAGCGATGGCGTTCAACATAGTGAGGTTCAAATGCACGGGCAACTTCGATCCGCTCTGCCACAAAAGCTTCAAGATCATCAATGCCACCGTACTCACCGCGCAAAGCGAGGTGACGAATAGTACCTTCAAAGGGCGCGCCGGGCGCGACCAAATTGTCTGGAAGATCAAACATTTCTTTGAAAGGCGCATTACTGACCGCCAGCCGCAGGTCACTGTCAAAAATGGTCAAGGCCTGTCCGATCAAATTCAGACCAGCAGCAGTCATAGCATGTGTAGCAGCGCGATTGAGCGTCACGTGTGGCCCCTTAGTGATGGTAATTGCGTGCCCAGTGTGGGGCGGTGATTGCTGGGAATTCAAGCACTGATCGAACATTGTTACAATTCGTTAGAATTGAGAAACCTTCAGGAAAAAGTTGACCTTAAGGATAAAGACAGCATCCTTGAGTGACATAGAATCGCTGAAGTGATCGTGGCCGGGAATCTTTGTTGCCGGTTTGGGAGGAGAATACATTGTCGAAGACGCTTGATGGCGCTGGTGGATTAATATCCGTTCCAGCACTTTTGCACCGCAACGCAACTCAGTTCGGGTCCGCTCCTGCGTACCGTGAAAAAGAGTTTGGAATTTGGCAAAGTTGGACTTGGTCACAGACCAAAGAAGAGATTGAGGCACTTGCCCTAGGTCTACTTGATCTTGGTGTGGCTGAAGGTGATTTCATCGCAGTCATCGGGCGCAACCGTCCGTATTTGTATTGGTCGATGATGGCTGCCCAAATGGTTGGGGCCGTTCCGGTGCCTTTGTACCAAGACGCATCTGCCGAAGAGATGGCATATACAATGAGCCATTGTGGGGCGCGTTTTGTGATCGCTGGTGATCAGGAACAAGTCGACAAGGTTATGGAAATCCAGGGCGAACTTACAAAATTTGAAGCAATGATTTACCTCGATCCTCGGGGTCTCCGCAAATACGATAGTGCAAAGCTAACGCAATATAGTGCAGTTCAAGAAGTGGGGCGCTCAAAGCGCGCGGCACTACAGCCAGAGATGAATGCACGTGTTTCAAAGCTAAATTACGACAGCACCTGCGTGATGCTTTACACCTCTGGCACCACGGGAAAACCAAAGGGCGTTGTTCTGTCCAATCGCAACGTGATTGAGACAGCCAAGTCGTCATCCGAATTTGATGGTTTGCGCCAAACTGATGACATTTTGGCTTACCTACCGATGGCATGGGTCGGCGATTTCATCTTTTCTGTGGGTCAAGCACTGTGGTGTGGTTTCTGTACGAACTGTCCAGAAAGTGCGGATACAATGCACACGGATTTGCGTGAAATTGGGCCAACTTACTATTTTGCCCCGCCTCGTGTTTTCGAAAACCAGCTGACCAATGTGATGATCCGTATGGAAGACGCCAGCCCGATGAAGAAGCGGTTGTTCGATTATTTCATGGGCGTTGCGCGCAAGGTTGGACCTTCCATACTGGATGGAAATCCTGTGAGCTTGATCGACCGAATTAAGTACCAGTTGGGTGAATTTGCAATCTACGGCCCGTTGAAAAACACACTTGGCTTTAGCCGTGTGCGGGTGGGTTACACCGCGGGTGAGGCGATTGGGCCAGAGATCTTTGATTTTTATCGCTCTCTTGGGATCAACTTAAAGCAGCTATACGGCCAGACCGAAGCGACGGTGTTTATCACGGCGCAACCTGATGGTGAGGTGCGTTCAGATACCGTCGGCGTGACTTGCCCGGGTGTAGAATTGAAGATCGCCGAAAACGGTGAGGTTTTTTATCGTAGCCCAGGCGTTTTTGTTGAGTACTACAAGAACGCAGAAAGCACAGCAGACACCAAGGATGCTGAGGGCTGGGTGGCGACGGGTGACGCTGGGTTCATTGAAGAAAGCAGCGGGCACTTACGGATTATTGACCGTGCAAAGGACGTTGGGCAGACCGGAAACGGCAACATGTTTGCGCCTAAGTATGTTGAGAATAAACTGAAGTTCTTTCCAAACATTCTGGAAGCGGTTGTTTTCGGAAATGGTAAGCCCAATTGCACAGCTTTTGTGAATATCGATCTGACGGCTGTTGGTAACTGGGCTGAGCGCAACAACATTGCATATGCATCCTATCAAGAGCTGGCTGGTCACCAAGATGTGTTGGCGACTATCCAGTCACATGTTGAAGAGGTTAATGCCTCTGTTGCGCAAGACGCGATGTTGTCTGACTGTCAGGTGCACCGTTTTGTTGTTTTGCACAAACAATTGGATGCCGATGACGGCGAATTAACACGTACGCAAAAAGTACGCCGCCGTATTATCGAGGAAAAATTCTCCGATATTATTAACGCGATGTACGATGGGTCCGACACAATCTCGACCACCACAGAAGTGACCTATGAAGACGGCCGTAAGGGTGCGATTTCTGCGACTTTGGATATTCGGGATGCGGCGGTTCAAACCGCCGGTGCAAAGATTGCAGCGCAATGAGTGTTGTGAGTGGGATAGCCTGCGGCACGAGTTTATTTGGTAAGATGAAGATGGGATGTTTCAATGCTTGATCAAGCTGATGGATACATGACAGCCGACGGTCGCCAGATCGGTCCAGTTGTTATGGAGATGAAGAATATTACCCTTAGGTTTGGGGGTGTTGAGGCGATCAAGAATATTTCCTTTGATATTCGTGAAGGAGAAGTGCGTGCCATCATTGGTCCCAATGGTGCGGGCAAATCTTCGATGCTGAATGTCATCTCTGGGTTTTACGTCCCCCAGGATGGTCAGGTTTTGTACAAGGGTGTGCAGCGCCCACAGATGCGTCCCTATCAAGTCGCCCAACAAGGGATCGCGCGGACGTTTCAAAACATCGCCTTGTTTGAAGGCATGAGCGTTTTGGACAACGTAATGACCGGTCGATTGACCCATATGAAAACGGGTATGTTTTCCCAAGCTTTGTGGAAGGGTCGCGCGGAAAAAGAAGAGACGGCGAACCGTGAAGTTGCTGAAAAAATTATCGATTTTCTGGAAATCCAAGCGATCCGCAAGACGCCAGTTGCGCGGTTGCCTTATGGTTTGAAGAAGCGTGTAGAGTTGGCCCGGGCACTGGCTGCAGAGCCATCATTGCTGCTTTTGGATGAACCGATGGCAGGTATGAACGTTGAGGAAAAAGAGGACATGAGCCGCTTTATTCTATCAATGAACGACGAGTTCGGCACCACGATCGCTCTGATCGAACACGACATGGGCGTGGTCATGGACCTGTCAGATCGCGTTGTTGTTATGGACTATGGCAAGAAAATTGGAGACGGGACACCAGATGAGGTGCGCAACAACCAAACTGTGATTGATGCGTATTTGGGTGTGGCTCATGATGAATGATTTAGTCCAAAAACCACGTCGGTATAACGTCGGTATCGTGTCGGTATTGCGTCGGTGCGCCAATGGCGTGTCCCTAAATGTCAAAATGAGAGGGGCGCGATATGCCTACTGATCTTTTATACGGGGCTGAAGTTGTCCTGAACGGTTTGATGGCTGGTGTTCTTTATGCGCTCGTCGCGTTGGGATTTGTTTTGATCTACAAAGCCTCCGGCATTTTCAACTACGCTCAAGGCGTCATGGCGCTGTTTGCCGCGCTGACCCTTGTTGGGATCATGGAAGGTCAAGTGCCGTTTTCGCATCTTATTAACGCAGCCTTTGGCACTAAAATTCACCACTTTGGTTGGCATGTTCCTGCCTTTGCGGCGATCCTACTCACTTTGGGAGTGATGGTGGGGTTTGCCTACCTTGTTCAGCGCTTTGTGTTCCGTCATTTGGTTGGCCAAGAACCAATTATCTTGTTCATGGCAACCATTGGATTAGCCTACTTCCTTGAGGGTGTTGGCGATTTGATGTGGGGGTCCGAGATCAAGAAGATGGCTGTTGGCCTGCCGCAAGGTGGTAGCTTTTGGGTTGAAGAGAACACCCAGTGGCTGGGCTTTGGCAACGAGAATTTTTATGGCTTCTTTATCGACAAGCTAGACATGGTTGCGACTGTGATTGCTGTAGTTCTAGTTTTGGCGTTGGTCGCTTTCAGCCAGTACACCAAACAAGGTCGTGCGATGCGTGCGGTGGCCGATGATCACCAAGCAGCCCTTTCGGTTGGTGTGTCGCTGAATTTCATCTGGATCTTAGTGTGGTCACTGGCGGGCTTTGTCGCCTTGGTTGCGGGTATCATGTGGGGCGCTAAATCTGGTGTTCAGTTTTCCCTATCTTTGATCGCGTTGAAGGCATTGCCGGTTTTGATGCTGGGTGGATTCACGTCGATCCCTGGTGCGATTGTTGGCGGCTTGATCATCGGTGTGGGCGAGAAATTGTTTGAGTTCTCGTTTGGCCCGATGCTGGGCGGCGCGACAGAAAACTGGTTTGCATATGTGCTTGCGTTGGTTTTCTTGGTGTTCCGTCCCCAAGGTCTGTTTGGGGAGAAAATCATTGAACGTGTGTGATCAATCCAGCGCTGGAAGCAGCTTGATCGTGGATGCGGCAAGCACGGTTATGCTTAGTGTTGACGCAATGGCGATGTTGCCTGTGATGGCCGAGGTTGCCGTGGTGCATACCATGGCAGTGGCCAACCACAACAACAACGTATCTCACAAGGTATCTGACCTTGGTGCGGATCGTTCAACCACTGTGAAATCAGTTTTCAATGTGTCTGGAACACTGTCCAAGGCTGCGGACTTCTGTTTGGCGAACTCAGCTTGGGACAAAGCGCCACTAACGCGTTCGGCCTCAAGCAGCGGCAAATCGTTGAATATTATCGACATGGATCCCACTCCGTTCTCTCACGGAATGTGTCGCATTAGAATTAGGGCAGAATGTGGCAAAGCGCTGAAAAGTGAATTGCTGGTTAACGCCGCGTTGAAAATTAATGAAAACGGATCGCGTGTCGCGGTTTGGGGAGCATACTAATGTTTTATCGTGAAGCTGGCGATTTCAGCACATCTTATCCCGAAGACAGCCAAACTTTTCCGATCCGGTTTGATCGCTATCGTTACTATTTGGTCCTGTTTGTCGCAATCTTCGTGATCCCATTCACAATCAATGACTACTGGGTGAATTCAATTTTTCTACCGTTCTTGATCTATGCGATCGCTGCAATCGGTCTGAACATTCTGGTTGGCTATTGTGGACAGGTTTCTTTGGGCACAGGTGGTTTCATGGCTGTTGGGGCATATGCCTGTTACAAGCTGATGACGGCCTTTCCAGAAGTTAGCATGTTAATCCATGTCCTAATTGCGGGTCTTATCACCGCCGGTGTTGGCGTCTTGTTTGGTCTGCCCAGTTTGCGGATTAAAGGTTTCTATTTGGCGGTGGCCACCTTGGCGGCACAGTTCTTCCTTGTTTGGTTGTTCAACCGTGTGCCGTGGTTTTATAACTACTCGGCATCGGGCCAAATTTCGGCTCCTGAGCGCACGGTTTTTGGGATTGAAATTACAGGTCCGAATACAGAAGCATGGGCGACTTATTTGTTCTGTTTGGCCTTTGTTATCTTCAGCGCGGTTATTGCTCGTAACCTTACGCGCGGTGCTTTTGGTCGTAAATGGATGGCCATTCGCGATATGGATATTGCGGCGGAAATCATCGGCGTGAACCCTTTGATGGCAAAGCTAAGCGCGTTTGCTGTTAGTTCGTTCTTTATCGGTATTTCAGGTGCGTTGTTCTTTGCAGTGTATTTGGGCGCGGTTGAAGTGGGCGAGGCCTTTGGCATCACCAAATCATTCACTGTTTTGTTTATGATCATCATTGGTGGTCTTGGATCGATCTTTGGATCCTTTGCGGGTGCTGCGTTTTTGGTGGTCTTACCGGTTGTTCTGAAATTGGTTGGCGTGGATTGGTTGGGTTGGCCAACAGACATCGTTGCCCACTTGCAGTTGGTGATCGTCGGTGCGTTGATCGTGATCTTCTTGATCGCAGAACCGCATGGTCTGGCGCAGCTTTGGCGTGTTGCCAAAGAGAAATTGAGATTGTGGCCCTTCCCACATTAGTGGGGTGGCTACCAATAATGGCGGGAAAAATCCTGCTCAACGAACGCTGGTCAACGCCAGCACATATCGAAAAATCCAGGGAGGAAAAATCGATGAAAATGAAACTAGGAACAATGGCAGTCGCCGCCGTAATGGCAGCAAGCCCAGTTATGGCGGACCTTGTGTTCCCATCACTAAGCTATCGCACGGGTCCATATGCTGCGGGGGGTATCCCGTTTGCTGATGGCTATGCAGACTATATGAACCTGCTGAACGCTCGTGATGGCGGTATTGGCGGCGTTATGACCAACGTCCTTGAGTGTGAAACAGGCTATAACACCGAAAAAGGTGTTGAGTGTTATGAGTCTACAAAGGGCCAAGGCGCGCTTGTATATCAACCGCTTTCCACGGGTATTACGTACCAGTTGATCCCAAAAGCAACGGCCGATGGCATTCCAATCCACTCAATGGGTTACGGCCGTACGTCTGCTGCGAATGGCGATGTCTTCTCAAACGTCTTCAACTACCCAGCAAACTACTGGAACGGTGCGTCTGGTGCGATCAACTATCTGATGTCTCAAGGCGATATCGCGGGTAAGAAAATCGCGCTTGTGTATCACAACTCTGCATATGGCAAAGAGCCTATCCGCACGTTGGAAGAGCTGGCTAAAAAGCACGGTTTTGAACTGACATTGTTGCCAGTTGACCACCCGGGCCAAGAGCAGAAATCACAGTGGCTACAAATTCGTCGTGAAAAGCCTGACAATGTCATCATGTATGGCTGGGGCGTTATGAACCAAGTTGCGGTTCAAGAAGCTGCTAACATCCGTTACCCAATGGAAGATTTCATCGGTATCTGGTGGTCAGGTTCTGAAAACGACGTTCTCCCTGCAGGTGATGCAGCTGACGGCTACAAAGCTTTGACGTTCCACGGTGTTGGCAATGACTTTCCTGTCTTTGCAGACATTCAGAAGTACGTTGTAGACGCAGGCAATGCGGCTGGTGCTGGCGATCAAATCGGTACGGTTCTTTATAACCGCGGTTTGTATGCGGCTATGTTGGCAGCAGAAGCTGCGA
>Ga0206127_1005933_pt1 | contig 10122 bp, 14 predicted proteins | sample Helgoland_Spring_6_FD_148646 | JGI IMG/M metagenome (GOLD analysis project Ga0206127, IMG submission 148646) | Pelagic subsurface seawater microbial communities from Kabeltonne, Helgoland, North Sea - Helgoland_Spring_Bloom_20160419_1 | ecosystem: Environmental > Aquatic > Marine > Epipelagic ...
AAATACAAATAAGTGTTTACATTCTAATTTGTACGTAATAATATATCGGTACTGAAACAAAACAACTAAACGGAATAAAAAAATGACAACATTTACACTACCATGCGGAACGGTTCAAAAATATACAGGAAAAAGAGATGTAAAAGCTTTTTGGTATTTTCAAGCCACAAACGGACTTTATGTTGGCGGATTTAGCTTAAACGAAAAAGCTGCTGCATCAACTGTAAAATCAAATTTTAGAATTTACACCGACGGAGGTTGGAAATTAATCGCAGGTTCATCAACAGTAAACGCAATCTAAACCCAACAGCCCCTACGGGGGATAATTTAAGGAATTATTAATGTTTTTATCACAAGGCAAGTTTTACACGTTAGACGAGTTGATTCAGTTAATTAGGAGTAAGCAGGTATGAATGATTTAGATTGGAATGATTATTTTGATAATGACCGCGAAGCTGGTGGAGAGGAAGAGGAATGAGAAAAATTAAAACATTGTTGCAGCCGTACAAGTCATTTTATGCGGCTAACAAAGATTTAGGTGTTAGCCTTGGGCAATTGCAGAGATGGCACCGCCTGGGCGCGTTGGTTGATTCTGACGGGCAGGTTTGGATTAAAACGGCAAAGCCAATTAAGGGGTGGGAAGAATGATTATTGAAATAAGAAATGCAAAATATTTACCGGGCACGTATCACATGATCATTTGTGGAATTTATATTGTGTTTGATAAGGCAGAACTGTCTAGCACTGAAAATTTAAACCTTTTTAATAATGATCGTTTTATTTGTTTGATTGATCATGAAAAAAGGGATGAAGTTTTACAGCTTATGCACGATGAAGGTATTGAAGTTTTAAAAGATGCGTCACTATTATGAAAAGGACAAAAAAATATAACCCCAGAAAAAATGTGTACATCGAAGCAAAGCTAGCACTAAAGAACTCAGCAGTTGGTTTTGTAACTGGCAGCGATGGTTGCAGGATGGTTGATTTGCGCAATCACAAAGTAACAGACCCCTCAATACTAACTGCTACGCGGCTTTCGACACTGCGACACAAATGGTCGGTTTTAATCGCTGTTCTAGGTATAGACAGTAATAATCAGAAATACATGAAGGCTGAAGAAATTCAAGTCGACAAGGAATGCCTGCAATCAGAGCTGGTTGACATACTAAACGAAAAACACGCAGCTCTAGGAAAAAATTTCAACAAAAAACACCTGGTTAACTACGGCTGGATCGGCACACCGTTTGCCAAAGTATGGCAGGAGTGCGAAGCATTCGATGTGTTAACCAATCTAGGTGCGTTTGAATATAGATTAGAGGAGCAAGAATGATAAATATAAACTTATTACATACACAGGCTCAAATGCCACAGCGCGGTTCTGATGAGTCTGCTGGGTTAGATTTACACACAGTTGATAGTGTTACCATACCACCGGGGCAACGTGCGTTATTGCGTACAGGTTTTGCGATGTCAATGCCTCAAGGTTATGTTGGGTTGATATGGCCGCGCAGTAAATTAGCCGCTAAAATGGGTGTTGATGTTCTTGCTGGTGTTGTAGATTCTGACTACCGAGGCGAGGTTATGATTAGCTTGTTAAACACTGGACTTGATCCTGTTGAAATTAAAACGGGTGACAAAGTGGCACAGATGATTATCCAACGCCATTCTTCTAACATGGAAATAAACCTGGTGGATGATTTAGATAGAACAATGCGCGGTAAAGCTGGTGTTAATTCTAGCGAAATGCGGTTGCGGTAGTTATAAATTGTTTATGCTGTATAATGCAGCATAAGCACTTTTTAATATCTCTCAAGGGGATCAACATGGCAAAGCCGGGGCAACCAACCAAATATACTGACGAAATTGCAAACAAGGTTTGTGCTTTGATAATGTCAGGTTTGTCAGTTCATAAAATATGCGCTCAAGAAGATATGCCGCCGCGCACAACGCTTAATGGTTGGCTAACTCAAAACACAGAGTTCTCATACCAATATGCACAAGCATTGCAATTTAGAACACATTTAAAAGCTGAAGAAAGGCACGAATTAATCGACGCAGCATTTAATGACGTTCAGAATTTACCGCAAAATGTGCCCGGAAATGTATGGGTAACACTGGTTAAAGAGCAGATACGGGCTATTGAGTGGGATGCAGAACGACTGGCGGCAAAACGGTATAAAGTCAAAGAAGATGACACAATGAGCGGATCAGCACAACCGTTAACAATTAATTTTGCTGTTGCCGATGCGGTGAAGGATATAAAAATAACCAATGCTGACAGTTAGCGCCCCGCAAAACGCATTCCTAAATAAGCTCAAAACACCATACCGGGCATATGTTGGCGGGTTCGGTAGCGGTAAAACGTTTATAGGTTGCATTGACCTACTCAACTTCTTTGGAGCGCACCCCGGCACAACACAGGGGTATTTTGGTATAAGTTACCCATCAATGAGGGATATTTTTTACCCTACCTTTGAAGAAGCCGCGCACATGCTTGGGTTTACTGTTGTGATCCGCGAGTCAAACAAAGAAGTGCATGTGTATCGTAATGGTTTTTTTTATGGCACTGTCATTTGCAGGTCAATGGATAACCCGGCATCAATAGTTGGTTTTAAAATATCACGCGCATTAGTCGATGAAATTGATGTACTGCCAAAGGACAAGGCAAACAAAGCATGGAATAAAATTGTCGCACGTATGCGCCTAAAAATTGAAGGCGTTGAAAACAGTATCGGTGTTACTACTACCCCAGAGGGTTTTCTATTTGTCTACTCGAAATTCAAAAAAGATCCGACTAAAAGCTATTCAATGGTTCAAGCTTCAACATACGAAAACGAAGAACACCTGCCAGATAATTACATTGAAACATTAAAAGAAACATATCCGGGTGAGTTGATCAATGCTTACATCGACGGCGATTTTGTTAACCTTACTTCGGGCACTATTTACAATGAATTCGACAGAGTAAAACACAATACTGATGTGACCTGGAACGGTCGTGAGGCATTGCACATTGGCATGGATTTTAACGTTTGCAATATGAGCGCAGTGATCGCAGTTATCCGAAAGGGCGTTTGTTATGACATTGATGAAATAACAGGCGGGTATGATACGCCAAGCATTATCCGCACAATACAAGAACGTTATCAAAACTGCCAGGTTAATGTTTATCCTGATGCAAGTGGAAAAAACAGAAACGCACAAGGCGCGTCTGAATCATCAATCCAATTATTAAAACAGGCTGGTTTTCAAGTATTCGCTAAAAACAAAAACCCGTTTGTAAAAGATAGAATATTAGCGGTAAATACTAGTTTTATAAAAAAACTACATTTTGTAAATGTTAAACGTTGTTCTGTTCATACGTCAAATTTAGAGCAGCAGATATATAACAACGCAGGCGAGCCAGACAAAACGGCTGGTGATGATCATACTAATGACGCAATTGGTTATCTGATACACTATAAATACCCAGTTATCAAGCCCACTACCACAGCAGCACGAATGATAGTATAATGACCAAAAATCGGTTAAGCCGATCACCTAACATAATTAAACAGGCTTAATATGACCACAGTTACAGAACCAAGAAACGAATATACTGATCAACTAATTGACGTACAACGCAACCGGGCGGCAGTCGCTGGCGAACGTTCTGTAAAGCGTGGTGGTGTTAAGTTTTTACCACCGTTGGCTTCCATGTGTTGCTCTATTACTTATGATGAAAACGGTGAGCAGCAATTCAGGCAAAGCATAACACTAACCAAAGAAGGTCAAGCTGCTTATACAAAATACATTGCTTTGGCTTCATTTTATGGCGCAACAGGCAGAACCGTTGATGGTTTAGTTGGCCTGATATTCTCAAAAAATCCCGTTCAAGAACTGCCGCCAATCATAGAATACCTTGATGAAAATGCAGACAGCAAAGGCAATTCATTGCGCGATTTGGCAAAGAAAGCAGCCACCGAAGCTATGGTTTCACCTCGCTCTGGTATTCTAGTTGCTCGACCATCTACACCTGAAGGATCAAGCATTGCAGACGTTGAAGCGCAAAACCTGCGACCTAAATTATTATCTTATAAATTCGAAGATATAATTAATTGGGATTATGAAGTAATAAACAATGTTGAAAAGCTGTCATTAGTTGTACTTTGTGAGCTAACAACAAAGCGTGATGGATTTAAAGTTGATGTTGAAAAACAATACCGAGTGCTTGAATTAATTGAGGGGGTTTATCATCAATCGTTATACAATGATTCAGGCGCTCAGATTGAGGGTGTATTACCTGTTACTATCAATGGCTCTACTTCTGATGTTATTCCGTTTTATTTTGTCGAGGTTGGTGCAGAAGGTAAGGCGATCATTAATGACTTGGTTGACATGAATTTCCATCATTACCAAGTAAGTGCCGATTACAATAGCAAAAACCATTTTTCATCATTTACGATATATTATGAGACAGGAGCAGATTCAAGCCAAAACATGCTGATGGGTAACGGCGTTAAATGGTCAAACAGAAGTAGTGACGCAACATTTGGAATATTACAACCTGACGGCAATGCAGATGCGCTTAGAATATCACTGCAAGACGATGAACAAAGAATGGCAGCATTGGGTGCAGAAGCATTAAAACCGCGATCAAGTGGCGCTGAGTCAGCAGAAGCTAAAAGCCTTGACCAGGTTGCACAAAACTCAACAACCGCAGATGTGGCGATCACAATTAGCGAGGCATTAACTAAGGCGTTGAATTTTGCGTCAATGTGGATGGGTAGCACTGAAGAAGCTGTTTATGAGTTGAACACAGATTATAACCCAACAGGTATGAGCGGACAGGATTTGACTGCCATGGTGTCAGCATATCAAGGCGGCGCTATCTCATACGACACACTATACGAGAATTTACAGCGTGGCGAGATAGCCAGCGTTGAAAGAACGGCGGATGAAGAACGGGCGATGATCACAAATGCTGATACGGGAATGGATGAGTGACAGATCTAACAATCCAGCAATCTTCGCGTCATGCTGTTTATGTTCAGCGTTTTGCCGGGTATCTCGCAAACCTGTTTGATCCATCTCTTACGCAATTACAACGCGAGCTAAAAATACTTATGGCTGATGCGCCAACTGAGACAACAAACATCAGGCGCATCAATAGTCTAATATCTGAGTATAAAAAAGCGTCAACAATTGTTTATGGTGAGTACAACACAGAAATATTATTCAAAGAGCTAGAAGAATTTTCAGGCGATGAGGCAGAATGGCAAGTAGCAGCACTTGACAAGGCTGTTGATTCACCTGCTGTTGTTTTAACGACTCCAGCACCCGCACAAGCTTGGTCTGGGGTATTGTCAGAGCCGTTGGTGTTTCCAAATAGCGCAGGCGTAAAATTATTAGAGCCTTTCATAAAAGGTTGGGAAGCAAACCAGATTGAAAAGGTTAGCGATATTATCAGGACTGGATTTATTACCGGGAAAACCAACCAACAAATTACACAAGAAATTGCAGGCAAAAACGGCATACTGGATAAACAAACAAGATCATCAATTAAAACAATGGTTAGAACCGCGACAACTCACACCAGCAATTTAGCGCGACAAGAAACATTCAACCAAAACGATGATGTGATATTAGGTTATGAATGGGTGTCAACGTTAGACAGTCGCACAAGTAACGTTTGCAAAGGTTTAGACGGCAAAATATACAAGAACAAAGACAAAAACAAACGATACCCACCAGCTCACCCGAATTGTAGAAGCAGTACAGCACCCGTACTTGATGAACGTTATAGATTAGACGACAGCGTGAATACCAGAGCATCAAGAGGTGTTGAAGGTGGTCAACAAGTAAAAGCGGATCTTACATATTATGACTGGTTAAAAGAGCAGGGCGGGCAAGGTGCAAACGGCAGAGCATTTGTACTTGATACACTTGGCGAGGAGCGCGGCACATTGTTTTTAGATGGTGGTTTATCAGTTTCAAAATTTAAACAACTAACACTTGATGAAACTTTTCAGCCGATTAGTCTCTCAAAATTAAGAGGCAAAAAATCACTGCAATTGGCTTTTGATAGAGTCGGTGGCGGTGAATAATATCGGTATTTGTTATTATTTTTTTTAGGTGTTAAAATGTAAACTAATCTTTACAGCACTAAGTGCTTTAATCAACCTCAAGGGTTTAACATGTTAAACGGACTGGATAAGATCGATGGGCTAACGCCTGAACAAATAGAGGCAGTTAACGGCCTCGCTGGTGGTTTAATCAACAAAAAAACTGAGTTAGAAGAAAAGCTTTCAAAGGCCAAGGGTTCTTTGAATAGCGAAGAATCAGCACAGGAAAAGTTGAGAATTCTAGAGGCTAATATTGAACGTCAGCAGCTAGAATCAAAAGAAAATTATCAAGGTGCGCTCACTCTCAAAGAGAACGAATACAATAACGCATTGGAAAAACTAAAGGCTGGCACGACTGAGAAAGACGCGCTAATTCACAAGCTCTTAGTTGATAACGGCCTGAATGCCGAACTTGTGCAATATGATGTTTCTAAGGATTTGATGCCTTTAATACAGCAAGCACTATCTGCACAGGCAACAATTGTCGATGGTCAAGCCATGATCGGCGAGCAATCACTAAGTGAGTTTATGAAAGTATGGGCAGAATCTCCACAGGGCAAAGCAAGTCGAGTTGCAGCAAGCAATCTAGGCGGCGATGGCACAGGTGGCAGTGGAAGTTCAACGAAAAAACAAATGAAGGATATGAGCGATTTAGAGCGTTTAGCTTTGTTACGTGAAAATCCAACTGAATTTAACAGGCTAAAAGCAGAAGCTTAACGCCAAAAATAAAGAGTAAAAATAATGTCAACCACTCAAATTAGTGATGTGATCGTCCCGGAAGTTTACGGCACTTATACTGCTGAAGATCTTCCAGAATTAACCGCGTTTTATGAATCAGGTGTCATAATTCGTAATGCTATGCTAGATGCTAGCGCCCTTGAAGGTGGTAATACAATCAACCTCCCTTTTTGGCACGATCTAGATCCAACCGATGAGCCAAACGTATCTGATGACACTGCAAACAGTGCAACGCCTAATAAGCTTGCAACTGGTAAGCAAGTTGCTCGTTCTGCTTATTTAAACCAGTGGTACAGCAACGCAGATTTAGCTGGCGAATTGGCAGGTAGTTCACCTAACCAACAAGTTGCAAACCGTTTTGGCACTTATTGGGTGCGTCAGTGGCAGCGCCGTTTGCTTGCATCTTGTGACGGTATCTTAGCTGATAACGTTGCAAACGATTCAGGCGACATGGTTATTGATGTTGCAGCCGAGTCTATTGCAGCACAAACTGCATCAACTAAGTTTAACGTTGATGCTTTTGTTGATGCTGTTGGTACAGCTGGCGATGCGGGTAGTATGTTTAACTCGTTATGTGTTCACTCCAAGGTCATGGGTCAGTTGCGTAAAAACAACGATATTGATTTCATTCCTGACAGTGAAGGCCGTTTAACTATTCCCACCTTCCAAGGGTTACGCCTTATTGAAGATGACGGCATGACAGTGACAGCGGGTTCAACTGACGGATTTAAATATACTTCTATCCTATTTGGTTCTGGTGCGTTTGCTTACGGCGAAGGCTCTCCATACTTGCCGGTCGAAGTTAACCGCGAAGCCAAGCAAGGGAACGGTGGTGGTATTAATGAAATTGGTGAGCGTAAAACCTGGTTGCTACACCCGTTTGGTTTTGCTGATGTTGGAACGCCCACCAGCGTATCTTATACATTAGCCGAGCTAAGATTGGCGGCAACTTGGGATCGTGTTACACAGTCACGCAAAACAATTCCTTTAGCGTTCTTAGTTACTAACTAGAATGTTGTAATTGTTTAAAAGCCTGCCATGTTGGTGGGCTTTTTTTTGTGTGCTATAATAAATAAAATTTAATTATTTGGAATTGACATGGCTAAGAATAAAGACGGCAATGAGATTGGGTCGCGTATAGAAGCTGATGACCTATTAACGCAAATAGCTAAACAACGTATAGCTAAAAAAGTAATAGCATCAAAGCCGAAAAAGAAACCAGCTAAAGTTGTCTCAGAGGATTAATCATGGCAGATGAAAGAAAGTTTGCTTTACCAGATTCTATGCAATTTCGCGCCTTTTATGCTCAGAAGCGTAGGCGCTCTAGGAATAGTATCGTTGCACCTATTACGCGCACCTTCATAGACCTAGACCCGATTGCAAATGCTTATTATGAGATTGCAGAGCCTATTGCATTTACTGGTGATTTTGAGATTGAGGTAGATTTTGCTAGTAATACAGTTGCTCGACAAATGATTTTGGCTGGCACTATTGACACAATAGAGGTAAATGGTGCGTCACAGTTAGAGTATAGTATTGGAGGGGCTACAAGGGTTGTAGCACTAACAACGCCATTTGACGGAAAACTACACAATATAAAAATAACTAGAGTTGCACCCAACGAGTTTTTATCCTATGACGGGGTCCAAATTTCAACATCTCCCATTAATACAAATTCAGCGGGCGGCCTTTCTCGCGTGGGAAGCACTATTGCAGCCTCTAACTTCTTCGAAGGCATAATAGCCAACGCCAAATTCACAGACAAATCAGGCGCTAGCGATGTTGTAACAACGTTTAGACTCGACAACAGCCCAGCCGCTGCGAATTACACGTACAGCACAGAGCTACTCGAAAACAATACTTTTCCAGATAACGCCAACGCTCGACAGTACCTTGTCTCAAGCAAGGGCTGGATTATCACTGACGGGGGTGCAGCATGATAACTAAATTAGCAGGGTATTATTCAATCGGTGGCAACCCAGTTGCAGTCAGTGAAGGGTTGGAAGTCTCTTTTTCAGATGATAAAGAACTAATTATATACACAACAGAAGCAGAGTTCTTAGAAGCATTTCCAGAATTAGAAGGTGATGAATAATGTCATTTATATTTAAAATAACAACTACAACGTCACCGCAAACTTTTGTTATACCTTGTGTTAATGCCGGCACGTTTAACGCAACCGTTGACTACGGAGACGGCACAGGCTCGCAAACTGTTACGGCTTATAATGATTCAAACTTAACACATTCATTTGCAACAGCAGGACAGCACACAATAACTATTGACGGTACTTTTCCGAATGTTAGGTTTTATGATGATGCAGCAAGTCGAGTGCTTATTGATGAAGTTGTAGATTTGGGGGATGTAGGATGGGTTACCTTTCTTAGATCATTCAGAGCTTGTACAAACTTAACAACTTTTAATTCTGGTACAGCAAACACTTCAAGTGCTACTGGTATGAACGATATGTTTTTTGATTGTAGTAGCTTGACAAGTTTAGACTTAAGTAACTTTGACACTTCAAGTGTTAGTAATATGCGTTTGATGTTTCAAAACTGTTCAAGTTTAACAAGTTTAGACTTAAGTAGTTTTGACACTTCAAGTGTTACTACTATGCAGCAAATGTTCCACACCTGCACAAGTTTAACAGCTTTAGATGTTAGTAATTTTGATACTTCAAGTGTTACTAATATGGGTGGGATGTTTTACAACACAAATCTTACAGATTTAGATATAAAACATTTTGATGTATCAAGTGTAACTAACGCAACAGGCTTTCTGAACCGATCAAACAACGCCCTAACCACAGCCGCATATGACGAGTTACTAGAAGCGTGGGCAGCGCAGGACGTACAGCCTAACGTGGCTTGGCATTTTGGTGATGCTCAATATACTGTAGTGAACATAGCAGATTGGTACAGCCCAAGAGGTGCGTCATCATTATCAATTATCAATAATAAGCTTGTTAGTATTGCAGATAGTACAGCAACGTTTGGAGCAGCACAGCAGGTTGATAACTTAGTTGTTGGGAGCGTTTATAGCTTTATAGCAACAGCAACTTGCAGCAATAGTTCAGCCACAGTTAGTTTAGTGGTTTCTGCCAGTGCAGACGTTACCAGCCCTATATTTAACAAACAGGCAACAGGAAGCGTCACAGCTAACGACACATTTACTGCAACTGCTACAACCCATTATGTTGGCACTGTTGTTACAGGCCATGCAGCTAATGACACAGTGACAATTGATGCAGGTATAGCAGTTAAAGAGATAACAAACTACG
>Ga0206127_1005934_pt1 | contig 10122 bp, 10 predicted proteins | sample Helgoland_Spring_6_FD_148646 | JGI IMG/M metagenome (GOLD analysis project Ga0206127, IMG submission 148646) | Pelagic subsurface seawater microbial communities from Kabeltonne, Helgoland, North Sea - Helgoland_Spring_Bloom_20160419_1 | ecosystem: Environmental > Aquatic > Marine > Epipelagic ...
CAGCGTCAGTATTCATATTATCGAGCTTCAATGTTTGCAATAAGTAATAACAGAAAGTCAGGTCGATTTTAGGTTTTAAATAAAAGCTCGTATCAATAGGGAAGAATGGCCTATCTTCCCAAAACAAACTCCCCACAGTCCCCTTGCGGCCAATAATGACCGAAGGTCCGTCAACTAACGCCTCGTTGTGCGAACCTGTAATGCCGCCTGATCCATAAACCGGTACTTGACCCTCTACCCGGTTAGATGCCTTTAGTGCTTTGCCATAAGCAAGCTCCATTACGTCTTCTAGCTTTTTTATACCCCACCCCGCAGGTAAGCCATCATCACCAAACGAACTTGGAAACAGTGCCGCAGTATCCGCATCCATATGCGCTGGAACGGCACCAGCGGCCTTTGCGTGCACAGGGTCAAAATCCACAAACCAGCTTTTGAAAATCGCCCGCGCCATTTCTTCCAACGTCTCATTCATTCGGCGGTTGTTTTCGATCTTGTCGTCGAGTGCGCCCAATACTGAAGCAATGGCTTTTTGTTCCGATAAAGGGGGTATTAACGCTTGGTAAGCAAAAATATCTTTTAATTTTATGCTCGCTTGGCTTGCGCTTCCCTGCGCGGTTGAAACAATAAAATTCTGATAATGCTCCGCGCTGAGAAGATAATATAGAAATTGCTGGTCAATATGCTCGTTAGAGCGCAAACGCACTGCGTTTTGATTCAATAAAAGACCATCTGCCTCCTCTGGTACGCGTACAGCTCGCCCTACAACGGATGCCGGATTTGTTGGCCAGCTCCCAACTGTAGCTATGACTACGTCTCCAACTTTTAAAACATATTCTGAATATTGGTTTACTTCTCTTTCGTCTATACAAATGCAACTATCTGTATCGATCGATCTCTGCGTGAAATTGCTGACCCGAGCAACCTTGAGACCCTCAGTTTTGTACTGAGTTGACTTAAAAGCGAAGCCTTTACGATGGGATAAGAAATCCCCAATGGTGACCGTTTCACACACCCAATCTAAGCAGGCTTGTTCTACGTGATCTTCAGTGAACTTTCCGCTCATACAGCCGCCTCAACTTCGCTTTCAGCATCAGCCACACGAATTTCACCGGACATCAATTTTGGCAGGAGTGTGTCGCGTAATTCGGCGAGAGTTTGGTTCTCTTCATTATTTGCCAATATCTTTTTGAACAGGACTTTGATTCTCTGGTGGAATGCTAATACCCCCGCTTCAGACGGAGCAATGATGCTCTGATTTTTCAACGTCGTTTGCGTAAGCAACGGCTGCGTAGAACCGGAGTTTAACGCCTGATAATCGACTTCTTTCATCGCAAAATAAACCAGCTCAAATGCCTCTTCAAAGTTTGGAAAGCAGCACAAAGCATTGTCCGAAACCCAACACTTCTCATATACTCGATAAACCGTTCCTAGTGTTCCAACGCGGCCAGTAATAATAAACGGCTGCTCAAACAAAATTTCATTTGTATACCAAGCAATACCGTTACCTCCATAAACAGAGATATTATTTTCATTGTTCGGTGAGGTAAGTTTTGTTGGCGGCCTTTTCCCACTCTTTATTGTGCAAACCTCACCTAATGTTTTGCGGATCCACCCTTCCGGTAAACCATCATCACCAAACGAACTTGGAAACAGTGCCGCAGTATCCGCATCCATATGCGCTGGAACGGCACCAGCGGCCTTTGCGTGCACAGGGTCAAAATCCACAAACCAGCTTTTGAAAATCGCCCGCGCCATTTCTTCCAACGTCTCATTCATTCGGCGGTTGTTTTCGATCTTGTCGTCGAGCGCGCCTAAAACATTGACAATACGTTCTTGCTCTAATATCTCTGGCAATTCCAATCTAATTTGATTCATATTACCTTGCGTCAACTTAGGCATAGTTGAACCGGTTAAGTATCCGCTGACATCTGTAACTTTGAGCGCATAAGATAGGTACTTTGTATTAGCCCTATGATTTCCGCGCACTATGTGAGCGTGGTTATTTACCCAGTATTTCCCTGTCGCAATAAACGCAATTGGCGTCTTTCGTGTTCTTAAATTCTCTCCGTCTTCAGCAATTAACAGATACTCTCCGTCAAAGATAAAATCATCCACAAAATCGACAATGCCAGATGCACCATAGTACGGAAATGAACCAGCTTTACGGTCCGTACCTTTAACGGGCTTTCTCATTGAGTCAAAGTTTTCAGTAACTTCCCCCAGCTTGTACTCGCACCATGTCATTTTAGCGGGACCTGCTTTAGGTTGACTTCTATTCGCTCTTCTAACAACTTACCGAGCTCAAACTGCTCTGTTAGTTTTATCTTCAATGCTTCAAATTTTTCTTCAAACGGTACTCCGTCATCTATCTCATCTTCAGCACCGACAAACCGGCCAGGTGTGAGTACATAATCACTCTTTTTGATGTCTTCCAAATTGGCTGAATAGCAGAAGCCAGAGATGTCTTCGTATTCACCCCTCCGCTGTATTGCGTGGTCCTCACCGCGCCATGCATGGTAGGTATCTGATATCTGTGCAGTATCCTCAACACTGAATTCTCGTAATACACGATCAACCATCGTCCCTAGTTTTCGTGCATCAATGAAAAGCACTTCGCCCTTGCGATTTCTAAAGCCTTCAGTGTTTTTGTTTTTCGCCAAAAACCAAAGGCAGCATGGGATGGTTACGCCGTAGAACAAATTACCGGGTAGAGCCACCATGCAATCCACTAGATCGTGTTCAACAAGGCTTTGACGGATATCACCTTCACCTGATGAATTTGATGACATAGAGCCATTGGCTAGCACCACACCAGCTGTGCCGTTAGGTGCTAAGTGATGGACGATGTGTTGCAACCAACCATAGTTGGCATTGCTCGCTGGAGGCGTACCGTATTTCCAACGCACATCCTCACGCAGTCTATCTCCGCCCCAATCACTGATGTTGAATGGGGGGTTGGCGAGAATGAAGTCGGCCTTTAAGTCAGCTAGTTCGTCTTTGTGAAAGCTACCCTCATTGTTCCATTTGATGTCTGCATCAATACCACGCACAGCCATATTCATTTTGGCCAGTCGCCATGTGGTGTTGTTCATCTCTTGTCCGTAGACACGGATGTCACCAATACGGCCGCCATGCTCGACTACAAACTTCTCCGACTGAACAAACATGCCGCCTGACCCGCAGCAGGGGTCGTATACTCGACCCTTATATGGCTCCAACATTTCGGTGAGCACTCTAACAATCGAGCGAGGTGTGAAATACTCACCGCCCCGCTTGCCCTCAGCACCTGCAAAGCCGCCTAAGAAATACTCATACACACGACCTAATATGTCTTTGGACTTGTCGCTTTCCTCGTTCATGCCGATTGTGCTGATTAGATCTATCAGCTCACCCAACATGGTTTTGTTGAGCGCTTCTCGTGCATAGTTGGTGGGCAGAACACCTTTGAGGCTGGCGTTTGATTTCTCAATGGCCAGCATTGCGTCATCAACAAGCTTGCCGATAGTGGGTAATTTTGCATTAGCCTGCAGATGACCCCAACGAGCCTCTTTGGGTACCCAAAAGGTACGTTCAGCTAAGTACTCTTCCGCGTCCTCTTCATCTGCGTATTCATCAGCTTGTAGCTGCTCAAAGACAGTGTTGAACGCATCAGAGATGTATTTGAGGAACACCAGTCCCAGTGCGACGTGCTTGTATTCGCTAGCGTCCATACTGCCGCGCAGCTTGTCAGCGGTGAGAAACAGTTTTGCCTCAAACCCTAAATTAGCGCCGTTGTTGCCTTTTTGTTCTTTAGCCATGTCTCGCCCTTCCAGTAATCTCAATGCCCTAGCGGGAATATGCCCTTCCTGTCTATATGATGTTTTCTGTCACTTTTTTGATCGCCCTGATGACCTGCAACCTTCAGGAACGAATGACTGCGGTCACTCTTGTATATATCCTGAAAACCGACCCAATTCCGCCTTTACTGCCTGCTTGCTTGCATAAATTCCGTGCAGTTCAGGATCGAAACCTCCCTGACCAAGAATTAGCCCTGTAAAAAGCGCAAAAAATTTTTCACCGTTAATTGAGAGATCTAATCTGCCGACCCTTGGAAAATCTAAATCGTCACCCATTTCCAGCATTTCAGCAATCTGGTCCGCAGGCCCATCGCCTGTGATCACACCAATGTAAATCATATCGCCATACCAACGTGGATAATTGGTTTCAATCCAAGCCATCTGTGCGTCTTCCTTGCAAGCCATCAAATTAGCAAGCGATTTAATTTCGGCCATCATATTCTCCAAACGCTAGGCAGACCCACATTACGCGCTTACTTCGATCAAAATCTATCATCTGCATACTTTATCGCTCGACTTTTTATCAGACAAACCCCTTACTACCCAAGAGCAATTTTAAGAAACTTCCGGTATAACTCATTTAGATATCAACTCAAGGGATACAGAAAACTTACAGTGTCTGATTCACTTCAACAACTACTCTCGGATCTAGAAAGCAGAGGCATCGTATGCCCCCTACCTAAACATTGGGACAAACTGTGCAGTGTCATAAAAAGCGTCAAGAAATTGAAAATGCACCCGATAGATAAAGGCCCCCAAATAGAAGTGATGAACCCCTTGATTCTTGCTGCATGGGGCGCGAGCGATAAGTCCAAGTGGGAACGATTTAAGTACCATCTCTCTGAAGCTGATCAGCTAGGAATCCTATATCTTGCAGAAGAGTTTCTCACGAAGCTTCAACCAGAAGACTTTTCGATGTCAGAAGCGGAATATTCTGATATCTCCGTATGGGATATCGAAGAAAACCTAAAAAATGAGGTCGATAAAGTACTCGCCGAGGCGTTGCCCTTTATTCAGGACGCCCTCGATCTAAACATAGCTAAGAGACACCACTTCGATCCGGAAAAACTATATGCCTTATTTCGAGAGCGAGGATTTTTCGGTGGCTATGCGCCCACGGTTTCAGATGCCAGTGACCTGCCAACCGTTGAAGCATTACGCCGAGCTAACGAGGTCTTCAATAAACAAGCAGACTTGATCGAGGGCAAAAGCGAGTTGAAAGACTTTTGTTATGCTGTTCTCGACCTTAAGGCAACGCTGCGAAGTTAGACTTCAGAAAGACTGTTGTTCTGCAGATCATCTACCTTCAAATCAGATCCATCTTGACGCGACCCTCTTGCCGCTTTTACAGGATTGGATAAAACCCTTTGTCTGGTACCAACTCGTCAAGTGATCTTACAACAAGGACACTATCCGCATGACCTAATCCCCAGCCTGTAAAATCATCGAAAATCAAAAAAAGGACCTCACCTTTCAAGGATACTTCCGCGCACGCTACTGACATCAGACCATCTCTTTCGCCATCACATAAAGCTTCTATCACCTTTTGCTCCACCGTTGATTTTGAACCAAAGTATTCTCGAGGTGCGGCTCCTAAATCGCCATCAGCGAGTTCTTCCTCATCTACAAGCCGCCAGATAAGCCCACTTTCGATATCATCACACCAGTACTCAAACTCTTCCCAACTATTAAACACAGCATCACTCAAATCCGGTATGTAAATACTAACCAGATCAGTGAATTCACTTTGGCCAAACGCATCATAGAGAAATGAATAATCTTCGCCGTCCGAGGAAAAATGATTGCCAGCACTAGCTGCAAGTCGAGTAAAGAGATCCGCTGGGCAATTAATCATTTGTTTCACGATCGATCTGGCCATAAATTCTCAATACGTTAACTGATAAAGCGGCCGAGGCCCAATGCGAACATCTAAATCGACCGTTTACTCACCGTGTATTATTGAAAAATTTCAGGTCGCGCTTCAAACGTGGCGGACCAGGTTTTACTGAAGCTATAACAAACGCTGAGCCAAATGGGGCCTACCACCCACGCCATATCAGATTGAAAACCAGACAAGAATTTGAATCCGCGGGACTCCAAATAACATCGCGCAACCATTTGCGCATAGTGTCCAAGGGAACGCTTTCGAGACGCGTTCTTTTGAGTTATGGCCATCGGAACGAATTTTGAATAACGCTTCAGCGCCACGTTCGAAAAGTCGGTGTAAGGTCGTCTAGGTTAAATTGAGACCTAACTTGCTGACAGGGCTGCTTACGCTTTCCTAAACCATGCAGGCACCCTAATTAGCTGGCTTTGGCCGCAAGCTCGGTGGCGCGTCATACACCTCCCAGTCAACTTCAATCGCTCGGCCGTCCAACTTTTTTTGAATCTTGCGTTCTTTTAGGGTCATACCGAAGGCGCTCATGTGCTCCTCATCGATCACCGCCTGAAGCGCCTCTTTGGTCATCATCTGCATCAAGATCGCCGCTTCGAAGTAGCCATCAATCTGATCAAGCAAACGTCGCCGGGCCTCTGGTTCAGCGTCCCCATAGGAATATAACTTAATGAGTTTTTCGCGCAGGCGTTCCAAGTAAAGCTCGTTGCGAAGTGATTCTGATAACCGCATTTCTAGCTCTCCGCCCATATCGTCTGACCACACTCGCGACTAAAAGTAACATGAAGCTAATGCAAGGTTAAGGCAAAACAACTGTCACGTTGACAGTATTTAAAAAATCGGTATTTTAAAATAGACATCCACATTCACCTCGGACACCCTACATGTCTTGGATTCATGCCTTCTGCCCTGCTGACTTCACAAAATATGCGATATGGTCCCGTCACTATGAAGAATTAGACTGGAGGCTCGATCAACATCAATACCGATTTAAAAGGTATTTAACGAATATAGATCTCCCTAAAGCTGAGGCGACCCTTGAATTAATCCAACGCGAATTCACTGAGGGCTTTGAACTTGAACGCTGCTCAGGTGAACTGCCCATTGTCTTGCACACCCTTTTAAAGGTCCAAAAATCAGGGATTAAACTCAACACTGAGCATTTTCTGGAACAGGCCGAGCGCGAATTACTTCACAAGAGACTCGGACTGAGTATCGAGACCATCGACTCAATTGCAGAGCAGATTGAAGAACTCGCAGGCGCCTATAAAGTAACCCAACACTTGAGCGAGGACGACCCCGACTATGTGCTGGCTAAAATTCTTATAGACCTCACCCTTTTACTCCAAGAAACTGCTCAAAAATACGCCGAAGGCATAAATCATTTTTCAGAACCTTCCAACATTCACTACTTTAAAACTCGTTTGAACGCATTAACGCAACGAAGTGATTACCCTGAACAACTCGTCCAGGATTGGATTCAGGCATTTCAAGGTCAACTTAAGTGTCGCGATGATGTGCCGACAGACTCCTTCCATCAGAACGCGAGCGCAAGCTGGCAAATCGTTTTTGGCGCAACCGAGAAGATGATCAATACCGTTCATGGTCTGTTTATGTTTTTAGAAGCCAAGGCGCACAACGATTGGGACGAGGACAAACAAAAAGATTGGCTAAAAAATCTACGAAAACGCTCTGAGATTGACCAGAAAATATTCAGTCGGGCGAACTTTCTCAAGGCCAAGGTCTTTAAGGATTACTTGTGCGAGGCTTGCGATTATGGCCCCTATGCATATGCTGATCGCTAAACGCATTCCCAAGAATCTGCGAAATTGAGAGATCACGTTATGACTGTGCTGAGCCCAGAAGAATACCGCAAAGCCATTTACATCGACTTTGAGGGTGAGGGTTGGTCGTCGAAAACCAGATCCGCACCGAAACCGCATATGGTCGGAACCTTCAGGCCCAACGCCACGGGTCAATCTGGCCAGTATTGCGCGCATTTATTTCAGGAGAATTGGAAGCCGGTCGCCAATCACCTTGGCGACCGCGGCGAGGTGGTTGAATTCGAGTCGTTCTTTCAAAACCTATGCAGCGATGCATCCCAGACGGGCTCAAGGCTTATCCATTGGTCGATCTATGAGGAAGCCGCGCTAAAAGATCACCTGACTACCGCTACTTTTAAAAAAATTGAACCGCTTTTGTACAACCTTCTGCCCCCTGCGCGACGATATGCGAACAAGCGAAGGTCATTCGGGACAGATGAAACGGCGCGAAACAAGACTTTAGAAGAATTCTGCAGCGCGCTCCTTAATCGAGGGCCCTTCCCCCCACTGGCGCTCGGTGCGGCTGAGGTTTGTCGAAAAATCGATAAGGCCTGCCAAGCTCATCGGCGGTGGAAGCACTTCTCTGACGCTGAAAAAACAGTTGTGAAGGACTTCATCGCGTACAACACTGGCGACTGTCGCGCGAGTTGGTTGATCGCCAAGCGGCTTGGCAATGCATATAAAAAGCATGTCAGGTAGATAGCTGCAATACAGCATCTCAGCGTCAGCTCAGTGGAAGCTTGGCTTACCCTGCTTTGGCGAACAACAATCCTGAGAACTGCTTCGCAGCGGCCCAATCGACCGCAAGCTCGGCTTCGTACTTTTCAGCAAACGGCCCGATCATCACCCGATGCATGTCCCCTGTTGTCTCGACAAAGATGTCTGCACTTAAATAACCCTCGAGTATCGCTTGGGCTCTGAAACTGTCGGCGTTTTCGATCTTTGAGAAGGCGCCAATCTGTACGTAGTAAAGGGAAGCGCTCGCATCATCCACACCTTGCACTGGTGCACTTAAAACGGCGTCATAAACATCCTTCACCACCGTAATGCTGGATTGCGGGAGGTTATCGTAGAAGGTGTAGTCGATCTCTTGGATTTGGCTGGTGAGCTTTGATTCAACCGCCTCACGGCTGACTTCAGGCGCTAGGTCCTGCTCGTAAAAAGACACCGTCACCAGCACACCCAGCACAAAGATCATCAAGTATTTCATTTGCCCTATTATCCTTCCTTAATGTCTGCTGGCGTCTTTTTGAGGAAGCCTTCCGAGCAAGCTGAGCATTGCCACAGATATCCTAAATTTTCAACGACCATGCCGCGGAGAAAGTTCTCGGTAAACCCACAGAGATTCTCGCTGACCTTTCCGATCCTTAAAACGTTCAACCTCTTTACGGTGTCAGCACTGAATATATGTAATCTAAAGAAATGCCATTCAGTTTGTTCGGTCTCTGTCATAGAAACCGAAAGGACTATGCTTGAAGCTACCACCCTCTGGTAATTGATTGTTTCAGTGGACACCTCAGATCTTGAATGATCGACACCGAAAAAAGTCGCGTCATCATCCTCAACCTCCCTACAAAGGTCATCAACAATCCTCTGCTTCAGATCTTCGGGCAAAACTCCTTCAACATTCAGAGCCCCGCTCAAAATCAAATCAGAATCCGAACGTTGGTTGCTCGAAGACGCACTAACAAAGAAAGAACCATCCCATTCCGCGGACCGCTCACTGATCAACAAGTTTCCCTCATCACCTTGATCATCATCCGGGATGGTTGAAAATCTAAATCGATCTGATGACGTTAAAATACAATGAAAGCTATTTGTTAGGACACACCATGAGTCCTTAAGATCCTCACTAGAAAACCCTTCATTAGAATGCAGCGGGAAATGCTTCACCGAAAATATTTCCGGGCTCTTAGGGGCAAAATACTGCCACCCATCAAAGTCTGCCCCAAAATCTTGTTCTAAAGGGTAGAAACTTGTGTGAACAAAATTAAACCAAAATGATGACATAAAGAAGTAGGTCGGAATACCAAGCAAGACATATAGTCCAAGCCCGATCCAAAATGTGGTGGATTTTTCGTCGCCGACGCCTTCCAAAACCGTTAGATTCCTGAAGAACTCTACGACTAATTCCATTCCGAATATCGCTAATAAAATCACGAAAATGATCGGTAGGTAAAACGCTACCCAATAGAATATATTCCGCATAGAGCCCCCTAAAATGTCTGGTTGCAGCACGTCGATTTTAACCAAATTCGTCTTAATTCGGCAGCGATCGTATGCTTGCATAGCTGCCCAAACACGTAAAATAAATTAGAAAGCACATTAGACGCTAGCCGTCCTCTAGTTCCGCTACCATTACATCCAAAGACGCATCCGATTTTTCAGGGGACAATACACTGCGCGACATTTCTCGCTTTCTAGAAAGCAGTCCGTCGAGAATAGCGTCAAAGGTTCTCTCGCGATATACCGGGTGTAGCGCTCGTGGATAATAGATATTTACGTCTTGGGTTTGGCCTATGCGATACGCGCGATCCGTACACTGATCTTCAACGGCTGGATTCCACCA
>Ga0206127_1005938_pt1 | contig 10118 bp, 7 predicted proteins | sample Helgoland_Spring_6_FD_148646 | JGI IMG/M metagenome (GOLD analysis project Ga0206127, IMG submission 148646) | Pelagic subsurface seawater microbial communities from Kabeltonne, Helgoland, North Sea - Helgoland_Spring_Bloom_20160419_1 | ecosystem: Environmental > Aquatic > Marine > Epipelagic ...
AACTTAAAAAAATCCAACAAGCATTTTCGCTTGATTGGATTTTTTTGTTTTTAAACACCAGGGCTGCAAGACCCTGGCAATTGTATTTGCAACATTGGAGCCTCAGGGATCTTAAATCTCTCCTACCCTGCTATCTTAGTTTGCTTTTTTTATAATTCTTTGACTGCTTATTAGACTAAAAATTGCGGAATCATTGATTGGATCAGGAAGACCAAAAGAAAACAATAAGAAATCTTTAATAAACCCTATATCTGTTGGTATGACTAGTATTTTAGCAATTGTGATATTTGGCAGAAGATTTAATTAAAAAGTAATCGAAAAATGAGATGTTTTTAGTTATATTGTCCCTACTATTTCAGTAACTATGAACCGTATAAAAGAGGTACTTAAAGAGAAAGGCATTAAGCAAATTTGGCTCGCTGATAAGCTTGGCAAGAGCTACAATATGGTAAATGGCTATGTGCAGAACAGACAGCAACCTCGACTAGAGGTACTATTTGAAATTGCAAAACTACTCAATATTGACCCTAAAGAATTAATTCAATCTGACCATGAATAAAAAAGATCTATCAGAATCAGACATAAAAGCAAAGTTCATCACACCTGCCATAACTGGTGCTGGTTGGGACGAGCAAACTCAACTTGGACGAGAAATCTTCTTTACAGATGGTAGAATCTATGTGAAAGGAAGAATGACGGCTAGAGGAAAACGAAAGTTTGCTGACTACATTCTGTTCTACAAACCCAATGTACCTATTGCAGTTATTGAAGCAAAAGACAATAAACATTCTGTTAGAGGAGGAATTCAACAAGCACTCGGTTACGCAAATACACTGGATATTCCTTTTGTGTTTAGTAGCAATGGAGATGGATTCTATTTCCATGATAAAACTGCAACAGACGGTGTAATCGAGAAAGAACTTTCTCTTGAAGAATTTCCTAGTCCTGAATTATTATGGGCGAAATACAAAAAATATAAAGGAATAGATGCTACTGAAGTTGAAGAAGTAATCACGCAAGATTTTTATCAAGACGGTTCAGGAAGATCTCCAAGATATTATCAGCAAAATGCTGTAAACAGAACAATTGAAGCTGTTGCCAAAAAGCAAGACCGAATTCTTTTGGTCATGGCAACTGGAACAGGAAAAACATATACCGCTTTTCAATTCATTTATAGACTTTGGAAAAGTGGAGCTAAAAAAAGGATCCTCTTTTTAGCCGACAGAACTGCTTTAATTGACCAAACTGCAAGAGGTGATTTCAGGCATTTCAAAGATGCAATGACGATCATCAAACACAAAAAAATTGATACTGCTTACAATGTTTATCTAGCATTATATCAGGGTTTATCAGATAGCCAAGGAGCTGATGCTTACAAGCAATTTAGCCCTGACTTTTTTGATTTAGTTGTAATTGATGAGTGCCACAGAGGAAGTGCAAAAGAAGACAGTGCTTGGCGAGAAATACTTCGTTATTTCAATACGGCTACCCATATTGGTATGACTGCAACGCCAAAAGAAACAGACAAGGTTTCCAATATTGAATATTTTGGTGACCCAATCTACACCTACTCTCTCAAACAAGGAATAGATGATGGTTTTCTAGCACCTTACAAAGTGGTAAAAGTGACTTTGGATATTGATGCAGAAGGATGGCGCCCACCAAAAGGATATATTGACAAAGACGGTAATCCTGTCGAAGATAGAATCTATAACAGAACAGATTTTGACAGAAATATTATAGTTGAAGAACGTAGAAAAATTGTTGCTGCAAAAATCACGGAATTCTTAAAAGGATATGACCGATTTGCAAAAAGTATTGTCTTCTGTATTGATATAGAACATGCCGGAGGTATGAGAACTGCCTTGGCTAACGCCAATGCTGATTTAGTTGCTCAAAACAGTAAGTACATCATGCAAATCACAGGCGACAATCAAGAAGGGAAACGTGAATTAGACAATTTCATTAACCCTATTGAGAAATATCCTGTTATCGCTACCACCTCAAAATTAATGACTACTGGTGTTGATGCTCAAACGTGTAAGCTAATTATTCTAGACAGCAATATTGGCTCAATGACCGAGTTCAAACAAATTATTGGTAGAGGTACGAGAATAAATGAAGAATACGGAAAGTCCTATTTCACCATCATCGATTTTAGAAATGTAACCAACTTATTTGCTGACCCTGATTTTGATGGTGACCCAGTAATGATAAAGCAAGTTGGAGAAGATGATGATTTAACGGGAACAGAGGAAGAAACTACAGATGATACAATCACTGATGTTGATGGTGAAAAAGTAGATTTTCCTGAAACACCAGACTATCCAGAAATAGAAGGTGGTGGTGATATTGTTGAAGAACCAAGAGTTAAAATCCGTGTAGACGGTGTTCAAGTGAAAATTGTTAACGAGCGTGTTCAGTATTTAGGAGCAGACGGTAAAATCATTACTGAAAGTCTAAAAGACTACACCAAGAAAAACATTACTGAACATTATCAAACCATTGATGATTTCTTGAATCGTTGGAATCAATCCGACAAAAAGAAAGCAATTGTTGATGAACTTGAAGAACAAGGAGTGTTTTTTGAAGCATTAAAAGAAGAAGTAGGAAAAGATTTTGACCCTTTTGATTTGATATGTCATATAGCTTTTGAGTCTAAACCGCTGACTCGAAAAGAACGAGCAGATAATGTGAAGAAACGAAATTACTTCACAAAATATGGCGAAAAAGCACAAGCAGTAATTAATAGTCTACTTGACAAATACACGGATGATGGATTGTTAACCATAGAAAGTACAGAGGTTTTAAAACTTGACCCCTTGAATAAGTTAGGGACGCCAATAGAATTGGTAAAAGCTTTTGGTGGAAAGCCACAATACACGGCAGCACTCAAAGAATTAGAAAACGAATTATATATAACGGCATAAATGGCAAACCTAGGCGCTGTAGTTAGCAGCATAAGAAATATTATGCGTCAAGATAGAGGTATCTCTGGTGACGCTCAACGATTAGAACAATTGGGATGGATGTTGTTCTTGAAAATTATTGATGATAAAGACCAAGAACTTGAAATACTAAAAGATAATTACGTTTCTGTAGTTCCTGAAAAATTTCAATGGAGAACTTGGGCATCAGACCCAGAGGGAATTACCGGAGATGAATTATTAGAATTTATAGACAGTAATGCTGAAAGCTATAGAGGTCTTTTTGCTTCATTAAGAAACCTTACGAGTATTACTAATCCAAAAAGAGCTTCAATTGTAAAAGAAGTTTTTGACGGTTCCAATAACTACATGAAATCTGGTTATGAGATGCGTAAGGTTATCAATAAACTAAATGAAGTTGATTTTAATAATTCTGATGACAAACATGTATTTGGCGATATCTATGAAAGCATTCTAGTTGAGCTTCGTGATGCAGGTAATAAAGGTGAATACTATACGCCTAGAGCCGTAACGCAGCTTATGACTCAGATGATTGATCCTAAGTTGAATGATAAAGTTCTTGACCCTGCTGCTGGTACAGGCGGATTCTTAACGGCAGCAATTGACCATGTACGAGACCATTATGTAAATACCGTAGATGATGAACACATTCTACAAAACAATATTACAGGTTGGGAATTAAAGCCTGTGGCTTATGTTTTGGGTTTAACTAATTTGATATTGCACGATATGGACATTCCAGATTATCACTACATGGATAGTCTAAAAAAAGAATACAATTCCATTGGAAAGAAAGACCAAGTAGATGTTATTCTTGCCAACCCTCCATTTGGAGCAAGTATAGCTGACGGGGTAGAAACTAACTTTCCTGCAACATACAGATGCAAAGAATCGGCTGATTTATTTGTGATATTGATGTTGCAATTATTAAAGCCAACTGGTAGATGTGCCATTGTATTGCCAGATGGCTCAATAACGGGTGATGGAATAAAATCAAGGATTCGTGAAAAGCTATTGACAGACACTAAACTGCACACCATTATTCGTTTACCACAAAGCACCTTCTTCCCTGCCGCGGTAAGTACCAACCTATTGTTTTTTGAAAAAGGAAGCAAAACCAAAGATATTTGGTACTATGAGCACAAATTACCTGAAGGACAAAAATCTTATTCTAAAACCAAGCCAATTCAATTCAATGAATTTCAACCTATAATAGATTGGTGGAATAAGAGAGAAGAAAATAACCATGCATGGAAAGTAAATGTAACCGAATTAAGAGATTGGGATTTAGATATAAAAAACCCTATTTCACCAACTGAAGAAACAACACATACAACTGGCGAAACTTTAACTGCTTTAAGAACTTCACTTGAAACTTCGAGCAACATTATTTCAGAACTTGAAACACTCCTTAAATAGATGAAAAGAGAATATTTTATTGGAGATTTTCTTAAAAGAATAAAACGGCCATTAACATTGGATGATAATCAAGATTATAATTTGGTTACAATTAAGATGAATCATAATGGAGTGGTTTTAAGAGGAAAAAAAAGAGGGAGTGACATAAAGTCTAATATGTATGAAGTTAAAGAAGGTGACTTTATACTTTCAGGAATTGATGCCAGAAATGGCGCTTTTGGTATTATTCCCAAAGAACTTGATGGTGCAATAGTTACCAATGACTTTTGGTATTTTGAAATAGATGAAAAAATTATTTCAAAAAAGCTATTTCTTGAACTAACTGCTACTACTTGGTTTGATGATATATGCAAAAAAGGAAGTGATGGTACAACCCAAAGAATCAGGCTTCAAAAAAATAAATTCTTTAATCAAAAAATATTATTACCAGAGGGTGCTGAACAAAAGGCGTTGCTTGAAAAAATACTTTACTTTAAAAAGTGTCAGAATGAATTTGTAAATGAAATTGACTCTCAAAAAAACCTAACATCAAAACTCAAACAATCCATTCTTCAAGAAGCTATACAAGGAAAATTAACAGCAGATTGGAGAGAACAAAATCCAAATACAGAGCCTGCCAGCGAGATACTAAATCGCATAAAATCAGTGAAAGCACAATTAATTAAGGACAAAAAGATTAAAAAGGAAAAAGCGCTTCCTTCAATCACCGAAGAAGAAATACCTTTTGAGTTGCCTGCAGGTTGGCTTTGGTGTAGAATGCAAAACTACCTAGACGTTCGTGATGGCACTCATAATACTCCTAAATATGTCAAGTCAGGTATACCTTTGGTGACAAGTAAAAATCTCTACACTGGAGAGCTAGATTTATCAAATATTAAGTATATAAGTGAGCAAGACCATAAAGAAATTTCAAAAAGATCAAATGTAGAAAGAGATGATATTTTATTAGCTATGATAGGCTCCATTGGTAATCCAGTAATAGTCGATATCGAACCTAATTTTAGCATTAAAAATGTAGCATTAATTAAGTACTATTTACGTGACTTATCACACCCTAATTATATTAAGTACTTTTTAGAAACTGCCACTCAAAAATTCATAAAAGAAGCAAGAGGTGGTGTACAGCCTTTTATTTCATTAACAAAATTAAGACATACACTATTTCCTATTCCACCTCTTAAAGAACAGAAGGTGATTGTAGAAAAAGTAGAAACCTTAATGAAACAATGCCAAATATTAGAACAAGAAATAAAAACCAGTGAAGCCAATGCTCAAATGCTTATGCAAGCAGTTTTAAAAGAGGCTTTTGAGGGTAAAAAGGAAGAGGTTGTTATTTAATGATTTTAAGGAAGATTTGCTAATTATGCTGCGGAAAGGTTTAATGAAATGAACAAAAATTATACAAAATGAAAGTTTGGATAGAAAAATCAATAGTCAAAAAAAGGATTGATCGAAATAGTGGTGACCTAAGTTTAGGCAAGGCCTTATGGTCTCCTACTAAAGATAAAAGAGGCGCTGATATATACAGCTCGATGCGTGATGTTAAAGGTGGCGACGTTGTACTTCATTTAACGGATAACAAAGCGATAACTGGAGTATCGATTGCATCTTCAGCCTTTAGGGAGGGTAAAGGAGCGGAAGGAACGGATTGGGACGGACCTGCATATATAATTTCGCTTAAAGATTACGTTGAAATTAATCCACCATTGGATAGAAAAATATTGCTTCAAGAATCAAATAGAGGGGAACTAGATCAAATAAGGTCTAAAAACAAAGTTTTCTATAATTCTGAATTAAGTCTTAACCAAGGAGCATACTTAACAGAAGCACCCAATAAACTAGTTAGTTTAATTGGAGAACTATATCTCACTGAGTACGACAAACAAATTCCCCACATAGACCAAGTTGTTTCAATTAAAAAAACAAATTCAATTCCAACCTTTTATAAAATCATAAAAAGTGCTGAAAGAAAAATAGTAAAAGCTGGTTTCAAATGTAAATCACTTAGAGAAAACAGCAGGTATGTATGGGTAGAAGACTCCGACAACATAATAGGTAGAAAACCTGCTCATTATGAGTTTATTTCTAGAAGAGGTAAATTATATCTTGAACTTCACTTTGAGGACAATAATTCTAAAGCATTATTTCATAATCTTATCGAAGATCTACCTGACCAATTAGAATGGATCGATTGGAACGGAGCTAAAAGCATAGGAAATAAAAAATCATATAAGCTGGACGATGTTAATATTGTAGAGAATATTGTTAATGATCTAATTGAAATAGATGAATTGATTGGAGACCAAGTTAGATCTATATTAATAAATCAAATGCGAAATTTTTGGCTATATGCACCGGGTGAAAAGGCAAGGAAATGGGATGATTTTTACAAGAAAAACATTGTAGCCATTGGCTGGGACGAAATTGGAGATCTTAAACAGTATAAAACTAAAGATGAGATTGCAGCAGAATTAAGGAGGGTAAATAATGAAACGGGGAGTAAAAAAAATGATGCATTAGCCTGTTTCGAATTTGCTTCAGTCATAAAACCCGGTGACATCGTTATAGCAAAAAAAGGGAAAAGAGATTATGTTGGATGGGGTGAAGTTAATGGTGAGTATTTTTTCGATGACACTCAAGAGGAATATAAAAGCAGGAGAGCTATAAACTGGAAATCAAATGGTGAATGGACTGATGAAGCTGGAGATATTGTGGTTAAGACACTGACCGACATAACGAAATATCCTGATTATGTTGAAAGATTATCAAAGCTATTAAAAATTGAATTGAATAAAATTGTTACTAAAAATATTGATATGAAATATCCACTAAATACTATTTTGTATGGCCCCCCTGGAACTGGAAAAACTTACAATACTGTTCTTAAAGCTGCAGAAATTATTGAAAATAGAAAGATTAACTCATACGATGAAGCTCTTGAGATTTTCAAATTAAACCTACATAATCAAATTGAATTTATCACTTTTCACCAAAATTATAGTTATGAAGATTTTATTCAAGGGCTAAGACCCGAAACAGACAATAAATCTTCATTAGTATTTGATAAAAAAGATGGTGTATTTAAAAAGATTGCTGATAAAGCACTAGAAAATTTAAAACTAGTTGAAAAGGCACCTGAGGAACTTTCAAATGAAGCAAAATTTGATAAAGGTTTGGAACATTTTGCTGATAAAGTATTGGAAAGTGAGGATAACTTTAAAATAAACGATACTGCTTACATATTTGAGGTTGAGGAGGATGCTTTTAGATATACTGGTCAGAGATGGACAAACCATACTAATGGTTTGAGAATGAAATTTAGTGATTTAAAAGAATTCTATAGAAATGATGTCAAAAGCCGAAAAGACATAAAAAAACTAGATAATATTTCTGGCCTAGCCAATCAACATGCCACTTATTACTACTTGGTTTATTCTGAAATACTTAAACTATTACCAAAGAAAGCTGAGGGACTAAAAAAAGTAAGGCGAAAAAACTATGTAATTATTATTGATGAAATAAACCGAGCTAACATTTCGAGAGTTTTTGGAGAGCTTATTACATTAATTGAGCCTGACAAAAGATCTCATGGAAAAATTCCATTAGAAGCAAAGTTACCATCAGGAGATCCATTTATTGTTCCATCCAATTTATTCATAATTGGTACTATGAATACTGCTGACAAATCAATAGCATTATTGGATATCGCTCTTAGAAGAAGATTTGAGTTTGAATCAATGTATCCGAAATATAAGATCGAAGGTCAAGAAATCTATGATGTAGATATTCTAAAAAAAATCAATCAGCAAATTATTAAATCTAAAGGTCACGATTTTCAAATAGGGCATGCTTATTTCATGGGAGAAAATAAAAATTTAATTGAGAGAATGAACAAAAAAGTGATTCCTCTTCTACTTGAATATTACATGAATGACGAAAAAGAAGTCAAGGGAATACTAAATTCTGCAGGTCTTACTATTGAAGAAAATAATTGGCCATTAAAAATCACAGGTAAAAATGATTAATCTTTTTGAATATCAAAATAAGATAGATATTCAAGACTCATTTAAGGGCTTGGAAGGATTTCTTGATGAAATCTGGAATAGTCGTGAAAAGAATTCATTCTACTCTAAAAATGAGAACGATAAAATAGAGTCACAAAGATTCCTTCAATTCATACATAAGTCAAATGAATTAAAATCAAATAAATATGTGGGTGTAATCCATTACGAAGGAAATAAAATTAATTTATTACCGAAGATATTTTTTGATCCTGAAAAAGATTATTCAAAAAATGAAGTAAATCAAATCCAAAACCATATCCTTTGGTGGCTAAGTTATTGTCGCAAAATTAAATTTCCCAATTATCAAGCTTCATTAGGTAGTGCAAAAAGTGACTTTTTTGAAGTTTTAATTTATCTCTTCTCAAAATACACCCGCGAACTTTTAAACTCTTCTATCTACCAGCAATATGAAGAAGTAAATCGTGAATTATCATTTATCAAAGGAAGACTAAATACTAACGAATACATTAACGAAAACTTAAGCAAAGGTAAATGGCACAAACTCAATTGTACATATGATGCTTTCGTTTTTGATAATGAATTCAATCGCATAATAAAGTATGTTACTACTCTCCTATTTAATGTTACCTCGAGCCAGGATAACAAGAAGAACTTGAGGGAAATCCTTTTTATATTAGATGAAGTAACGGACGAAAGAGCAACAGCTGAACAATGTTCCAGAATCTCATTCAATCCAATGTTTGGTGAGTTTGAAACAGTTCGTGATTATTGCCAATTGTTTCTCACCAACTGTATTTCGTTTGATTATAAAAATGATTTAAAACTTTTCGCTTTCCTTCTTCCAATGGAATATGTTTTTGAAGATTTTATTTTTGGTTTTATTGAGAAAGAATTAGAGGCTGTAAAAGCCAAATCTCAGAGAAGTGACACTTATTTAGATGAAGGAAAAGCCTTTAATCTAAAGCCGGATTTATGGCTAAAAACAAATGATAAATCTCTGATTGCTGATACAAAATATAAGATTGTTTATTCTGATGAAAAAGACCCAAAAAAAGGAATTTCTCAGAACGATCTATATCAAATGCTTGCCTATGCCGTGAGGTTTGAGGTTAATGAAATTATATTATTCTATCCTAATACAATTAAGCAAGTGCAGGAAGAAGAAACAGAATTAATAATTAAAGATGCTTTAGCGGATGGAAAAGAAATATCTATTAAAGCATTTCAATTACCTATAATTAACAGAGAATTATTAGAAAATAATTTAGAGATGAAAACGAATTTGAGCGAACTGTTTAAATCAACAAGAGAGGGATTAATCAATAAACTAGAAAAAATATTTAAATAAGTAATATTGGAAAAGGATTTAAAACTTCTGCCCATGAAACAACGTATTAAGCACTGTAACGTCTGCAATGTAGATTTTCCAACAATGTACAGGATACAATACAAAAACCCTAAAGAATGGGTATTTGTGTGTGAAGGTTGCTTACTTAAAGTCAAAGAGAATAACAGTGCTTATAAATATGGTGGCACATGGAAGAAATAGGACTAGATTTGATTTAGTTCAATCAAATCTACCCCAAAATAGTTCGACTTTACTCCCTTGTACTCCACGGCATTATTCCCTAAAATAAATTTTATTTTAGGGAATAATTTTTTGGACAAGACTCTCACATTTCTGCAGGTTTAAAAATTAAGGGTGTAATCATATTTATATTATTTG
>Ga0206127_1005953_pt1 | contig 10094 bp, 6 predicted proteins | sample Helgoland_Spring_6_FD_148646 | JGI IMG/M metagenome (GOLD analysis project Ga0206127, IMG submission 148646) | Pelagic subsurface seawater microbial communities from Kabeltonne, Helgoland, North Sea - Helgoland_Spring_Bloom_20160419_1 | ecosystem: Environmental > Aquatic > Marine > Epipelagic ...
ATGTTAAAGATGGGCGTACGGTCAAGGGCATCAACTTTGGTAATTTACGTGATGCAGGAGATCCGGTTGAATTGGCGGCTCGCTATGCTGATGAAGGCGCAGATGAATTGGTTTTTCTTGATATCAGTGCTACCCTTGAAGGACGCAAGACGCTTTTAGAAGTGGTTCGGCAGGTGGCTCAAAAAGTAAATATACCCTTCACAGTGGGGGGAGGAATATCCTCACTCTCTGACGTTTCTGCCTTATTAGGCGCTGGGGCCGACAAGGTATCGATTAATTCAGCAGCGGTCATCCGGCCCGATTTAATCAATGAATTGGCGGCTAACTTTGGTTCACAATGTATCATGGTGGCCATCGATGCTCGAAACGATGGGGGAGTTTCTTGTGTACATATCCGTGGAGGAACGCAATCAACAACGCTCAAGACCTTGCAATGGGCCCAAGAAGTGACCCAAAGGGGTGCAGGTGAAATATTACTTACCTCGATGGATAAAGATGGGACCAAAACGGGATTTGATGTTGCCTTGACGCAACAAGTTTCCCAAAATGTAACGGTACCGGTGATCGCTTCTGGAGGAGGTGGACAAAATGAACATTTTCTTGATATTTTTGCCAACGGGTATGCCGATGCGGCCCTGGCCGCGAGTATATTTCATTTTAAAGAAATTGAGATAAATGATTTAAAAAAATATTTAAGTATGAATAATATTTCAATAAGATTATGAAGGCGTTAGACTTTACCAAATTCGATGGTTTGTTACCTGCGGTCATTCAAGATGCTCAAACCGATAAAGTACTTATGGTGGGCTTTATGAATGCTGAGGCTTTGTCGGCAACGCGTGCTTCTGGACAGGTAACATTTTATAGTAGGAGTAAATCTAGGCTATGGACCAAAGGGGAGACTTCTGGAAATTTTTTAGAGGTTGTAGCAATCATTCCGGACTGTGATGACGATACGCTACTGATCAAAGTAAATCCCAAAGGACCTACTTGTCATACCGGTACGGACACTTGTTTTGGCGAAACCAATGAAGATCCTACAAAATTTATTAAGTATCTTGAAAGTGTAATTTCATTACGTAAAAAGTCAGCACGCGATGAAAGTTATACAGCTGATTTATTTCATAAGGGCATCAATAAAATTGCGCAAAAAGTAGGAGAAGAAGCCGTAGAGTTGGTGATTGAGGCCAAAGATGATGATCAAGCTCTTTTTATCGGAGAGGCGGCCGATTTATTTTATCATTATTTGGTCCTGCTTGAAGCCAAAGAAATACCCTTTAAAATGATCATTGATGAGCTGAAAGAAAGACATTCAAAGAAGTGAACCATATTTAAATACCCATTTTGAAATCATGAAAAAGTTTGATGTAATTGTTATAGGTGCCGGACCGGCAGGATATGCTGCGGCCATGCGTGCAGTTGATTTTAAAAAGAAAGTAGCCTTAATAGAAAAAGATAAATTGGGTGGAGCGGGCATTCACAATGGTGCGCTCTGGAGTAAAACTTTGTGGGAAATTTCTACCACGGCATCCATGCTCAGAACGCAGGGTTCAGGTTTAAATGTACATGATTTAGACTTTCAAATGGATCAGATCAATGATGAGGTCAATACAGCCCTTGATGGGCGTGTAAATCAATTACAAAATCATATGGATCAAATTAATATAGCCCTAGAGAGTGATTTTTTTGAATACATTGAGGGATCGGCGAAGGTAGTTTCAAAAAATGGTGTCGCTGTCGAGAGTGAGGGAACTACTCAAGAGTTAGAGGCAGATTATATCATATTGGCGACGGGCAGTCGTCCCAGAAAATTGCCCCATTTACCAATAGATGAAGAAATTGTGATGACCAGTGATGGGCTGCCCAAAATGAATAAATTCCCCAAAAGTATCGTCATCTTGGGTGCTGGTGTGATTGGATGTGAATTTGCTACCATTTTTTCTGGCTTTGGTAAAACAAAAGTGCATTTGATAGATAAGGGAGATCGTATTTTACCTTTTGAGGACGAGGATGTGGTTCGGGTGGTAGAAAAAAGTTTAGAAGAACGAGGCGTATTGATTCATAGAAATTCACGCCTAACAGACATGAAGGTTGTCGAGGGTGCTGTTCAATACAATCTTGAATATACCGATGGTTCTACCGAAGTGTTTGACGTTGAGAAGGGCTTGATTTCAGTGGGTCGCATACCCAACTACGAAAACCTCATAGATGAATCATTGGGCTTGGAAGTCAATAATAGGGGTATTGTGGATGAATTGACCCAGACCAGTGTTTCAAATATTTATGCAGTAGGTGACATAACCGCGGATATCTCTCTAGTTAACGTAGGTGAATTAGAAGGAAGATATGCAGTTGAACGCATTTTTGGTGAGCCGAGTCGACCGCTCACCTATGAGAATATTTCGACCATTATGTTTTTGGCTCCTGAAGTTTCTGGTGTGGGAATGAACGAACTGCAAGCACAACAAGCAGGTCTTAATTATCGGGTGGCAAGCTTAGATTATAGTTGTATACCGAGAGCCGTTGCCATGAGGAATACCGAAGGATTTATCAAAATTATTATTGGTGAAAATGATTATAAAATCTTAGGCATGCGGGTCGTTGGCCAACATTCATCAAGTGCGATACAAGCCATAGCTTTGTTGATTTCTGATGGTAGGGGTATAGAAGAATTGGCTGAACTGATTCATCCGCATCCTTCGATCATTGAAGGCATTCAAGAATGTTGTAGGATGCTTTTGAATAAATCTATCATGAAGCCAAAGGTACTCACTGAAGCCATGTATTGTCGCGCTTACCGAGAGGGTGTTTATACTGAAATGGCCGATTAATCTCAAATTTAATTACACAAGGGTTTATATTTTCGCAGACCCTACAGGTTAATAATAGACGGCCACTTCTTTAAGGGGTTTTCTCTTCAAATCAGGAACATAAGCGTATTCAGCAGCATACCCGACAGGTAGTAAGAGAAAGGGACGCTCATTTTTTGGGCGGTTTAGAATTTTTGTTAAAAAAGCCATTGGGCTGGGCGTATGCGTCAAGGTAGCCAATCCTACCTGATGTATGGCGGTAATCAGTAGACCACAAGCGATGCCTACACTTTCATTTACATAATAATTGTTTTGCTTTTCCTTTTGATCCAGCTGGTAGGCCTGCTTAAATACAACGATTAGCCATGGGGCATTTTCTAGAAAGGGCTTGTGCCAATCGGTAGCCATGGGTTTCAAATCATTCAACCATCGATCAGACATCCGATGATCGTAGCTTTCTTTTTCTTCTGCTTCGGCAGCTTTTCTTATTTCTTTTTTTAAGGAGGCGGAAGAAATGGCACAAAAAGTCCATGGTTGTTTGTGTGCCCCCGAAGGAGCGGTTGATGCCGTTTGTAGCAAGCGATCAATCATAGATTTATCAATGGGTTCAGAGGAGAGATCTCGAACGGTTCGTCTTTGATTCATTGACTCATAAAATTCGAGAGATTTTTGCTCCATCACCTCTTTGGAATATTTTGGAGCTGTATATCTTAGATGCTTAAATCCATTGATTTTTTTTGTTTCTTCCATTGCATTTATTTTTTATAAACCAAGCACGGCTACGCCTTGCTCGAAGACAATATCTACAGGAATACCTTTTGTAGTTAGCCGGTCAAGATCAAGCTGGAGGTCCGCGTCAATATGGGCTTTTTCGGAAACCCAGTCGGTCACACCTTGATAATCTCCATTACCTTGGAACGTAAGAATTTTTTCGGAAAGCCCATTCATCGCTAATTTCATTTTATTAAAATTCACCTTATAATAACCGGTCTCATTGTTTTTGGTGAAGGCACCTCGTTCTTTGAAAAAATTGAATCGAATCATATTGGCTCGGCCATGAGCTGAAGAAGCCCCGAACCGAACCGATCTAAATATACTTGTCATAAAAGTGACATAGTAGTTATTCAGATCATCGGATATTTCTCCTTTTTGATGAAGTTGTGTAATCATGTAAAGGCCTAATACATCTGCTTTACCTTCCTCTAGGGCAGAATAATGTTCTTTCAAAGCAGCCCGTACCGTTCCGCTACCGTTGAGGGTATTTTTAATACCCAGTCCGTGGGCCACTTCATGAAACATAGTATTGGCAAAAAACGCATCAAAAGTAATCAGCGGTCGTTGCTCTGGGTCGATCAAATTTTCAGCAATCGGCAGCAGAATTTTTTCATATTTGGCCCGCATGGCATTTTTTAGTTGTAATCTTCGAGATCCATTTTTTAATTGCACTTCTTCATCATTGGGCAGGTTGATAGCGATGGTTTTGGATCCCGCATTGCAATCCCCCGCATAGTAAACGACGTCATAGGCATTGAGATCGGCGTTGGATCCGGGTTGTTCTTTTTTGTATGCTTCTGGAACGGGTATCCCTTTTTGGAGTTCGGGCAAGTAGCTCACATATTTATCAAGTCTAGCACTCCAATCTAAGTCTTTGATCAAAACATAAGCTTCGTGGGCTGCTTTATAGTTGTATAAGGCATCTTCATAATTTTCGATGGGACCCATCACGACATCTAGCGGGTTGGATTTCATATCCATCCAGGCAAAATCAGAAGGTTGATACTCATCAGTAAGAAAAGCATCGGCCCTTAGGGTCAAATAGTGGCTGAAAGCTTTATTCTCAGTTATTTGCGCACATTCTTTCAAAATTAGCGCCACTTTTTGTACTTGCTTTGAGAACATTTGATGGTAAGGAATTGAGATGAGCGCACCGGTACTGTCTCTTCTGATGAAGGTATACATAGATGTTTTATCTACTAAATTAGAAGCTTCGAATTCTTCTTTTGTGAGGTCTTTTGGATAAAAATTAGCTCCCAAGGGCTTTGGATTTACTTGATCGATAAACGGCTGGTTACCCGCCAGGCGATCCCAAGGACCATAGTTAATATGAATGAGTTTTCTGAGTTCATCGGTCGTAGCCAAACCCAAGGCTTCTTCTTTATCGCCATAGGCTTCATACCAAAATAGGTCATCTATTATTTTTGCCGCTTCTATCAGCTTAACAATAATACGTTTTTGTTTTTCACTGAGGTTACTCAAATCTGCGGTGAGTTGAACCGGCGTGTATTTGGCAGTTAAAGGGTGATTTTGAGAAGTTTGTGGCGAAGATCTTTTTTCATCAGGCGTACAAGACATCAAGATCACAAGTAAAATGGAAGGAAGCCGGATATTCATATTTTTGAATTGTTGTTTAAAAATTTGATTCTTAGGTCAAATTAAAGGAATTTAAGTTAGTTTCCCTTTTGATTAAATTTATTGTGTACTTGATAAAAATATTAGCTTTTATTATTTTTTAAGTTCTAAGCGTATCGACCGGACTAAAAAAGATATGCTCAATACAGTACACATCATATTTTTTTTATGAGGCGTAATTTCGTAAATTCATTTTTTGGTAGATAAAAACCAATAGAAATAATAAGCTAGCCACAAGCAACTCTTCATACACTAACTGTTTAGTATTAATAGTAAGAAAAAACAAATGATCATTAATAAGGGAAAAGTTAAAAACGGTTTAAACGTTATCATAACGAGGGTGTTTGCAATTGTGAAGGGTAAAACACGGAACTCCAGGATGGTCTTTTTTATCTGTAGTATCTTTTGTTTGTATAACTTATCATATTCACAGGATATTTGGGTCAAAGACTTACCAAATATCGGCACCTTTTCCTCACCACGAGTTACTGACTTAAATAAGGATGGAGTAAAAGACATTATCATGGGCGCTGGTCGATTAGAATTTCAGGCTTGCGATTCAGCGGTGATTGCTGTCGACGGAAAGGATGGTCATTTACTGTGGAACGCGTCTGCTAGTGATCAAGTTTTTGGTTCCGCTATTTTTCAAGATATTACAGGTGACGGTATTGATGATGTTTTTATTGGTGGTCGTTCTGCAGAATTCATGGGAATTGATGGATCAAATGGAGAAGTTATCTGGCGATTTCTAAACAGCAATCAAGATACAACGACAAAATGGTATAATTTTTATAACCCTCAATTTGTTTCTGATAAGGATCAAGATGGATTGCCAGATCTCCTAGTTTCCAATGGAGGAGATGTTCTTGCTGAACCGTACGATGCTAATCGACCTCCAGGTTATTTGCTTATCATCAGTTCAAAAACAGGACAGTTATTGTTCAAAGCTTTGATGCCCGATGGTAGAGAAACATATTTATCACCCGTTGTCCTGAATGGTAGAGATGATAAAAGTACAGAAATTGTTTTTGGGACAGGGGGAGAAACAATTGGAGGAAATTTATTTATCAGTTCGCTTGCTGATGTAGTGAAAGAAGATTTATCCAATGCTATTCGATTGGATAGTAGTATCCATAAAGGTTATGTTGGTCCACCAGTCAGAGTTGATATTAATAAAGATGGAATTCTGGATATAATCACTAATTCTGTAGATGGACGATTGTTATCCTTTGATGGGGAAAGTCATGAACAAATTTGGAAAGTAGAAATGCCCAATATAGAATGTTATAGTTCAATTACCTTGGGATATTTTAATGCCGATAGTGTACCCGATATTTTTGTGTCCTATGGTCAAGGTGTCTGGCCAAAATTGGATTGGGGTGTTCAAATCATGGTCAATGGTTACACTGGAAAAATAGAATTCAAAGATTCTCTTGGATTTTATCAAACAACTACCCCACTAGCCATTGACTTAAATGGAGATGGATTGGATGAATTAGTGATGAGTTTGAATTTTCAGGAGATTGACGAAAATTATCAAAAATTCTTTTACAATACTCTTATAGCTATTGAATTTAAGAGTAAGGACATAGTAACAATTGCAAGCACTTTCGAAGGTAATAATCTTGCTTCTACTCCCTGGATTGGAGATTTAGATGATAATGGTTTTATAGATATTCTCTATAGTCATAGCACAAATCTTCGGCATACTTATAAATTTGATGGAATGAAATTGCGTCGAATAGAGACTCAATTCCCAGTTTACAAGCCTATAAAATGGGGTGCATACCAAGGGAGTAATTATGATGGTATATTCAGAAATGACTGATGCTAACCATTTAGAAATGGTGCAATACTCCCAAAGTTCTTACGAGCGTATCCAATAGCTGTTACCGGCATCTAACTAAGAATACATAGAAATGAGTAGAATCATGAAATCATTAATCCAAAGCATGGAGGTTGGATACAGAATCACATAAGGTTAAAATGAATACTTTAGATCTTGAAAAAGATTTTAAAGATAAGGACCATATCTTTAGATTTGATATGGTGTGTGCTAGGTTCAGAAGATTTGAACTCTCAATATCTGAGGCCCTATTAAAAAAGGGTGTATTAATTTTTATCTTGTCAATATTCTTTTTTTATCCGCTTGTTACCACTCGCGACAGAGTGGTAGAATAATATGTTATAATAGTTACATTCGTATAAAATTCACTTATATGAAGCAATGGCTTTGTTATGTAAAAATCTCCTTATTGAGCAATTATAGGCACTTTTTTCGTTAAAAACAACTATCAGTAACAAGGAGGTAACAAGAAAATAAGACTTGAAAAAACGCTCAATTATGTGCTTATAATTTAGCTTAAATTTTGAGTTTTAGGTGAGCAGTGTTGTAGGTTTAAACTTTTCTAATATTTATATTCACTTACTGTCCATTGGATTATTTCCTTCTAAATCTTTAAAGCGTTTGGAATTATTTTCCGAGTCACTTTTGTATTTGTCAGCAATCAAAGGATGCATACTTTTAGGTTCTTCATTACTCTTTATTAACGCATCCCATATGTCATCGTATTTTATTACAACAAAGTTTCCCTTAAAATTATAAGGAATTTCATCAGCATAAAATTTATAAGTGGGGTGACCGAGCAGTTCTCCTTGCTTAATTCCAAGGATTATTTTATTCTCATCAGTAAAAATATGTGAGTTTTTCTCGAAATATTCATCATGATCATATCTGACGGTAACATAATTGAGCTCATTCCACATATAAATTTGCTGTTTTTTTCCTAGCCTTTCTTTATCTAAGACAAAAGATTCCTCAAAGATGAAAGGTTTTAAATCACCTAATTTATGTCTATGGTAAATTTCTAGATGATTTTTGTACTCATTGAACGATGCAATCTCCAAATTCTTACTCTCAGCATCGATATTAGCCTCTGAATATGGAATATTTTCAGCATCCTCACCTTTATCACGCATTGGAACGTATCTGTGTAAATATTCTTCTTTCCAAGAAGAAATAAGATCGAATAATCTATCAGCCTCATCAATATCTTGCTCATTAAGAAAGCTATTGATCATTGCTTGTGATATTTCATTTGATTCTGTACGTTCGATAAATTCAATAATACCTTCTTGGGAAGTCATTTCATGTAACTTTTTTAATAGCTTTTGAAGGTTAGTGAACGTATCAAGTCTCTTGAAATAATTTTCTATTTGTAATTTTTTATCAATCATTATTTAATAGGGGAATCAAAGAGTTAAAAAATCAATATGTACAAATATTAATTTTCCAACGCATAAGAAAAGAAACATTATTGGAAAACATTTAATAATTATTTCTATTTCTAATAATGATTATCCTTCTCCTCGAGAGAATTAAAACTAACTATTATTTATCTAATTGCTCAGGCTCAGGTTTCATCAGAAGATTATTACAATGAGAAGAATTTTCACCACTTCCTACTGATTTTTTCTCAGGAGAGACATTTCGTTGTACATGAATAAATTTTGCTTGAAGTAGCTAAAGTGCTGCCTTTATTAATCAAGTAAAATTTTATAGCAACCAAAAACCATTTAATCAAGTATGTCTAATAATCATAAGTATTACCTAATCCCTAAAGGTGTTGATTTAGCATCTCTAAAAAATGAAAGTGACAAAAAGAATATTGTCAAGCACATGTCTGCCACCTGTACCCTGTTAATCCATCAATTTTGTTATCAAGTTGAAAGGCAAGACGGTGGTGAAACTGACAAAGAAGAGAGAGATCTCTTTAATGTTGAAATATCGAGCAGTACACTTAAAAAGAAAGTAAATTATCGCTACTCTCCTGCAATTAAGAAATTAACAGATGCTGGAATCATCAAATGCAATGATTCTTATTTAGCAGGAGAATATTCGAAGTCATATACCTTTTCTAGTCTTAGTCATTTCAGTCAGTTGACATTCGTTCCTGATCCAGATTATAAGTCACCTACATATGATTTAGAAGAACCTTATAAGTCTTTAAGTATCGACTTTGATTGCGATAAGCTGACCATTGATGAGAATAAAGTTTATAAATATATCTCTACGCTTAATGGAAGACCAAAGAAGGTACATCATTTAATATCAGCTCAAAGGATTCTAATGGGTGATTATTATTTTCATGTTGATAAGTATGGACGATTTCATCATAACCTGACCAATCTATCTTCCAAGCTGAGAAAGTTTCTTACCTATGAAAATGAAAAACTCAAGGGTATAGATCTTCCCAACGCACAGCCCTTACTGCTGCTTATATTATTGAATCATATTAAAGAGCATAAGGAGAGCCAATACTTAGTAGATCCATCAAAAGTTCTAGAAGCAATAGATGATAACCTTGATCAAGTGCAGTTGCTTAAAGAACTTGTTCTTGATGGAAACTTCTACGCATTCATTTATCATAAATTACAACCGATGAATATCAAGGATCTACCAGAAACTCTATGGGGAGATACTCCAAAAGAAGTAAGAAAAATAGTCAAACTGGAGGTTTTAAAATGGATTAATGCAAAAAGAAAATCGAACGATCATTACAGACCTTATATTGATGAGATCATAGAATATCACTTCAAGCCTTTACATACATTGATGTGGACGATTAAATCATTAGAAAACACTCCTGATGCTGAACGGACAAAAGATGGAATTCTTGATCGTAGAGACTCCTACAAGAACGCAGCAAGAGTATTACAATCTATGGAGTCTGATATAATCATTAAGGGAATCTGTAATCAGTTGAAAGATGAGAAACCAAGTATTCCGCTCTTTACTATTCATGATTGTATCTACACAAATGAGTCCAACTTCGAGTATCTCTACAGCTTCTCAAACCAGTATATTAAGGATAA
>Ga0206127_1005954_pt1 | contig 10093 bp, 7 predicted proteins | sample Helgoland_Spring_6_FD_148646 | JGI IMG/M metagenome (GOLD analysis project Ga0206127, IMG submission 148646) | Pelagic subsurface seawater microbial communities from Kabeltonne, Helgoland, North Sea - Helgoland_Spring_Bloom_20160419_1 | ecosystem: Environmental > Aquatic > Marine > Epipelagic ...
TTTACCTCTTAGATTCCTCAATTTTTTCTTTGGTGTTTTTCCCCATTCTGTTATAATCCTCGGCTTCAATATCGTTACTTAATAATTTTTCATCTAAGTTTTTAAGGTTATTATCTAGGGAAGTAATTTCTTTATTCAATTTCAATATTTTATTCTCCTTGGTTCCCTTCTGTTCTTTAAAAATATCCTTAATAATCTCTTTATATAGTTTGATTACTTCCTCAGAGATACTGAAACTACTCAAAAAATCATTAAATGTTGAATTAATTAAACTCGCTTGATGCCTTTCGTTGCATCCGTTTTGACAATGATAGTAACTGTAATATTTTTTTCTACCTTTCGATGAACTTGCTGTTAGTTTATTACCACACTTGTTACAGATTAGATACCCTCTAATGGGATATTTTTGATTATATTTTGATGGACTTTCCAAAGACATTAAAAATATAGTTTTTAGGAAATTTTCGTTCAAAAAATAAATGGTTGGGTTAGGCTGAGGGCAGTATGAAGAGTAGGTTTCCTCAAGACATTCGATGGGAAATTGAAAAAAATTGTATTTTTCTATAACTTGAGTATAAATAATTACCCAACTATGAAAACTACTAACAATATTCTGCTCGCAGAAAAAATGAGTTTATCAAGATTTGATACGCTCACCTCTAAAATTATTTGGGCAGTGGACTTAGAAAAACTGATTACAGGAATAACTCGAATTGATCATTTAATTTTTGTTACTAATATATCAAAATGGGGTATTGGTCAATACACCTCATTATTGAAGTTTGATACAGGAGAAATTTTATGGACGATAAAAAAAGTATTTACCAGTGTTCTGATAACAGATCAATATGTTTTTAGTCTAAAGGGGTCTAAGTTAGAAGCTTTATCTCTTAAGACTGGAAAAGAGCATTTTATCATATCTACGACTTTTAAATGGACGGCACCTAAATTGGCGTTGATAGGTAAGAAATTATATCTTTATTCAAAGAAAAAGGTGCTTGAAGTTAATCAGAAAAATGGTCAATTAATGGAAGTAGAATCTCCAAAGGGATTGGCTATCCGAAGTATCACTATCTTGGTTGATGAATTTCAAATGAATATAAATACCATCTCAACACCTGATTCGGGATTAGGTTTTATAGGTGATTACGGTATTGTGGGAGGAGATGTTTCAGGAGGCGACGGTGGTGGCGGTGATGGTGGTGGTGAATGATAAGATAAATACTACATTATTTTGATTGGCCGGGTTGTCTGATTTTGAAATGCAATGTAAATTTGTTACTTCACTAACTATATAAATAATCATGAAGAAATTCATTAAAAAAAGAGTTATGACGGGAGTTTCAGGAACACCTAAGTACGAGTTAGACAAGGCAGGTAAGGCGTCTGAAGCGGTCCTTATAGAGATGCGAGCAGAGGGTAAGGAGATCCAACAAGAGCAAAGTTACGTAGCTGGAGATGCTATTTATTGCATTTATCATTCAGCATCAGCAGATTTGATTCGGGAACATGCAGAATGATCGAATGGGGTGGCCACTGAGATTACCGAAATAACGACACTTATTAAGCACAATACCTCTGTGGTGAGTTAAATACTTTATTTTTTAAACTTAAAGTATACCTTAGCATTTTTTTAGTGTGATAGCATAACTAGCTCTTTAAAAAATAATCAAAATGAGGGTAGCCTCATTTGAGAAATATGATACTCAGAATAATTAATATGAAAACTACTTCAAAATATGCTCGAGAGTCAAGACTCTTTCACACCACTTTTTAAGTTTTTATTCGACAAATAAGACCCCAACATTTTGTGCTTGACAGGCGGTATTGAAAACCTGCACCTGCCCCTTAAGTAAACGTTCAGCATGTTGCTTATGAATGGCCCATTCGGCATCCAATTCAACTTTACGTGATTGACTCCCTTTCGTAATTTTTGGAATAGGACTATTTGATTCACTGATTAAATTGAGATAATGTGCTGTAAATCCATTTTCGAAGTTTTCAACATCATCATAGGCCTTGGATAATCTCTGTACCATGATACCATCCCATAAGGTTAATTCTTCGCTTAAGGGATTACCCATTGCGATCAGTTCATTATGATTTGTTGGATTCATTTTCGCAAGCAAACTTTTGAGCTTTGTATTGATTTCATTGAGAAGATTGGTCATATTGGTCATTTCTCTGTATGTGGCAGCGGCAGAGCTCATGAATTCATGGTATGCGCGGTATTGTGCTTCACTCAGATCATACAAAGGATTCGCTTGAATGATCGCTGGAGTTTCAAAATGATTATCATCATAGGTCAGGGTCAATTGATAAGTACCCGGAATGGCCTGATGACCTGAATAGCTACCTTCAATATAGACCTTGGGTACTCCAGGCAGCAAAGGATAATGCATATTCCAAACAAACCTATTGAGTCCTACATTTTTAGATAAAGTGGGTTTTTTTGGAGGATTCCCTTCATAGGTGAGGTAACTTCTATCGACGTTAGATGAAAAGGTGTTGACCATATTACCTTGAGCATCTTTGATGGTCAAGGTAAGTTCAATTTCTTTGCTTGAGGAAGGTAAGTCATAATAAAGTACCATACCACTTGCAGGATTTACACCTTTTAGCAGATCTGTCCCTTTACTTTTATTCGAATTGAGCCCACTGTACCAATTGGCAATATACGTGGGGGAAGGAGCATAAAATTTACCTTGGCGGGAAGTTCCATCATATTGGCGAAGGATCGTCAAATCATCTAAAACCCAAAAAGATCTTCCTTGCGTGGCGACAATGATGTTGTCATGACTGATGGCGATATCGGTAATCGGTGTAATGGGTAAATTCAGCTGTAAAGGAGACCAATTAAGGCCCCCATCCCATGATGCAAACATGCCCGTGACGGTACCTGCAAATAATAAGTCTTTACGTTTTTCGTCTTCACGCACTACCTTAGAATAGGCCCCTTTTGGGATTCCTGAAGTGATGAGTTTCCATGTTTTTCCATAGTTTTCGCTCTTGTATAAACCAGGCGTATAGTCATTAAACTTATAGCGCGTGGTAGCTAAATATACCGTACCGGGATCATGGGGCGAAACCTCAATGGCATTGATTAACGTTTCGGGCAATCCTTTTGGAGTTATATTGTTCCAAGTAATACCATTGTCTTTTGTGAGATGAACCCTTCCGTCATTACTACCCGTGTAGATGACTCCTTTTTCATGTTTAGATTCTACAACATAAGTCAATGTACCATAATTTTCTGCACCGACGGCTTCAACGGTATAAGGTCCGCCTCCTTTGCCTTGCTTCGCATCTATATTTGCGGTCAGGTCCGGCGAAATAACCTCCCAAGAAATCCCCTCATCTCTAGTTCTTAGTAAATATTGGGCTCCATGAAAATAAGTGTTGGACTCATGTACGGACTTTACTATGGGAGCATTCCAATTGAATAAATACTTCATGTCCCGAGCCGCGAGGCCCAAATATAAATTAGGCTCTATCTTAACATTTGTTCCAGTTTTGGCTTTGGTATCTAGCAGTTCAATAGATCCTAAATAACTCCCACCCATGACTTTCACAGGATTGTCGGGATCAAAAGCCAAAAAAGCACTTTCACCGCCTGCAGAACTGGTCCAATCAGATTCAGTAATACCCGAAGATCCCAAACCAATGCTCGCGATTTTGACTGAAGAGTTGTCTTGTTGACCGCCATAAATATTGTAGGGAAACATATTATCAGTAGTGACTCGATAAAATTGAGCCGTTGGCATGTTGTCAATTCGGGACCAATGCGTCCCCTTATCAAATGAAATTTCAGATCCTCCATCACTGGTGAGGAGCATATTTTTATTATTCAGGGGGTTGATCCAAAGGTCATGATAATCTCCGTGATGACTGCGTATTCTTGCCCAATCCTTGCCTCCATTTATGGATCTGTAGGTACCTGCACTTAACACGTAAATGACATTTTCATTCTTTGGATCCAAAGCGATCTCAATATAATACCAAGCCCGCTGTAAGAGGCGATGATCCCCGCTTACTCGGGTCCAATTTTTACCTGCATTTTTAGAAACAAATAAGCCTCCTTTTTCTTGCTGAGAATCACTTTCTATGAGGGCATAAACCCAATCGGAATTTGCCCGAGATACAGCAATCGCCATTTTTCCTTTCTCTTCGGGCAATCCTTGATGAATTTTTTTCCATGTATCACCACCATCCGAAGATTTATATAATCCGCTACCTTCACCGCCACTGATGACTTGCCATGGAGTCCGCATATGCTCCCACATGGCAGCATACAATATATCAGGATTATGGTAGTTAAGGGATAATTCACTAGCACCCGTCAAATTATTTACAAAAAGGGTGCGCGTCCATGATTTACCTCCATCTGTTGATTTAAAAATACCACGATCCTCATTAGGCCCATTGAGTGCTCCTTGCGCGGCTACCCATAAAATATTAGGATCTCGAGGATGAACGACTATACGTGAAATATGTTGCGTTTCCTTGAGTCCCATATGAATCCAGGTTTTACCGGCATCTGTTGATTTGTATACGCCATCACCGTGAGAAGTCATTACCCCCCTGGGTGCGTGTTCTCCCATTCCCACATAAACGACATTGGTGTGGCTTTCTGAGACCGCTATAGCTCCGACAGAGCCCATTTTGAAAAACCCATCAGAGCAATTAATCCAATGCTGACCCGCATCGGAGGTCTTCCAGACGCCCCCTCCGGTTGTGCCCATATAATAGGTCAAAGGATCGCCGATGACACCCGTTCCTGCATTGGCGCGACCACCTCTGAAAGGGCCAATACTTCTGTATTTCACATTATTAAAAATTGAGTCTAGTACTTGCGACTGTAGGTCACATGTGAATGTTAGACAGCAAATGATTAAAATAGATGTTCTCATTTTTCTGAATTTTTTATTACGATTAACCTTTGAAGAAAGGATATTATTTTATTAATTTTTTTAGCAGCGATAACTCAGAGCTTCTTCATTAATAAGTTTTAACAACTAAATTGATTAATTAATTTAACCAGGGCAAGAATAATTTTGTGAGTGGCAAAATTAATTAAGTTCAATCATAGGAAATTACGCCTTTTTAGTGAGATTATGCATTAATTCCATAACGTAAGAGACGTCCTCAGAAGTCGTTCGCCAATTTACGAAAGCCGCGCGAATCCCTTTTTTTTCTCGGTAAAGGGTAGGAGACATGAATACTTTGGCCGTCTCATTGAGTATAGATAAAAACCTAGTGACCCGCTCATTACTGTAGTCGTTTAGGGTAAAGCAAACCGTATTGAGTCGGATAGGTGCTAATAATTCAAAATAGCTATGTTTATCGATCCAGTCTCCAAAAAATCGCGCATGTTCAATACTGTCATCTACCATTTCTTGGATGCCCGACTTTCCGTAAGCAAGTAAGGCAAACCATACGGGCAGTGCTTTCAATCTTCTTGAGTTTTCGGGCAAAAGATTTAAATAATCTACAGTACCTGATTGATTTTCTAAATAAGGAGCGTTTGAGTTTTGGAAGGTTTCAATCTGAAAAATTTTATGGGATTCCTTTATAAAAAAAATTGCATTTTCATAGGGGACATTGAGCCATTTGTGACAATCGATGGTGAAACTATCTGCGTATTCCCAACCATCAACCAAATGTTGATGACTTTTGCTGCAGGAAGCAAAGCCTCCAAATGCCGCATCTATGTGCCACCAAAAGTTAAATTTTTTCTTGAGATTAGCGATGCCTTCAAAGTCATCAAAGTCCGCTGTATTCACCGTACCAGCACTAGAAATTAAGATAAATGGAGCACCAGATAATTGGAGGATTTGTTTTTCAAAATCTTGTAAATCCATCGATTCCCGATGACCAAAGTTTGTTTTAATGGTCGTAATATTGACACTACCTAATCCTAATAAAGACATGGCCTTTAAAACAGATGAATGTGGTAGGGCAGCCAAAATATGAATGGGTCCACTGATGCCTTCTTTGGCATAATCTTTCCCTTGCTGGTTACCTATCCACTGTCTTGCAGCAGCCAAACAAGTCAGATTAGACATGGTTGCTCCTGAGACGAAACCCCCTGATAATTTTTTAGGTAAATCAAATAACTCAAGAAGTAATCGAATGGTTTCCATTTCAATATGGGCAGAAACATCCCCTTGACCACTGGCCTTAAAGGCATTTTGGTCGTAAATGGTGGTAAGCCAATCACCGGCAATAGATGCCGGAGTAGTGCCTCCAGTGACAAAGCCCCAATATTTGGGACCCGAAGAAGAAACCATAATTTTCTCAAAGGTTTCATTGAAGTATTTGAGTGTATTTTTAGTACCCCATCCATCTATCGGAAGCTGCGTTTCAGGGCTTATTTTATGTGTATTTGAGGTAGGACGGTGCTGCAAATGCTCCAGATATGAGATTCCTTGATTTTTTACCGCATCGAGGATGCTTGCCATCTCATTTAAGTCTTTTTTTAACTTTTTGTTCATCTTACTAAAGTATCAAATTGTAGTTTATTAATAAAGAAATGCCCTAAGCACATCGCGATCTTCAATGAAAAAGGGAGTGGATTAAAACAAGACTGCCCAACAGGATCCAGCCAAGCCTACTTAATGAACTGGAACTAGACTGAAATAAGACTTTATAAGATGAAAAGTTACTGATTTTGCCTTCAGTTGCGATTAATAAATTGATAAAAATAACCCAAAATGCCCGTACAAAATAATTCATGTCAGGGAGTAAATATTGCAGTAATAAATTTAAAGGGAGGGTAATTAAAAAAGCCAATAATACCTTCTTTTTATTCGGAACGAGCAATAACGCAGCCGCACAAATCATCACGGTAATTCCACAATTGATATAGTATCTCAGGTTGTTCAATGTATGGGTAAAGGCGGCACTTGGATTCTCAAATTTCAGGTATAGTAATATCATACCTATGATAAGTGAGCTTATTAAGCTGACAATAATAGCCTGCCGCCCCGCATGAATTTTTTGATAATCAGAAGAGGTTTTATTAATATAATTTGAATAGATGTCGACCGACCATAAGGTAGCAATAGAATGAAAAGTTGAATCTACCGTACTCATTAATGAAGCAAATAGACCACAAAGAATGATACCTCGGAGCCCGATAGGCACATAGCGATTGACCAAATAAGGGAATGACATATCTGGATCACTCAGGCCCTCACCTAAGATGCCATATAGGGCAATACCGGGGACTACTATAATGAGTGCCATTAGGTATTTCAATACCCCACCGACCAATAATCCTTTTTGTGCCTCTTTTAGATTTTTGGCAGCTAGTGAACGCTGTATGATGGTTTGATTCGCACACCAATAATTAATATTTAAAAAAAATAAGCCAAATAGATGGGTCCAAGGCAGGGTCGGATGACCGACAGGTAAATGTAGGTGCATCCGATGACTCGTTTGTACATAAAGCTCCTCCCAGCCACCCAGTGCGCGAACGCTTACGATCAATACAAATAAGCCACCAAATAATAAAATAATGAATTGAATGATATCTGTTTTGACTACTGCATTTAGACCTCCTAGATAAGTATAGATAGCCGAAAAGACACCTAAGATCACTATTAAGAGGGCAATACGGATCATGCGATCTTCATGTAGCACGGCAAGTTGTTCTCCAAATACTTGATCAGCAGCGTAAGCACCCCAAAACAAGGCAGCACCCAAAGTAATGGTAGAAAACAAACTTAGGTTAGCTATCGAATAAAACAATCCAGCACGGTTACCAAGGTGCATAGTGATGAACCCAGTAACGGTGGTGATTCTGTGTCTTAAAAACATCGGAATAAAGACGAATGCAGCAATCAAAAGACCTTGAATGGCGTTGATTTCCAAATTGGCCTGAGCTAAACCATAGAGGTAAGCCGAGCCCATCATGCCCAAAAATTGATAACCTTGGACATTGGTGGCGATGGTAGAAATGGCAATAGAGGGCCATCTTAAATTTCTAGAACTTAAAAAATAAGCATCGGCATCTACTGTTTTATTTTTTGAACCGCCTAAAGCCACGATCAAAATCAAAGTGAAATAGCATAATACAATGATAAAATCTAACATAACATTAGAATCTGGGTCCTTTACCTAAAGGTGTGTTCGGAGGATCTTGGGGAATTTTTCCATATAACTTGGGCAGAGAGATGGTTTTTAAATGCGGCAGTACCCATTTTGCAAAGTACTGGGCTTCTTGATGATGTGGATAACCAGAAAAGATGAAGGAGCGTATACCCATACTCATATAGTCATTAATTTTACCAAGAATTTGTTGGGGATTTCCTACCAGAGCGGCTCCACAACCTGATCTTGCCAGTCCAATCCCAGTCCACAAATGAGGTTCAACGAAATGATCTGCCGCAGCTGCGGCCCGCATTTCGTTTTGTTTTGATACCCCCAAAGAGTTTGCGTCTTGCGCCCTTTCCCTAATTTCAGTTCCTTTTGTGATATCGAGTTTGGAAATCAATAGATCAGCGTATTGCCTTGCCTCTTTTTCCGTTTCTCGTACGATAACATGGACTCGAAGTCCGAAATCCAATGTCCGATGATAGGCAGCTGCTTTGGCTGAGAGGGTTTCCATTTGTGCTTTAAGTTTTTCCTTTATTTCAGGCCACATAAGATAGACGTCACAGTGCTGAGCACAAAGCTCTATGCCTGCAGGAGAATAGCCGCCAAAATAAAGCATGGGTCCACCCTTCTGTTGATAAGGCTTGACGGGGGCAGTAGGAAGGTGTAAGTCATAAAAATCACCATGAAAATCAATAAAATCTTCGTTCCAGGCTTGTTTTAAGATGGTGATTACTTCTCTTGAGCGCTGATAACGTGCTTCTGATTCTAGCTCAGCCCCAGGGAGGTTAGAGGAAATGATATTTAAGGTCAAACGACCTTTTAGCATATGATCAAGGGTAGCAATGGCCCGGGCGAGCATCGGGGGATGAACTTCACCACATCTGATGGCAGTTAATAAGTTGATTTGTTGGGTTTGCGGGGCGATGGCTGCTGCAAAGCTCAAAGTATCTTGACCTACCTGATAGGAGGAGGGGCATAAAATATTACGATATCCTAAGATATCTGCTTGTCGAACAATGGCTGCGGTATTTTCCCAGTTGCTTTTATATCGGTCATTTCGAGTCCCTAAAAAATCATCATCACCATCGCAAATTGGGGCAAACCAAGAAATCTCTGCCTCAGAAATACGAGAGGCATTAGATGCTGTCAGACGAGTTTGTGTCATTATTTCAAACAATTATGGATGATATTTTATAGAAAGGGTTAAAAAAACAGGTAATTTTTTCTCAAGAGAAGAGGATCATTATTCGCTATTTTAATTTTGGGATCAGGATCTACTCACTTTGCGCATATTTCTAATTCAGAAGCCAATCTATTGAAAAAAGTACAAGATTGATCGTTTTATTTTCTTTTTCGAAAAGAAGTCCGACCTGTGATTCATTGATTTGAGTAAGGTCAGAATAGGCTGATATTCCTGGGTAAATTTCTTTTTTTATAGACCAGGTAATCCCATTGTCCTCACTCGCCTTTACGGTCATACGAATCCTTTCTTCCGTACTATTTGGCCCACTGTAAAGGAGTAAGGTATGTGCGGCATTTTGAAATAGGAACAAACTTGATTGGCAAACTGGAGTGATTAATTCAGGATCAAAATAGACGCTGCCCCAGCTTTGACCCCCATCATTACTTCTTGCAATCAGTCTTCTTTTAGTAGTTCCATTTTGCTGACGAATATTGAGCATTAGCTCACCATTTGGAAGTACGGTCCCTATTGCTTCATTTGATGAGGCAATAGGGACATCTTCACTTACTTGCCAACTTTTTCCGTGATCATCGCTGAAATAGCCATAAGCGTTATACTCATTAAATCCAGGTTGAGGATTCCCTGTCGAGTGGTTGGCTGGCACGTATATTCTACCCTTAAACACCCCTTCATTAAACTGGATTGCATGCCCTGGCGTATTGGCATGGGTACGCCAATCTTTCTCATAATTAGGTGTATGCTTATTAAAATGAACTTGTTGGGTGATTTCTGTTGGTGGGGACCAATTCA
>Ga0206127_1005957_pt1 | contig 10091 bp, 7 predicted proteins | sample Helgoland_Spring_6_FD_148646 | JGI IMG/M metagenome (GOLD analysis project Ga0206127, IMG submission 148646) | Pelagic subsurface seawater microbial communities from Kabeltonne, Helgoland, North Sea - Helgoland_Spring_Bloom_20160419_1 | ecosystem: Environmental > Aquatic > Marine > Epipelagic ...
AGATGTTGTATTTCTGTGTTGTCCTATTGTAGTTTCTAAAAACTACTACCCAACCGTCTTTTATCAACTTGTTCCAGCGTCTATTGTCCCAACTGTAAGCGTACGTACCGATTTTAAAATCTTGTTTAGTGAACATTCCCATGCAGTCAAAGTATATAAGTAACTCTAAATCAGCATCGTTAAGCTTGTTATTTCTACAAGCCCATCTTCTAACTATACGATAGTGTTTAAGTAGGTTTAAGTCCCTAATGTCACTAGCTTCTAGTTTTCTCACAAAACAACTACAATATCCTGTATTTTAATGACAGTGTATTGCTCTTTATCAAATTCTATTCCATGTCCAGCGTGTCTATCGTAATAGATTTCATCACCTTCTTTTAAAGCTTTTATATCATCACTAACTGAATTAATAACAGCTTTAATGTATCTTATATCTTCTCTGTCTTTCTTAACTAAAAGCAAACCACCTTTAGTTTTATCGCCCGTAACTTTTACAGGCGTTATAATTATATTATTACCTATTGCTTTCATCGATTCTCAAGTTATTGATTACACAATCAGTTGATAAAATCGTTGTAGCTACGGAAGCTGCGTTACGAAGTGCACTTTTGGTAACTAATAGAGGATCTATAATTCCTTGCTTAATCATATTTACCATATTACCTGTAACCACATTAAGACCTCTACCTTTACTCTTTGGTAATTCATATTCTAATATACCAGCGTTATCTAATATTGTCTTAAAAGGTGCTCTAATCGCTTCTAGTAACACTTCTTCTCCAGCTGACTTAGCAACTATGTTTTGTGAAGCATTTAACAGTGCAATTCCGCCTCCTGGAACAATACCTTCTTTTATCGCAGCCTTAGTAGCACATATAGCATCTTCTACTCGATCTGTTTTTTCTTTTAACTCTATATCAGAATTAGCACCAACTTGAACCACTGCAATTTTAGCTGATAACCTAGCTAATCTCTTTTCTAAGCGTATTACTGCTCCTGGGTTTTGTGTAGTTGATAAATCTTCTTTAATTTGCTCTATGATGTCTAGAATCTCTTCTGATGAATCCTGAACCTGTATAATAGTATCTTTTTCAGTTGTTACTGATCTTATGCAACTACCTAGAAGTTCTGGTTGGATTAAATCCATATCATCACCGAGATCTTCATTAATAACAGTTGCTCCTGTTAATAAAGCTAGATCATCTAGTATTTCTCTTTTATTAATACCAAAAGTAGGTGCATTTATAATGTTTACTTTGATATTACCTTTAGTCTTGTTCATAGCGAGCGTAGAAACGACTGCTGGTTCTACATCTGCAATAATTAATAGAGGTTTGTCATTTTTAATAACATACTCTAAAACAGACTGTATTTGTCTTACGTTTTCAACAGGTGATTCAATAAGAAGTACTGCAGCGTTCTTCAACTCTGCTGTTCTTTTAACATGGTCAGTCATGAAGTGTTGATTAGTCATACCTTTATCGTATTGAACTCCATCAACTATTTCAACAACTGTTTCAGCTTCAGCTGATTGTTCCATCATTACTACTCCTGTATCTCCTACAGCTCTAAACGCGTCACCAATAATTTTACCTAGATAAGGATCGTTATTAGTTGATATAGTAGCAATTTGATCAATCATATCGCCTTGAACGCTAGTGCTGTTTTTTTCTAGGTACGCTATTACTTTATCGGTTGCTTTTTCAATACCGCTTTTTAAGTCTCTAGAACTTATATCAGCTTGAACTTTCTGAGCTTCCTTTAGTACAGCATAAGCTAGAACTGTTGCGGTAGTTGTACCGTCTCCAGCTTCTCTTACTGTTTTACGAGCTGCTTCTTTTAAAAGCGTAGCTCCCATATTTTCTACCGGGTCTAGTAATACTATTGTATCGGCAACTGTTACACCATCTTTGGTGATTAACGGGTTACCTGAACCATCTTCTAGTAGTACACATTTACCGCTAGCGCCTAGTGTGGAGCTAACGGCTTTTGTGAGTTTGTTTATTCCTTCAAACACTTTATCTTGAGCTTCTTGCCCAAAAGAAAGATTCTTGACTATTAAGTCTGACATATTTAATTTAATTTAATTTGATTGATTGTAGTAGTGTATCAGAGCTAGTATTATACCAATAAAAGCTACGTATTCAATAGTCTGAACGATGTCTAGCATTATTCAAAGGTTTTAACGACTTTTGGACCATCTAAGAAAGCAGTTTTTCTTTTGTAATGCTCAACTGAAGAATCTATTGCTTTTTCAGCACCTTCAATTGTTTCTCTTCTGGTAACGTCGTGCCAAGTGTCTTTTTCTTTAACATCTTGGTATTCGGTTTGGTAGAATCCATTTGCTAATTGCACTATCCTCCAGTTAGACTTTTCAGATAAATGTTTCCATAGCTCTATGGTTTCTTGGGTTACTTGTGGTTGACTATTCCACGATTGAGTCTGGTAAAAAAACGTCATTGGTTTTGGTTTTATTGGTTGGTTTACACTTTTGGTTTAATCATAGCTAGTAAACCGTTAACTATGTTTTATATTATCACTTGTTTTTTGTTATATTTCCATTTACGCAAAAGACATAAATATGAAGTCCCCAGTGTTGATATTACTATCACCGGTTGGAAATGTAAAACCTGTTGAATTATAGGTTATATAATTAGTAAGAGAAACTTCACTCGCGTTAGTATTTGGTTTTAAAATATTAGAACCTGTTTTGTCATTAAAAATAATCCAATCGGCAGATCCAGACGTCTTTTTAATCATAACAAAAGCCGGTTGAAATCCTGTTGTTATAGTTGTACCAGCTCCAGTTCCCGTATAACTCCCTACTTTAGAGTAACCAGGAACTGAATGAAAGCAGTAGGCAATGTAATTTTCTGATTGATTGTTGTATAATCTTGTAGCGGTTGAAGTACCATTGCTAGATAATACCGTGCTATTTGACGAAGTATAATACAGTGGATAAGTAGTATACAGTCCCGCAGTTTTATTAAAATTCATATAACCTTCTACGCCTGTTACTGAAGCATTAAGGCTAACTTGCCAATCAGCAGCAGCACCACTGGTTTTTTTAATTATTGTTAATTCTGGAGTAGATGAAAGTCCGTGTCCTATAGTACCTCCTGTAGTGTTATTTCCAGACCATTTAACTATACTAAATCCACCAACTGCATTAGCAGATACTTGTGACGCAAGGGTTCCATCTGTATTAGACACCGCTGCACCTCCTGCTTTAAAGCACCATGCAACATATGACTGAAGATTAGCATTAAGAAAAGTTGCGCCATAGGTGTTTATGTCAAACCCATTCGTGTCCATAGAAAGACTACCACCTGTAAGCGTAGCTTGGGCTGAGGCTGAATTTGTAAATAGAGTCTTATTGTTGCTCATTAAGCTACTAAAAATTGCTGGGTCTCCAGTAGAACGATTTTTAACCCAAACTAAATCAGGTTGGAATCCTACACTTGAAATGTCATTAGTTCCTCCGTTTCCTGTATATAAGACATTATTATAAGGCGTTTCTGCTGCCACTTCATTAGTAATACCATACCATTTAGTTCCATCCCAATATTCTACTTTATCTGTAGTAGAGTTGAATATCATTTCACCTACAGATAAACCAGTCATAGCGATTCTCTCTGTTGTTGTCATAACAGGTAACTGCGTAGCTGAGGTTGAATCTCCTAGATTAAATAATTCAGGGTTTGTTATTTTTGTATTTGCCATGTTTTATTTAATGTTAAAGACCGTAAGTTGCTTTAGTGTTATTAAAATTTGCAAGAATTTCAGTACCCGTTAGTGTAGCTTGGTAAATTCTAAACTCACCCACTCTACCTGTTAAGTTATTGCCGTAAGTTACAGCACTAGAACTATAAGATCCTATTTGAGCGGTGTTACTTGTGATGTTTTTTGTATTTCCAGTCACTGTATATTCAAGTACTCCGTTTACGTATAATTTATAAGTACTACCGGTAACTGAAATAGCTAAATTATACCAAGTGTTTAACGAAACCGCATAACTAGATTGTAAAGCACTAGAACCGTCATATATGTATAATACATTTGTACTAACGAATTTAGCTATAGCAACTATACTACCACTAGAAGCATTACCAAAACAAAAGAAATAATCATAATTAGAGCCGCTTGAAGAAAAATAGCAATATCCTTGAACGGTTAGCGGTTGAGTACCTCCAACTAGATTAGTTACTTGAGTTGTACCGCCGGTCCCCGCTAAATCAACTCTAGTGGCTGATCCATCGGTTCCTGGAATGTTTACATATTTAGGAGTTCCTGATTGAAAAGTAGAGCTAACTAAAGCTCCATTGTTTCCGTTACCGGTTAAATCAGTCCAAACAGTTCCACTTCCAGGATTTGAAGCTACATTATTAGCATCTAAAAACATTTTTAAACTAGTAGGATAAACAACATCAGGTGACTCTGTAGCTGCAAAATACTGCCAGTTAGTTCCGTTGTAATGCGCTATAGCACTAGCAGAGTTATCTACAATTTCTTCAGTATCATTTCTAATCATACCTTGCTCAGCAGCTGCTCCAGCAGGTTGATTGCTATTCGTACCACTTGGTATTTTTAAACCCGGTAAGCTTGTTGCTTTATCAAAGTCCGTTACAGGTGTTATTACTTTAGTAATTGCCATATTATGCGAATGTTATTGTTCCTGTTCCTGAAGTAAATGTTTCTATTTTGTAACCTGGTACAGATGTGGATACAGAGCTAATAAGTGAACCGCCTTTAGTAACAGTGTAGCTATCTGGAAATCTAAGTATAATAACGCCAGAACCACCAGAAGCGCTAATAGAGTTCATTCCGCCTCCTGCGCCTCCACCTCCTAAGCCATTTGTTCCAGACGAACCAATACCTGTAGAGTTATTAAAACTTCCACCACCACCTGAACCACCAGAAACATTACCACCTGTTCCTCCACCAGCGCCGCCGCCAGCATAATATGGACCAGTTCCGCTAGCTACAGTTATAGAATTAGTAATTCCAACACCTCCTGTACCACCGTTGTTACCGCTACCATTTGATCCAGCAGCTCCTGCGCCACCACCACCTCCAGCTCCATATTGATTTGTGCTTAAGGCATCTCCACCATTGTTTCCTTGTGAAGGTGTTGTTGCAGGGGTGTTACCAGTTCCAGGATTTCCACCTGAATAGTAAGCTATAGCGCCGCCACCAGAACCACCAGCCGAACCGCTTCGGTTTAAACCTCCAGTATTAGGTCCACCTCCTCCACGACCACCACCAGTAGCTGTTATAAGAGTTATATCTGATCCATTTAATTCAGAATCATCTCCATTGTTTATAACACTTGTGTTTGCTAATCCTCCTTGACCAACAGTTAATACGTATTGAGTTCCAGCAGAAAAAGTTAAAGGCGTTTGACCAATGCTAGTTAGTAAACCTCCAGCTCCACCGCCGCCTCCTCTACCTCCATCTCGACCACCAGCTCCACCGCCAGCAACTACTAAATAATCGACAATCAATGGCACTGCAGTGGGTCCAACTTCTTCTAAAAACTGCCAAGCTGGAGTACCGCCATCAGCAGTACAAACTTCAACTTTGTTTTTAGTTGTGTTCTCTCGGATAGAACCAAGGTTAGCAGCTGTGCACGTCGGTTGTTGAGCTGTGGTACCTTTGGCTATAATTAAACCTCCGGTATCTTGACTCATATCTACAACGCCAGTTGAAACTTTAGTTAATGCCATGGTTTAATATAAAGTTTGAAGTGAGTAACCAGATTGATAATAATCATTTACTACATTAACATTTTTCGTTTTTATTTCTACTTTTAAAGTTTCATTAAATTTCACACCCCCCATTTGATACAACCACGCAGGTACAAAACAACGATCTGTGTTATTCAAAAAAGTAAAACTACCGTTTTGAAATGCAGCATACTGAACGTCTTCTACGTAAGCATAATAGTTATTAGAAGTGGAAAATGTTTGATTTGGTGTCGACGAAATTCCTGGATTTCCAATAGGAAAATTTCCAATTAAAGCTCTAACTCCATTACCTACGTTGTTTAAATTTGTATCTCCCGAAACAATATATTCAGTCCCGTCTATTGTTATTCTAAAATCCATTACAGCTGAGTAAGATGTAGAGGCAGTTTGTGAAGATGGAGATATAGCGCCATGGAAAACACCACCATTAGCGTTAGTTACATTAGTTAACTCAACGTACGTGTTGTCTTCTGACGCTTGATAAACGTGATTAGTACATCCAATGCGAGTCATGCCTGATTGAAAAGCAACACCATTAATTGAAGTTGAGACGGTCGCCGAAGATACTTTTAAATTCACGTTGCCGAGCACCCTCCAAGTACATGGCATTTCTCTTGGAGATGCAAAATATAAACCACTTCCGCCTGCAGCAGGAAAAAAATCTGTTAACTTACTCATATTATTTATTTATTATTTTATACATTACCAATTATTATCCATCCGTTGTTTGATCCAGACCATATAATTTCAAAAGCAGCTGTAGGCGTGTTTATTGTCAGATCTGCCGCTACACCCATTATTTTGTTTCCATTAGCTCCTAACACGTTAGCTAATCCTCCTAGATTTGATATCTTTATTGAATCACCTAAAGTTGGAGAACCTGGTAGATTTACTGTTGCAATTGATTGAGCTCCAGTAGCTGTGAATATATATAAGCTATTTGCATTACCCGGTATAGTTTGCCCAGATGTAACTTCAAGTGGAACTATTCTTAGATCGACTGCTCCAGTGTTTCCGCTAGATTGTCCTATATCTACGCTAGATACTAACGCTCCTGAAACAGTACCTGATGTTGTTTTTGTTTGTATATTTGTACCTGTTGGAGGTTCTGATCCAACAACAAAGCTTAAAGCAGTTCCAGATACGGTGTAAGTTGAAATTTCTTGGTAAACACCATCAATAAATACATCGACAAAGCTCGTTGATCCTCCAGATGGAGTAGCTCCTAAAGTAAAAGGTCCTACTGTTCCGTTACCAGAGAAATTATCTGTTGTTATAGTACTAGCTCCGCCGCCAGCAGCTTGCCAAGTTGGAGACGCATTACCGTTAGATGTTAATACCTGACCAGATGTTCCATATGCAGTTCCAGTACTTCCAAAAGAAATTGCACCTGTAGAAGTGACACGTACTTTCTCGATATTGTTACCTGCTTTTAAACGCAGAGAATCATCGCCTGTATAATATTCTATTGCACCCCTTGTTGTATCTGCTGTACTTCCAAATTGTAAAGCTGCGTAATTAGCAGTACCTGCCGTAACACCTAAAACAGTATTTCCTGAATCGTATAATTGTGTTTTAAAAGCAGGACTAGGACTAGAAGTCCCGATACCGACGTTACCAGAAGAGGATATGCGCATTCTTTCGGTGTTACCGGTTGCAAGAGCTATCTCCCCGTTAATTGATGTAGAGTTTATTTTATGCCCAGCGTTTGGTGAAGCAGTCGCGAAAGTTGTGAATTCTAAAAATCTACTATTATCTGAACCGCCTTTGAAATACGAGTCACCAACATTATCTGTATTAACAAATAATTTAGAAGAAATCGTACCCCCTCCGATACCAACGTTGCCTGTGGAGTCGATACGCATTCTTTCTCCACCATTATTAAATAGCAGATTATCACCAAAACAACCAATTCCTGTTTGGTATGTTGTAGAAGATGCTGAATCTTTCAGCCATATTTGTGATGTTGAATCTGTGCTTTCAAAAATAGCAGAACTGTTTCCAGCACCTGAATTAACATGAAGTTTTTGCAGAGGACTAGTCGTTCCGATACCAACGTTACCTGAAGAGTCGATACGCATTCTTTCTGAAGCTTCATCTTCATCATAAACAGCTAAGCTACTATCTGACTTACTTTGTATTAACCAGTCGTGTCCTGCGATAGATGATAATTCTATACTTGCATCTCCTGAAGCTGCTTTAAATCTTGCTCTACTGCTTGTTACATTTACATCTAATTTAAAACTTGGTATATCCCCAATACCTACTTTACCAGAAGAGTCAATAATTGATGAATCGCCTACAACTGTAGCTCCAGTAAACTTAGGTACGTAATTAGTTGTTCCAGATCCTGTAACAGCTCCACCAGCGCCAGATGCAATAGCATTCCAGTTGTTAACGTTGTCATTAGTAGCAGTTGCGGCTGTTATACAGATAACTTCGTCTCCTACATTTAAACTAGTTCCACTGCAGAAAAAGCTACCAGCTGTGGTAACTATATATAGGTCACCAATCGCTGTGTCTACCGTTCCGCCTGATCCACCAGCAGGGCAAGTATAAAGACTACCACCACTTGCTATAGCGCCAGTAGAAGCATCAAATGTACCACGAAATATTAAACCTCCTGAAGCACCACCACCAATACTTCCCCAGTTACCGTTTATGTAACCTTCGAATCCATTATTACTACTGTTGTATCTAAGCATACCATTTGATACACCTGTCGTAGGTCTGTCACCTGTAACACCAACCGGCATTTGAACAGCATCTGTTGCTGAAATATCTAATGACACTGCAGGACTAGTCGTTCCGATACCAACGTTACCGCTAGATTTGAGGAATAATGTACCACCTGGTGTGCCGGCTTGTACGGTTACAGGTGTAGTATTGCCTGCTATGTCTCTAATTTGAAAATGCGTGTTTACCCCTACTGAGAAGCTACCTGAACTATCTGAATCAACTATTCTAATTTGATTATTAGCACTTTCAACAAAAAGAGTACCTTCTATTTTAGTAGCACCTACTACATGAAGTTTATCAGCAGGACTACTAGTCCCGATACCAACGTTTCCAGAAGAGTCAATACGCATTTTTTCACTACCTCCGTCAATTTCAAAACCAATGTATGAGTCTGATCGTTCGTTGTCTCTATCTGCGTCAAATATTAAATTACCTCCGCTGTTTTGTATTTGAGCAAGTGCATTAGAGTCAATTAAAGCAAGGGAGACGATAGGGTCGCTAGAGGTGAAAGTAGCAGCTCTATTACCTGTGCCAGAATTGACATGAAGCGGAGAAGCAGGAGTAGTAGTCCCGATACCAACGTTACCTCCTGATGGTTGCAATAACAAATCATAAGCTGTAGCCGTTCCGTCAGTTCTTCCTTGTTGTATTACGCCTTTTCCTGATGATAATGTGCTAAACAATGTGCCAAATAAACCACCGCCGAAATGAGCTGTATACGCATCAGCACCTAAAACTGGTGGGCTGCCTCCTCCAACTCCAATAACTTGAAACTTTGTGCTTGGGAGTGCTGTTCCGATACCAACGTTTCCAGAAGAGTCAATACGCATTTTCTCTGTGGGGTTAGAAAAAGCACTATTAGTGTAAAAACCTAAACTATGGTCATTAGAACTACCAGCGATAGCTTCTATAGCAGCCGCTCTAGTTACAGAATTAGAGCTTGATAAGAACATTTTTACGCCTTGTCCACTTGCACTTGTTGATGTATTTTGTGATAATAATAAGGCATTTTGTGTAGAACCTGAAGAGAGTGTTGTAGATATTTGAGTTTTAGCCAAAGGACTATTAGTTCCGATACCAACGTTAGTTCCGTTATCAAATATAGTAGAATTTTCTATACCAGTACCTCCAGCGCTCCACTTGGTTACGTAGTTTTCAGTACCTGTACCGGTTACAGTACCAGTAGTTGGTGTTGTCCAAACTAATTGAGAAGGATTTGCACCTGCAGAGGTAAGCACATCTCCAGCGCCACCAAAGCTTGTCGGTAGTATTAAAGTGTATGTAGCTCCTGAAGCATGAGGTGGACTTTGTAATGTTACACCATGAGAGTTTTGAGAACAGTTTAATGTTATCTTACCATCGGTAACCCCGTCAGCACTCATTATCTCTACGCCACCAGTTCCGTTACCTTTAAGTTTTAGGTTTGAATTAGTTGTAGTAGCTTCAACTGTGTCTTTAACTTTTAAATCTCCATCTACAGATACAACTGTACCAGATTCTGACATTATAGAATCATTAAGCGTAGTTGCATTTGTCCATTTAGCAAAAGTTCCAGCTGTACCAGAACCTACCAGTGTAGACGTATTGTCAATTTTTTGCCATGAA
>Ga0206127_1005972_pt1 | contig 10080 bp, 8 predicted proteins | sample Helgoland_Spring_6_FD_148646 | JGI IMG/M metagenome (GOLD analysis project Ga0206127, IMG submission 148646) | Pelagic subsurface seawater microbial communities from Kabeltonne, Helgoland, North Sea - Helgoland_Spring_Bloom_20160419_1 | ecosystem: Environmental > Aquatic > Marine > Epipelagic ...
TTTTTATTTGGTACCTCAGGCTAACGTGCAGAAGAACTACCATATGATAGCCAACATCGTATTCGGGGCGCGCTGAATGCAGCAGACTTTGAAAGGATGGGTCGTAGGTTCAGTGCCGGCAACTACAAAGGCATGACGATCTTCGCTCTCGTAGAACAACAAGTTTACTCCCCCAAGGTGTCAAAAAAGAGGGGAGCGTAGAAGCGGAATAAGCCTCCGCTGCGCGCTTTCCGTTCCATTAAGGGGGAAGCAGTGAAGCAAGTAGAGCAAATACACGGAAGTTTATACAGCATGTATAACCTTGTTTTGCGGGGCTGCGGCGTTGTGAAAGTTACGTGGAAATTGCTTCACTCGCTTCACTGCTTCCCTCGATCTACTTTGGCCCGCCAACTGTTTCTTGTTAGTTTCCATGATGCCTTAAGACAGCACCGCTCAGCAATATCATCCTCCCCGCGCAAACCTTAACCTTAGTGGTTTAGGTGCGGGAATTACTGGTTTTTTTGTCAAAGCATATTTAACCACACTCAGTTATTCTTGATAGCTAATCTCTTTCCAGGTGCATACGACACCCACTGGTGCCATCTCCCGGGTATCCTTTAACGAACAAGGAATCAGAAGCTTAGGAGGCCAGCTTCAAACGGGTATCCCTGCTTTAGGATAATGTTGAAATACCTCTGCTGTGCCGTTAGAATTTATAATAAACACATCAAAGGCTTCGCGTTCATCTTCAGGTCCCATCCCGGGGGAACCGTAAGGCATCTCTGGCACTGCTAATCCCAATGCATCAGGATGGCTTTCTATGAGACGTTTTATATCGCTAGCGGGAACATGTCCTTCGATAAAATATCCATCAACGTTAGCCGTATGACAGGACATCATTTCTCTGGGGATACCACTCTCGATCTTAAATTTATTCAAAAGGCTACCAGAAAGATCTTCCGCAGTAACATTGAAGCCTTTTTCCGTTAAAATCTCTATCCAAGCATTGCAGCAACCACACTGGGGATTTCTAAATACGTGAATATTGGGGAGAGTGCTGGCATCTAAAGCAGCCAATGGAGCAGCTAATATAGAACTTGAGCCAAAGATCAATAATTTCCGGCGAGTTAACTGTGCTTTTTCCATTCCTGAACCTCTTATTAAGCCTGCTAATTAGTACAGCCTGCAAACACATCCATAGAAAGTTGGCAGGAGTATTTCTAACCGATCGTCGCCAACCTCTGTGTAATGCGGCAACAAAGCACACACAATAAGCAACCCCCTTACGTAGTTCTCTGAGAGTGGTTACTGTAACCCTATAGGTTCGTCTGAGATACAAAGAAGGTAATAATATGAACATTTTGATAGAAAGCGTTTTTTCCTCAGAATGGCTAGCAAATACAGTGACCAATATTGCGGTCGCTGCAGCTATTCTTTTTCTCACCTTGTGGTGTTCGACGTTGATAAAAAATCGGATAATTCACATTGGATACAAATATGAAAAATTAGATGACACACTTTTTCTTTTTTTAAGCAAAGTAGTGCAGATTTTATTGATTATCTTCGGTGGCACAGTGGTTTTAAATAAATTTGGAGTGCAGACAACTTCCATAATTGCTTTACTTGGGGCCGCCAGTTTGGCTGTTGGATTGGCTTTGCAGGGTACTCTTTCAAACTTTGCAGCAGGTATAATGCTGATTGCTTTTCGTCCGTTTCAGAAGGGTGATTACGTTTCAGTAGGTGGGAGTTCCGGTACAGTTAAGGAAATATCAATTTTTACGACAGAGTTAGCGACACCTGATAATATCCAAGTGATAGTACCTAATGGGCAAATTTGGGGATCGTCGATCACTAACTATTCTGCCTATGAAACTCGTCGCGTAGATTTTGTTTTTGGCATTTCCTATGGAAGTGATCTTAAAGTTGCTGAAGATTTACTAATGAGTTTAATCTCCAATGATAAGCGCATCCACAACACCCCTGAACCGTTGATAAAAGTTGGCAACCTCAACAACAGCTCTGTCGACTTTACCGTAAGAGTATGGTGCGATCGTAGCGATTATTGGCACATCAAATTTGACATGACGCGTTCAGTCAAAGAAGCCTTTGATAAGGGTGGAATCGACATACCGTTTCCAACTACAATGATAGTCAAGGCAGATTAAAGAAGTACAACAAATGATACCAAAAATTGGATTGCTGTCACAGCCGAGCCTATGCGCTCAATCATTGGTGCCACTCAGCTAGATTCATGTATGTTTATCTGACAGTACCCCCTTCACTACCCCCTGAACGCCGTATCCTTCATCTTAGCCACAGGTTGCCAGAAATACTCAAGTATCGTGCGCTCTCCTCGAATAATATCAACCTGTGCAATCATACCAGGCACGATAGAAACTGGGACATCTTCACTCTCATAAATCTGCGTATCAATCGAGACATTCACCGAGTACGCAGACGACTGAGTTTCTTCCCTAAACACCGTGTCTGCCGACACTTTAGTAAGTGTACCAAGTAAAAAGCCGTATTTAGATGGATCATATGCGGTGAGACTAATCTTAGCAGCTTGACCTGGTTCAATCGTAGCGATGTCCTTGGGATCAACGAAGGCTTCAATGAGAAGTTGCCCCCCCTGTTGGAACAATTTCAGCAACCACTTCCCCACTGGAAACTACCAGCCCCACAGAGTTAAAAACACACAGTTCACAATGCCTTGGATTTCAGTTTTATTAAGCCGTTGACGGATCGCAGGAAGGCTAACTTCAAGTTCAGCAATCTCACCAGTAACTTGAGATCGTTCCCGATAGATTTCAGTGTTATAGTTGATTTGGACAGCGTCTAGCTGGCTATCAATCTGCTCTATCTCCAATTCAGTCTGAGCAAACCTCTCCGACAATACCCCATAAACGCTACCCTGAACCACTACAGCCCTCTCAATACTTAATGATCTCGCAATGTTGTCAAAATCTGAAATTTCTAAAGCAGGGGGAGTGTAGCTACGGTCGGTAACATATCTGTGTTCGTGTCCGGCCGGAAAAATGTGAAAGTGAGAGTCACATGCCCCAGCCAGCATATCAATGCTGGCTTACGTGGGGACGGATCAGGACTAGCGCAAAATTGCATATCACTCTTTGGCCTCATCATCAGCGACCTTATTTCTAGTATTTAATCCCGTAATTTATCCGCGGGTTATCCCAACAACTATAATGCCAAAACTTCAAAGCATAAGTATGGATTGCAAATCAAACGGTGTTGCCCAACTAACTGTTGCACAAATTAAATTGTGAGCGAAGCCTCAGTCAATAAGCTAAAATTATGCGAAGCAGCGAAAACAGTGGTATGGATCATCAAAATTAACGCATTCTTTGAAAGACATTCCAATGAAAAGGCTATTTAGAACTAATTGCAATATGTTGATTAACAGTTTCGAGCGGCAAAGCTACACAAAACGCTGTTTGTACGACAATATTTTTCCATTTATTATAAAAGAAGAGAACCCAACAATAATTTTTTCAAAGATCACTGCCGAAAAGCATCATCTTTGATTTTTGCAACTGGCTGCCAAAAATATTCAAGCAGAGTTTGCTTACCCCTAATGATGTCTATTTGCGCGATCATGCCAGCGTTTAACGGTACTGGTTTACCTTCGCTATCAAAAAGCTCACTGTTCATTAGCGCAGTGACCTTAAACATAAAATCATTTCGATCTTCACGAAATACAGCGTCGGCTGAAACATTTATTAGATAGCCCGTTATAAATCCATATTTTGAGGCATCATAAGCTGTTAATGCGATACGTGTTTCTTGACCCACCTCAACTTTAGCAATGTCTTTTGGATCGATGAAAGCTTCGATCTCAAAGCTATCGGAGGCGGGCACGATATCCAAAAGCACCTCACCACTTTTAACCACTGCTTTGTTTGATTTTATAAAAATACTATTAATGATGCCATCGATTGGTGAGCGAATTTCTGTAAGTTCAAGCTTTTCTGTTAATCTGGGTAGGTTCGTACTGAGGATGTCTACCTCCGAAATGTGTTCCAAACGCTCATTCAACATATTCGACTTGTATTCCTGTAGAAATGATTTCTCTTCAAATGCAAGTTGTTCTTGTACCATCTTATTTTGCTCAATTTGAGCCTTTATCGATAGAATTTGAGCCTCAAGATTTGAGATTTCACGCTCGATACGATATCGCTCAGAATTACCGACCACTCCCTTTTCAACTAAGGGTAAGATTTCGAGCGCTTCAGTTTCGACACTTTTACGAATACTAGTTTTTGCGTGCAATTCGAGTTTATGAATATTTGCATCAATTTCTGACTGTTCACGTCTATTTTTAAAGTTATTCTGATTTAATTGAACATCTTGGGTTATTGCCTGAAATAGTGCAAGTTGAGCAGAAGCTACCTCTGGGTCATACTTGTCGAGAAACAACTTAAGTTCAGTCACTGGACGTTCATTTATCCACGCGTCTATTCTTTGAACGCTTGCGGAGTGAAAAGCAATTCTCTTCTTTATTTCTTCTAAAGATCCTACAGCATTGATAGGGTTTACGAGTGCAAGTATCTCATTTTGCGCAACCTTGTCCCCCTCAGAAACAAACAATTGAGATATGACACCCGTATCAGTAATTTGAAGGCTTTGGTTTTTTCCCTCAACTATTAAACGACCTTCGCCTTTGATCACCAAGTCGAGTTCTGTATAATCTGCCCAGAAGTAGAAAACTAATAGTAAAGAACTAATTGTGATTACTAGAAATTTATTAATTACATTGTTCATATAATAAAATCTTTACTGCGCTTTTTTGCGCTCATTTACAAGTATGACATAGTCGTGACGCGTGCCGTCCCAAACTTTTCGTCCCGCCTCCAGAACAATAATTCTATCACAAGCATTTAGTAAATTAGGTTTATGTGTTACAAGAACAACAGTTTTTTCTGCCAATTTACTACGAATATTTTCAATTACTTTTGCTTCCATAGATGCATCCATGGAGCTCGTTGGTTCGTCTAATAGTAAATAATCCGCCTTAAAAACAAAGGAACGGGCTAATGCTATTATTTGTTTTTGACCACCAGATAAATTTGACCCTCTGTCAGCGCATATTCCATCTAAAATTGATGATAGATCATTTCCAAGCGCATCCCCACCGGCCAATATCAACGCATTAATAATGTCAGTATCAGCAATTCCCTCATTTCCAAGCGCTATATTATCCCTGATCGAGCCAGCAAAAATCCAAGGATCTTGGAAACAAACCCCAATCTTTTTAAATACATCCGCCCTGTCAATACAGGTGGCATCAATTCCATCAACGAAAGCAGTTCCAACTTCTGGCTCATTTAAACCGCATAATAACTTAATGAGGCTTGTTTTTCCTGAACCCGATTTTCCAATTATTGCAACCTTTTCACCCTGCTCAATACTCAAACTTAGTTGTGTGAAAACAGGCTTTGCTCCATCTGATAACCGCAATGTTACATTGTCAATCTGTAAACCTTGTTTATGCGAGACGTCAAAAAGTCCACTTTCTGCAGCAATACTTTTTCGACGTTGACTAAGAAATACCTTCAAATTTCCGTGAGCAATAAACGCGGAATTTAATTTACTGAGCGTTTGTGCAAGCTTAGCCAATGGAGCCAATGTTTTTCCAGAGAGGATCATTGTAGCAATTATTGCACCCATCGTGATATCTTGATTTATAAAAAGGTGAAAACCAAAAACGATAACACCGACCTGAGAAAATTGTTGTACAACGTAAACTATATTACCAGAAATTTGTCCTAAATTCTTAGCCCTGGCTGCGGCTATACTAAAGTTACGCGACTCTCTTACGAAACGTTTTCTCAGTTCAGCGAACGCACCGTTGATCCGCAACACATCAAGACCTGAGAGCAGTTCTACCAAGTAACCTTGACGAGATTTATTAGCATCAGATAATCTCTTTGAACTTCGGTAAAGAAGTGGCTGGAGAAAAAGAACACCGACAATAACAATTGGAATACAGATTAAAGGTATCAGGTATAAATCGGCACCTACAACTGATATCACGTAAATGAATATAAAAATGAAAGGTAAATCGATCAGCGCAAGGATTGTCGCGGATGTCACGAAGTCTTTATAAGTTTCAAAATCCTTTATAATCGTTGATAATGATCCAACAGAGCCAGTTGATCTCACCCTCACATCTACAAATTGTTCAAATATCTCGTAAGAAATGTGTTGGTCACTTGCAGTCGCACTGTATTCGATAATTCCACTACGCGCCTTCTTGAGTAGCTGGTCGAATACCACAGCGATCGCGACACCAAAGGCCAATGCATATAAGCTCTCGCTTGCTTGGTTTGGCAGCACTCTGTCATACACCACCATTATGAACAAAGATGTCGCTAGACCTAGAACATTTGAAAAAAAACTCGCTATCGCAATCCAAAAGAAATTTCCTCCTCCAATTCCATAAATAGGATTTAGAAATTTTAACCTTTGCTTAACAGATTTGACTGGTTCATCAGTAGCCGCATAAACAGTTAACGAACTTTTTGAAAATAAATTTTTCATTTCAGCTAGTGAATATTTCGAAAGAGCTCCATCAGATAAAGCTTCAACAACAACATTTTGGTTTTTATCCAGATAACAATAATAAATATCGTCGTCACGTGACGTTAAAAAACAACTTTGAAAAAAATCTAGGTCTCGTAACTTGCTGACTGAATGCACGGCATAATTCAAACCAAGCGGGGCAGATATATCTTTGAGTAGCTCCGACGCTGATCCTGCGGGAGAGCTTTGGAGTGTTTCCTCAACAAAACTTACTCTAAATTTTAAACCATTTTTAGTTGCTATACTAACAAGACGTTTAGCCAAAACAGTTAAATTATAAGAATGAACGGCGCGAGTTTCTTTAGATTCCGATATTTCTTTAACTTTCATTAGGAACTGCGCTCCAGCCTAGCTCATTACAGGAGTTGGTAAGTGAACAAGAAATTCCATAAACTGATGTATATTCAATAATATGTTGCTTCATCTGTCGTCTTTTATCGCTAAGTTGTAACTCCAAATCCGCAAGCGACAACATTTCTGATATTAGGTCTGATATACTGGCTCCACCGAAGCTTAATCTTGTTTCCAAATCTGTGATAATTTCGTTCGAAAGTGCTTGCTCTTCTAGCAACATTGCAATCGATATCTTGATATCTTCATTCATTTTTTGGAGCTGTTTTTTAGCTTCATTATTTTTTTCTACATACGCGCGAATTGATGCATTTACTCCGTCAACTAATTTTTGTTTTTCTAAGAGCTGAAAATTATTTCCACCACCATCAAAAATTGGCAGTGTAAAATTCAAGCCAACAAAAGCGTTCAAACCATCGTCTTCTGTTATGGGCGAAGCCAAGCGTGAAACGAAGGTCCCCTGCAGTTTTTTCTGTGCCTCGATCAGTAATTTTTCGTTGTTTAAAACCGCAAGCTGAAGATTTAACTTCTGAAGTTCAACAAAGCGGTCTTCCGAAATTGCGCGATCCAATAAGTTTTCTGCGGATTCATTTGCAACTGCACCTATGCCTTCGCTTAACACATCAGAATACCGTTTAGATTGTAGCTCTAATGAAGCATATGACGCCTCAGCTTCGTGAAGGCGTCGATCATGGCCAGATAAAATTTTTCTTAACTTAAAATCTTCCGTAGAGCTTACAATACCGGCTGTAATTGCTGAATTTAGTACAGATTTATTTTCTTGATAAACGCGCCTGTATTTTGCGATTATAGCTCTTATTTCCTCCAAATTTTCCTTAGAAAGAGAGAGTATCATTTCTTGTGACAATATTTTATCAATTGAATATTGAATATCTAAGGAAACTAATTTTTTTTCATTTATGATATTCAAAAGAACAAGATCGTTTTCAGATTGTAAATTGAGTGATTTTTGCCCAACTAGCCCCGCAGATAATACTCCATTAGATCCTTGGTTGTTCTGTGTACCCAAATCTCCCGACGCGGACACCGTATAACCCTGCGCTGCTCGAACGGATTTATATCTCTCTTCTATCGCCCAATACTTCGCAATTTGCGCTTCAAACTCTGGTAATGTAACGAGCTGCTGGAATTCGCTACCCACATATGGCAATTGCGATCCATCTCCCGCTATTTTTATATCTGTAACCGTAGCATCATCACCCATTGTTCCGTTCTTCAACTGGAAGGGTAAATCCGAAGAGCCACACCCCATCATAGTGAAGCAAAGTGCAAGATTTCTTAAATATTTCATCGAGTTATATTATTCACTGTTTTTTAATTCTCAACAAAAATCAAGAAATTTTGTTAGGCTGTTTTTGTTCAACTCGGCGTAATTCTTCTGACTGGCGAGACCGCAGTCTCGCCTCCTCCTGCTCTAGTTGCTTTCTCAGTGAAAGTATTTGGCTTTCATACCGATGCCTCAATTGCTCAATCTGCAAAGCATGGCTCTTTGTAAGATCTTCCAGCGCATGTCTCATACAAAAAACGGATCCGTTTGATCATCAATAGAAATCACGTCTTCCAAGGCATAATTAATTGCAATATTCAAAGCCTGTTCATCTGTTAGCGAAGTATCGTTGATTTTCGCTTGCGCCACTACGCTATCAATCCCGTTGAACTGGATAGAGGCTGCATCATCCGGCGTGTAAAGAGTGGCAATAGTTCCGCCTTGATTTACATCGACGAGGAATATGTCACCATCACTGGTTTCAATAAACTCGTTGTTACGGTGAGCCTGTAAATCATCAATCGACATTGACAATACTGTGTCGTCATCAAAAGCATAAGTAGCGTTGACGTCGACATCTGATAGGTTCTCATCTTCTCCGATGGCGGCAATGACAAAGCTGTCGACATAGTCCACGATGTCCACAAAATCTACGGAGCTATTTTCTTCGATGTAATCTTTTAAACTTTCAGCAACGCCAGAGACGCTTGAGCTGATTTCAACTTCGTGATCTCCAAGGGTATAAGAAAATTTAGATCCATTTTCAGACACTAAAACGGCCGCTGGAGGAGTACTAGACCCTTCGAGAAGGGTATCTAGGTCGTCAAAGGCATCGTCAATCAAGGCCATGTCAACAACAAGTTCGCTGTTTTCATCTGGATTTACGTCAACTGTCAGTATGTCATCTGGGAATTTATCAATTGAACTGAAGTAGTAATCACGGATGCCCGTAAAGCCCGCTAATACCAAAGACATGTCAAGATCAGTATCAGTCACCTTGAGATCAGGACCTTCGCCTTGTTCTGTTTGAATCTGTGACACCAGTTTTTTATTCACTAAATCAAAGCCAATTCTTTCTTCCCAACCAGATGACTTACTATGTTGAACCATAATCAGGTGTGAAACTGGAACATCTTGATCATTAAGTATTTGCTCCTCTCGCAAATACACTGCCTCTAGGTCATAAAAGTTGTGATCTAAGGCTCTGTTAGAAGAAAATACGTGATTCAAAAACTCCCAAGCTTCCAATGGCAATGTATCATCATCCAGATTGATACGCATGTTGGACGTTACTTTAGTTTGATCTGGGAATGTATTACCAACGGTGTCCATATGTGGATTACCATCCCAGTCAACTTTTTGCGTCACCATCCAGCCTATATAACTGTCGTCTGATGTCCGGAATTCAAATCCATTAAGGACGTTATAGTTCTCAGCCCAGTTTTCGCTGACATCCGTGACCACTGCGCGGATGTCAGAATCTCTCACTAGCAGTAAATTTCCGCTCGCGTTATCTTTTAAGTATGTCAATTCGCCACTATTTACGTGCCGGTCTAACACCCCAGTATCGTTCACCAAATCATAAAAACCTAGATTGAATTCATCCAACCCTTTATGAGGATCGTTTTGATCTGTTATGTCCGTTAAGTCCGCCGCAGGATCAAGTAATGTCCCAAGGGTATTCCAATCACCGTCTTTAACTGTGATAACAGGTAGCTCGCGCACTGCGGCAAAATAGCCCCAATTTTCACGGCCAGTGTCCTCATCGACTGCAATGAACCTGACTTCATTGCGCGTCTGATAATCTTGATCAGAACGCCAGGCATTATTCCAGATTTGAGTTTCAAGTATGCCGACTT
>Ga0206127_1005975_pt1 | contig 10076 bp, 30 predicted proteins | sample Helgoland_Spring_6_FD_148646 | JGI IMG/M metagenome (GOLD analysis project Ga0206127, IMG submission 148646) | Pelagic subsurface seawater microbial communities from Kabeltonne, Helgoland, North Sea - Helgoland_Spring_Bloom_20160419_1 | ecosystem: Environmental > Aquatic > Marine > Epipelagic ...
GGTGAGAGTGTGAGTGGATATATAAGTAAATGGAATGATTAGAGGGAGTGGATATAGCGTAATAATCTAAGATAATAGGCGTATTTTGGAATTACTAATTGATTTGAGAGGGGTGATATGGTAGTGTTAAACGCCAATCTATCAAATTATTACATTCTACAGACTAGAGGTCATATCACCAATCTATCAAATTATCACACCACGTAAACTAGAACCTATATCCCACATAGACTCTACCCCATATGTATTTCAGAGCTTGATTCTCCCCATCTTTTATGCTACAGTGTGCCTTCTATTTTAATTTTTTAGGAGTTTTACATGAATAATACACTACAGTTACACCGTTACGATGCACCAACATGGGAATTTGAGTATATTCCTCACTACAATGCTTATATTTATAAGACTAGGGATAATACTTATAGGCTGTTCTTTGAAGATCCCTTATTCTCTTATAAGCCGTTTTGGATAGGTAGACTATCACCTAGTGAGGATGCTTGGTATACAGTAGAAAAGGAAATTAAGGCTGAACGTATAGTGTTTTGTGGATCTACGTTGCACTTTAATTAATGTATTTCACACTAGACACCCACCCCAATTTAGTGTATAATCTACTCTACAATTTAATTTTATTAGGAATTTACTATGTTATACAACTTACCATATGTTCAAGCTAATTATAAAGATTTCATCCAGTTTGTACTATCTCAACCTCCTGAACGTCATGTAGGTGTATGCTCTTGGTTAGATAGTGAAGTAGGTGATTGGGTGAGAGATAAGGAACTAGATGATACATATTTATTTGATGTCCACGGTGATCCTGTAGGGTTATTTGGCCCTATGCAAAATGATGGCAGTGGGTATTACTTCCCTATGAGCATGTATGGTACGGAATGTTCTGGTAATTGGTGTGACATTACTGTATCACTTGATGAATATAACTACTTATGCTATGGTCATATACAAGATTATATTAAAGAACATGGGCTTGTAGAGATGAAACACTAATGTATTTCACCCTAGACAACACCAAATAATCATGCTAATATAACATTTGATGTATAAATTTTATTAATAATTAGGAGAATGATATGAATGAAATTACAATTAGAGAAGTTCTGCACGAAGACACGATACACTACTCACCTGTTATAGGCGGTAAGAAGAGTAGTTGTGTAGCAGAGACTTACGATGTAGCCTTATTACTAGGTTTACAGATTAAATATGAAGGCATAAATAGTCAATTCACTAAGAATGCTTGTAGAATGTTATGTATTGATAGTGCTTGGGGAGAATAGGAGAATAGTATGTTATGCCCCACTTGCAAAACCCTTATGCTGACTAGACATGGACTATATGGAGAGTTCTACTATTGCCCTAAGCAGCATATATGTAAACAACCTACTGTATCTGCACAGGATGAGGAAGTAGAAGATGACACTTGGGTAGATTTATGCTACGATAGAGATTAATAATTAGGAGAATAATATGAAAATAGAACAAAGCTTGTATAATATGTGTAAAGATTTCATCAAATATGTAGAAAGAGATAAGGTTTGGTGGGGCAGGGCGGTTAATTACTTCTCTGATAGTAGATTTAAGCAGCTAGGTCTATGTGGCTGTTATTTTGAATATGTGCTGTGCGGCGAACCCCACGTGAGGGATTATTTCATTCACTATGATTATGAAGATACTCTCTACCCCTTTGGAGGGTTTAATGTATTCCATACTGACTATATCCTTGAAACTATGCACAAAAACCCCCAACGTATAGCCTTTGCTGAACGTATTATTAAAGATTATGAGGAGCAATGATATGACTAACGTTGTACCATTTGAACGTAAGAAGCCTAAGCATCAAGAGATTGTCACTGTAAATATTAGCCTAGAGGCTACTGAGGATATTAGACAACTAGAAGAGGCGTATAATATTTTAAGGAAGTTGATGATTACCACTGAAAGTGCAGATTTACGTGAAAGGTTAATGTCTGTGCTGCATAGTATGGAGACTGGACTGTAATACTAGTCCGAAATAACCCCCCTTATTTCGGACAACCCTATTGACATTAGAAATACTATCAATTACAATAGATGCTCAATTTAAGATAATAGGAAGAAGATTATGAATAAACAACGATTACGTAACCTCACCACTGGTAAATTACACACTGAGATGTCTCATATTTATCAAGACTTAGAGTATATTACAGGTATGAAAGGCATTATGACACACATGTTGCCTAATGTAATGAGGGCTGTAGAGCCTTGGTTAGAGATAATGGTGACAGATAGTGAGTATTGGGATGGAGAGTACAGCCCTACTTTAGAGGGTGAATATGACTTACAGCCTATGGATATGAGCCAACAGGATAAGTGCTTGATGAGATATCATGACCTACCTTGCCCTCTGTTCGGGAGTAAGTCATGAAAGACGATAACGATAACATTCTACAATTCCCTACACAATCTACAGAATATACATTCACAGATGGTGTAGAGGATTATAACGTAGATGAGTATGTAGATATCCTAGTGGAAGACTTAGAGGCTGTACAATGGGAGATGCAAGCTATATTAGATCATCCAGAAGGATTGAGTGATGTGAGTAGGTTATCTAGGTTAGTAGCTGAGTTAACTAATGTGATTGATGGGTATAGCGAGGGGGATGTATAATGTATTTACTAATAGACGATATTCGGGACATACCCTGTGATATTATTGCACGTACACCAGATGCAGCCTACATGGTATTAAGCTCTTTACATGAACACCTAGATTGTGTTATATTTGACCATGATTTAGGAGATGGTGTAGCTACAGGTTATGATATTATGAAAGAAGCATTTACAATGGGTTGGCTTCCAAATGAAGTACAACTGGTTACATCTAACCCTGTAGGCCGTAGTAACATGCAAGCAGCTTTGAAAGCAGAAGGGTATACCACCAAGAATGGTTTAATTTGGAATAGAGGATAAGATAATGGCTAAATTAGGACAATATGGACACCAATTAGAGACTATGACAGCTCAAGAGGTGTTGGATGTAGGAGTGGAGCATTTGTTGACGCAGATGGAGAAGAGTATGGATGAGGAAGCTTGTTTATATGATGGTGGCCATATCTGCTGTGCTGCTGCACCTTTTATTCAGACTTATAAAGATAGTTTTGACTATATTAATGCGGACTGGGCAATGGTAGTATCCAACGGATGTGCAAGTGATAACCATAAAGGGTTGATAAGTAAACTGCAATGTATACATGACGACGATGATATAGATAAGTGGGCAAATGAACTAAAAGAATTAGCCAAAGAAGAAGGCTTACAGTACAACGGAGAGCAATATGAGTAAGACATATAGAGTGAAAGTAACAGAAAAGCACGTAGACTATGTATTGGTAGATGCTGATAGTCGGGAAGAAGCCTGTGATTTAGCCCCAGCTTATGCAGAATGTGAATATGACCTGTTATATGATTGTGAAGTGGTGGAGGAAGAAGATGAGTAATATCACCCTGTACTCCATCTTAAAAGATATATTCAAATCTGACTCAAGTGTGAAAGATAAGATTAAAGAGTTAGGACTTGTACTCCTGTTAATATTAGTGTATTATATCCCACATATGGTAGTTTTAGGGGTATTAGTGTTAATTTATACTATCCACATCTAGCCCTATATCATACATATCCCTAGAAGCTCCATACGAGGCCGTGACGGGCTTTTTAGACATGACCCTGTAGGGTAGGTAGGGGTAAAACTAGAGTCGCTTAGAATGGCTTACAGGAGCTTCTAGAGAGATTTACTAATATTAATAGAATTGGAGAAGATTATGAAGCAATATGAAACTGAAAGAGAATGGGATCAAATGCAGATTATCAAGGAATTGGAACAACGTATAGAAGAGTTGGAAGATGAGATATACAACTTATCAGAACAAGTAGAGGCATATGAAAGTGAATAGTATACTTAAATGGTTATTTTACAACAGAAACTCTGCGAATACTCAACCATCTAATTTGGAATGTATTGGAGATGGATATTATTTACCTGAGAATGGAGAAGATTATACTTATGTAGAATATAAAAGAGATGATTGGGGTAATTGGTATAAAACAGATAATTATATTACTCAAGATACTCCAGCGACTTGTCAGGTGGTAGGAATTATCTAAAAGTGTTACACGTGAAACGATATAATCTCAAAAGTCAAGCTTTATTTAATAAATATTTAAAATTAACAGGCTAAAATAGCTTGATTTTATCTGAGATTATGTGTATATTGCACTCCTCAAACGTAGATATGATGCGGCTTACAGGGATATTCAGTAGTAATTTAATATAGCCCTACAAGACATCCTGTTATGCCTGTTTATTTATAGGGATAATATAGAGATATTAGGGTGTATCTATAGACCCCTGAGATGGAGTTTTAAGGGCGATATTAGAGCGTTTTAGGAGAGAGTGGTAGGGTAGGTAGGGGTGGTATTACAGTAGTTTAGAATGGCTTATATTAACGATTTTAGAGAGTAATTAGATTATGTCAGTAAAGAATGCACAACAGTTAAAACAACTCAATACTAGAGCAGCAAAATTGGAAGTTGATATAAAAGAAGCTAGATTAGAAGCCAAAGATAAGCAGCAACATTGTTCTAGATTAGAGAGTCAGTTGTCTAACGTCAAGAAGGAAATAGTTAAATTAGAGGATTCTGAAATAGTGGTATCTGAACATGCCATGCTACGTTATATCGAAAGAGTAATGGGTGTAGACTTAGAAGCTATCCAACAGAGAATATTAACACCTGCTGTCACTTCCTTGATTAATAATGCGGGAAGTGGTAAATTTCCTATTGAAGGAGGCGGTAAAGTAGTAGTTAAGGGTAATACTATAGTAAGCGTAGTGTAAGTTAGAATGACTAGGAGAACAATAACATGGCAACAATATTAGTAGATGCAAAAGTGTATATAGTGGATGATGAAGAGGCTCTATGTACGGGAGTAGTTTATGACCATTTACATGGATGTAGTGAACCTGTATGGAATAGTGATGGTGATAACTACATGGAAGCTAAAGTGGTTTCAGAGTATATCAGAGGTAGACGTTTTATTCGTAGACCAGATGGTACTAAAATTATAGGATTATCTAAGGATGTACATGAAGCATTAGAATGGCATGTAGAAGCATTTGATAACATGGAGAAGGAGTTATCCTACAGTACTAACTTATTAGGTATTAGTAATAGGAGAGTAGAGAATCTTACTAAGCAGTTAATGCGTACCCAATCTGAAAATCAAGGTTATAGGATTGTATTAGAAGAGTTGCAATCTCTAAGCCTATGGGGTAGAATAGTTAGAGTATTCAAGGGGTATTGATTATGACTAAATATACAAATACATTTATACAAGAGTTTTCATTACCACTAGAACACGTACAACGTCCTTGGCTACGAAGATCAGCTACGATAGTACTAGCACCTATTGTATTCATTGTAGCTGCAATTGATTATGGGTATAGAGAGATGTGTGAGTTTATGGAGGAGTGTTGGTGATATGAATAAGAAAGATAGCTTACCAGATATATTTGGCAACGAAGTATTTGTAGGTGATACTGTAGCTTGTATAGTACCTTATTATAGTAATCTGACTAAGTGTACAGTTAAAAAGGTTACACCTAAAAGCTTTACAGTGGAATATACAAACAGTGAAGGTAGGGTGAAATCTACTAATAGGTATAATAGAAATGTGGTGAAGAGGCTATGACTGCTAATAAACTACCACCCTACACTCAGTCATGCCTACTCTACGCAGCTAGGTATGCTCATACACGTCCCACTGGAGCTGCATATCAAGTAGTAAGTAGTATTATGTGGTATTGGGATCAATTAGATGATAGTATTAAAGTGCAGCTAAAGGAAGAGGCTAGTAAGGAAGCTACGTGTAATAGGCAAGATTGGAATATATTGATTAATAGAGAGGTGTGATATGTTTGAAATAGAAAAAGTATCTGCTAAGTATTACAGGTTGTGGGAAGGAGATGAACATATAGGTGATTTTGAATGGTACGGAGAGGTATACATATTTAATTATATAGATTGTATATACCAGAATACTAACCCTAGCATCTTCCCATTCATCCTAAAAACACTAGAGAACTTAAATAACGGAGTAGTATATGAGTGATATGATAGCTGAACGTGTCAGTAGTTTCTATGATTGGATAGAGGATACGCATGATGAAGTAGATGGGCTTAATGTAGAGGACTTAGAGAATCTTATTACTAAGTGTAAGGGATTTACTAAGGGTAATTGTTCTTGGATTACCTATGACGCTGTACAGTACATATTAGAACGTGCTACAGACAAGTTAGGAGAGTTTGAGTACGAGGAGTAAGGGCTATTACAGCCCCTTCTTATTAAATACTTCCTTATCCTCCTCAGTAATCCATCCTTCCTTGATAAATCTATCTAACTCTTCATTAGTGTAAGGGTTAGTCTTAGAGAATGCTAAGTCATATTTCACATCATATTTATCTTTGTGTACACTTCTAGGTGTGTCTCCTTTACCGTTCATAACCCGCCTCCTTTAAATACTCGTCTATAGGTTTAGGTAGATATTCTTCTATAGGTTTTGGAAAGAATGATTTATCACTCCAAGGGATCTTCTTGGTACTCTTTAATAACCTTAGAATCCTCTCTTCTTCCTTTTGTATCAGATTCTCCAAACCCTTCTTTAATAGTTCATCATCTAGGTGTACACTATTACTCATAATTCTTACCCTCTTTTCTAATACGTTTGTTCAAAGCGCGTTTAATCTTCTTTATAACACCGCTGCGCCAATGATACCACTTTCTACTATAGATTGCATCTACTTCATCACCAGATTTAAGCTTCTGTTTCATATAATCCCTTATCTATCATATTAGTAAACTCTTTAGTTGTCCAGTGATTAGGATATTGTTTAAAGAATACTAGATACAAGTTATTCTTTAGTTGTAATAGAGCATCTTTATTACCATTACACTTACCTATTGCTGATCTTATAGCATATTTCCTTATAACTAACCATTGGATGCTGATAATTATCCATTCTAGTGTAGCCTTAATCTTCTGTCTCATTAGTACCACCTATTTTAAAGTTTAACACACCTGTAGTCTTATCTAGACTAACATCTATAATAGGCTCTGGGTATTTAAAATAAATACGCTTATGTATCTCATCTATGATCTGCTGCCTACCTTTCACAGTGTTAGCTACCTTTCTTATAGACATGCAATCTCGAACTACCTCTTCAATCTTCTGTTTCAAACCCACACTCCCATTCTAAATCGAATATAACTGCTTGTGTTCTATTATTAGTCGATGGTATATAAGCTTCCCATCTATTATCACGTTCATCTAGCTGGAGTGAACACTTATATTTGTGCATAACTTCCTCGTAATCTTCTCTACATTTTATTTCGGAATATTCCTTTAGGAAATGTATTTGTCTAGTTGTAGCCATTTTAGTACCTATTTATTATTGTTATTATTAATTAATTGTGCTATCATTTACATATAAACTTTAGGAGAATATACATGAAAGATAATTACGATTTAATTTCAAAAGATGTAGCTAACTTATATAATAAACTAGCCGTTATGCCTGTATGTACCATTACACTTCACAGTAAGTTATTACACATATCTGAACACTATGGATATCCTATAGGAGACTTATTAATATTCGCTACAGATGATATAGTGTTAAATGATGTGAGTAATATCTTTTACTACTATGATTATAAAGTAGTTGATAGTGTTAAGGATGTGTTAGTGTTCTATTGTGGTGAGTTACATTGAATGTAATAAATGAGAGATAACATCTACTGTCCATCCATTACCTAGCCATAAGTATACACCTTTACTGGATTTAACTAGGGATATAGAGGTAGGCTTTAGGGAAGATAACTCTTTGAATTTATGTATAATGTTCATGTTAATTACCAAGTTGGATCATTCATTTCATAAACTCCAATACAATATTAGGATCAACATAACTAAAGTTACGTTTATTGTGCATACCTTTATTCTTATCTATAAGTTTATACACTTCTAGGTGGACGTGTTCAGTTATGCCTTTATAGAAAGTTCCCAGTTCAAGTGACATACCAATAATCGAATCTGGTGTAACTTTATTACCTACTTTAACAATAGGATCTACATAGAAGATACGTGCATACCAATCACCTAGTTTAATAGCTACATATCGTACATGGCGTTTATCTTTATCACTATATGCCAAACCTACTTTAACTACTTCACCAGAGAATCCACACTGTATAGGCGTATCTCCTCTTAAGCTAGTATTATCTGGCATACATAAGTCCACACCTTTATGTTTACGTGAGCCTCTTGGTGCGCCATAATGACCACAACCTTGAGGGTCGCATTCGCGCTGTCCCATTTCACTTAAATACATTATTTAACCTCTTATTTGATAAAGTAGTTGTAATATGTTTGCAAGTTTCTTTAATCCTATTACCAATAACTTCTAATTCATCTAGTAAACTATTTACTTTCTTTTCATCATAATTATTCATTACTGAACCTCTTAATTGCTTCCTTCATTGATTCAGATTCAATAGGTTCAGGATCATTTTCATAATGACCTACTTCCATAACCAATCTGGCTAATTCATTTATAGACGGAGCTTCAAACTCTTCCTCTTCTGCAATATTCTTAATTTCCCATCTTCGTTTATACTTTACCATTTAATTCTCCATTAATATTTAATACATTATCTTTCAAAGTAACAGTAACCTTATCATTATAAGGATCTTGATCTAGTATCATTTTTAATACTTCACTGCCATTCTTAAACACAGGTGATATTGTATAATTAGAATCATCTAAAGTAAGTTCTACCCTAGTTTCATCTGGGTTATCATCTCTATAATTAACTATAGCGTACCAAGGTTTCTTAGGTAGAGTATCTCCGCTGAGTACATCGTAGCCAGTTATAGTGTGTCCCATAAAACTAACGCTAGCTTTATCTTTGTCGTAGATCATATTAATCCTCTATTTAATTAGAACATAATAGTCCACAGCGAATCCGCAATGCTTATTTATTATCCTTACGGAACTATTATGTTTATTCTTTTAGCCTTTGATGCACATCACTTGCTTAATCTCGTGTACAATCTCTACAAGGTCTTTCTGAGCTTCCATTACATCATCAATAGGTTTATATGCAGATGGCGTTTCATCTAATGTACTATCTGAGTTATTACACTCAATACCAGACAATGCAACCTCATGTTCTTTAATAGATACTAATTTCTTAGCTTGAGTTCTAGACATAACACGTCCAGCTCCATGACTACAACTATTAAAAGACTCTTCATTTCCTAATCCTCTTACAATAAATGAACGTTCTCCCATACTGCTAGGGATAATACCATATTGACCTTTCCTAGCAGATACAGCACCTTTACGTGTAACCCATACGTTCTTATTGTAGTGGTTCTCTTTCTGCACATAATTATGGTGACAATCTACTGACATAATTTCAGCGTCTAATGTCTTAGTATGTTTCTCTAGTACATTAAGAGTTTTCTGCATCATAATATCTCTATTCATCTTAGCAAATTCTTGTGCCCAATTAACAGATTCTACATATTGATCAAAGTAAGTTGAACCTTCTGGTAGGTACGCTAAGTCAGAATCAGGCAGACTTACGAAGTACTTCTCCATCTCTTCTTTAGCTTTCTCGATGAAATATCTACCAATAACATTACCAACACCTCTACTACCAGAATGTAACATTACCCAAACAGAGTCATCAGATTTCTCTATACATACTTCTATAAAGTGGTTGCCACCCCCTAGTGATCCTAAGTGGACGATATTATTACTACTACCTACTGGACAATATTCAGATATCTTCTTAAAACCAGATGCCAATCTATTGTTCCAGACCTTAACTATACCCTCTGGCAACTGTTGTTTATTATGCTTACCAAAACCTACAGGAATAATAGATTCTATTTCTAATCGCATATCCCGTAGATTATCTGGAAGGTCACTTGCTTTTAATGATGTC
>Ga0206127_1005978_pt1 | contig 10073 bp, 12 predicted proteins | sample Helgoland_Spring_6_FD_148646 | JGI IMG/M metagenome (GOLD analysis project Ga0206127, IMG submission 148646) | Pelagic subsurface seawater microbial communities from Kabeltonne, Helgoland, North Sea - Helgoland_Spring_Bloom_20160419_1 | ecosystem: Environmental > Aquatic > Marine > Epipelagic ...
AGCATCTGGATTACCACAATCTTGATGAGTTTATCGAACGCTGGAAAGTGTCATCTGAGGGCGGCCGCAGCTACTTCTTTTCCAAAGAGCTGCTGATCACATGGACCATGCAAAACCGCTGGACTTGGCGCGATCGCGGCATTCGCATGAACGCGGTCAGTCCAGGGCCTGTAGATACGCCAATCCTAGCCGACTTTATCCAAACGCTCGGCGAGCGTGCGACAGAGGACCGTGACACGATGGATCGGCCCGGCACACCCGAAGATATTGCCCCTGTGATTATGTTCCTTTTATCGGACATGACGCAGTGGATCAGAGGTTTCAACATTCAAGCCGACGGTGGCATGGCGTCAAATCTGACCTGCCGCGCGCACGGTTTATAGGGAGGGGAAAAGATGGGGCTCATTGGCTGGATCGTTCTCATAGTTATTCTTTTGGCAATCATCATCGCACTTGCTGCTTGGTGGTATGAGCGGGGCAACAACGAAGTGTCGCTTTTGCGGACTGGCGTAGGGGGGCGTCGAGTAGTGATTGATGGCGGTGTGCTTGCGATTCCCTATTTCCACGAGATCAGTCGCGTGAATATGCAAACTCTGCGCCTTGACGTGGATCGACGCGGAGATTCATCCTTAATCACGCAAGATCGTTTGCGTGTCGATGTTGGGGCGGAATTCTACGTCTCCGTGATCCCTGACGAGGATTCTATCACACGTGCAGCACAAACCCTTGGCAAGCGCACTTTTCAGCGCGACGAGTTGCGCAACCTGATTGATGGTATGATGGTCGATGCATTGCGCTCTGTAGCGGCACGCATGTCAATGGATGAGCTGCACGAGAACCGCGCGCAGTTTGTGGGTGAAGTACGTGATGGGTTGAAAGACACACTTGCGCGCTACGGGCTACAACTCGATAGCGTGTCTTTGACCGGTCTCGATCAAACACCGTTTTCATCTTTGGACGAGAACAATGCGTTTAACGCGGTAGGAATGCGCAAACTGGCAGAGGTCATTGCAAAATCCAAAAAGGAGCGTGCAGAGATTGATGCCGATAGCGAAGTGTCTGTGCGTCGCGCGTCTATGCAAGCCTCGCGTCAACGACTTGAAATTGATCTGGAAGAACGGCGCGCGGAGATTGCGCAGCAACAAGAGATCGAAACACTTGCGGCTGCACAAATCGCAGAAGTTGCGAAACGTAAAGCTGAGAGCGAGCGCGCGGCTACAGAAGCGAAAATCGACATGGAACGCTCAATCCAAGCTGCTGAAGTGGAACGTGAGCAAGCGCTCTCTATTGCCGAGCAAGATCGCGAGATTGCAATTTTTGCGAAATCTCAGGAAGAAAGCCGCGCGCAAGCAGAGGCCGATACAGCCCGTGCAGAAGCCGTGAAAGCGTCCGAGGCACTCGCGACTGTGCGTGCAATGGCCGAAGCGGAACGTCGCGCGGAACTTGCCGACATCTCTGTGAAATCAGACGCAAACACTGCTGCTGCGCGCGCGGCAATCATGGCAGACAGCGACAAAGCGACAGCCAAAGACAAGGCCGCAGCACGGCGCGAAGAAGCAGAAGCTGAAAAAGCGGTTAAGCTCGCTCAGGCAGAAGCAAACCGCGCACATATCGAAGCTGAGAACTCACGCTCTGATACTTTAGTCGCGATGGAACTGGAGAAAGCGCGCCTTGAAGCGATGCCAAAGATTGTCAGTGAAATGGTTAAGCCAGCTGAAAAGATCAACTCGATCAACGTTAATCATGTGACAGGGCTTGGCGGATCTGGCAGAAGCGATGGCGACACTGGGCCGAAATCACCTGTGACGACTGCGATGGAATCCATCATGGATATGGCAGTGCAATATCCGCTGCTGCAAAAAATTGGCGATCAAATGGGCGTCTCTTTTGACGAGACACTTGGTAAGAAAAAGCCAGACTGAAGCTGTTGTATTTCTTTAGATCCGCATCCGGGGTGCGGTAAGAAATGTCGCCCTCGGCCTTGTTTATTTTGAGTTGGAAAAGTGTTGATCGTTCGTAATTTGACCAAAATCCTAAACACGTGGCGCCATGCAAGGGCAGGGCGCTGAAAGCCACCCCACGCCTATTTCCCCCACCAGACACCACGACACCCCTAGAGGGGGTTGTCCGTGTCTGTCGCTCCGGATGGTGGGGCGGACATGGCTCGGACGTGTCAGCTAGGTGGGCTGGGCGTTTGGTTGAAATCCATTGGTCTCGAAGAGCTAGCTCTACGTTAATAGGTTTGGGTTTACCTGTTCCCTTGATCGTATCGCTGGCTGGGTGCGGAGTGATCAGCCAGCGGGGTGGTGACGCATGTGACGCTTGTTCTTACTGCGCTCTCTATTCAAAAAACATGTTTTCTAATGAGTATATTTTTTCACCATAGACCGTGCAGTAGGAAAATGCGTCACAAGCGTCACCCGAAAGCTTTTTGCACCTGCCCGCGGTAGCCCTCCCTACAGCGGACTTGGCCCCGCCTGCGCTGAGGTGCGCTTCATGCATGACGATCAGTATGCGTGGAGACTGTCATCCTAGAGCGGATATTCATACGTGAAGCAACGAATGGCCGTAGAGAGCCCTTTTTCATTAATGCTGCAGTCCGTATGAATGGCTGCTTCGCTTGACGAAGACGGTAGGTCCGATTTCGCAAAAGATAGAAGAAAAGCGGCGATGCCAAAACTGGCACCGCCGTTTTTTGCTCGCATGGCCACGTCTATTTCGTAATGATCTCGGGGCCCATAAATGTGTTGGGCAAGACCGTCGAAATCCACGGCACATAGGTCACCAGAATCAAGAAGACAAAGAGCACTGCAAGAAATGGTAGTGCCGCGCGCACAACGCTCATCATTGGCATTCCGGCTACTCTCGAAGTCACGAACAGGTTCAACCCAACGGGCGGTGTAATCATACCGATCTCCATGTTGACGACTGTATCTGTAGTGTTTGAAGGGCATGTCATTAAAGTTAAGGTAGAGCGAGATATAGCCGTTCCGGCGGACAGTGTGGAACTACAGTTGCCGGCTAAAAATTGCTGTGTTTACGCGGCTTATGTATTGGTCTCATAGAGTGGTGCTGTCAGAATAAATTTACTTTAAGCAGGCATTGCTTTGGTCAAGTACTATCGGCTGCTAAGCTAACAAAGCGATAGGTCAGTGTCGTGTGTGGACGGCTCCTTTTATGCAAGGGTTAATTCGAGTGACTTTGATGTTTGCAGGTCGTGGTCATGTTTTCGGCCTTTTGATGCGGTTGATATTACCGCTGACCTTGATGAAGTCCGCACGTTAGTTGCCATTCAGACTAGCGAGCTTGTAAGCCCAGACAATACCTTGGGGTGCCCTAACTTCAGTTCCTTTAAATGAGGATTGGTGCAGTGCTGCAAGATCGAGTGCATCCCATTGATGCAAGCTGTAACGGATTTGAAATGACGTAAGGTGCTTTTACGTTTTCGATTGGTATTTCTGCTGAAGCCGTTAATACAGAGCAATGCTTTCCACATCTTTGAAGTCAGTTTTCCATCACGCCCGATACTTTCCTTTATGGTCAGCGCTGACTGCTGTTCGATGGCGGACATTTGATTTGCGGTCTCGTGGTTTGGGGACAACATTTGCGATCGTCATGCGTTGGTTTCCGCCTGCACGGATTCGATTTAACCGCGAAGCCAAACGAGTTTTTCCCAATATGAAACGAAGTGCGCGCGCGAGACTTGGCCAAGATATGGGTCAACATATGGGGCGAACACTTTTTGAGATTTATCACGATGCTGAATTTCAAACCCAACACCATAAGTTTAGCGCTTCAGGCCCTGGTCTTGCCGCCCTAAAAGAAGCTCAGGCTGCGGGCAAAGGAGCGATTATTGTTTCTGGCCATTTCGGACAATGGGAAGCTGTCCGCGCTGTGATCAAGATGCATGGGTTAGAAAGCGGAGCAGTTTATCGACCTCACAAAAACCGGCACTACGAACGCCGCATTCGTGCTGGTATTGAGGCAGGAGGGATGCCTATTTTTCCAACCGGCCGCATAGGAACCAAAGCACTTGTGCGTCACGTACGAGGCGGCGGCATTATGTCTATCTTGCTAGATGAAAAATACCTGGAGGGTGTACGGATACCATTTCTTGGACATGACGCCTACACATCTCTATCAGCGGCCCAGCTTGCCCTGAAATACGATCTCCCCATGATCCCCGCGTATGGTATTCGCACTGAAGATGGGAACGCTTTCCGTGTGGAATTCGAAGCCCCTATCCGACACACCAACACAATCACGATGACACGTGCTTTTAATGACAGTCTATCAGCGCGAATTTTGACTAATCCAGAACAGTGGTACTGGATGTTGCGACGTTGGGACGGTGTAGCCTAACACCCCAAGGCTTAATGCCAAGGCAAAATTCAATCTCGTTGAGTACGATTGATAGTCGCCCGAATAACGTCGGCAATACATCTGAGAGCCGCTGTACTGATCTGTGGGAGCTAAATCAGCCTGAACTCCCGCTGCCAACGCAGCGAATGCCCCAACAGCACCACAAGGACCGATAAGCGAGGGTAAGCACGTTTATGAAAACCTGTGAGCTAGGTGACAAGATTTCACAACGACAGGATGAGCGAGGGTAGGGGAGAGAAGCAGGTAAGTTAATGAGAGCACAGAGAGACGGATGCTGTGCGGCGGCGAAAGCCCGCTTTCGGTATCAGGCAGAATTACCCTGGTTGCGCCGAACCAAAATGTCGAATGCTTCGAAACTCTTTTCGCGGCTTCAGTTGTCAGCGCGCTGCGCCATCGCGTCATGGACGGCTTGCATGCCGCGGTCAGCCATGTCTGAGACTTCCGCAGCATGGATATGCAGGGCTGCAACAACGTCAGGATCAGTCGATGTACGCACAACAACAATACCTTCTTCAGTCACTTCAATTTGTGACTGCATCTCGGCCCCGTTTGCAAAAAGAATATCCAGTGTTGGGCTTTGGATGAAGATCTGTGGATCATCACTGCGCCTAACACGGTCAACCATTCCCACAATGTGACTGACAAGCACCGCCATAACATCTTCATCGGACGACAGTGTGACTGTGCGTATCCCGTTCGGCAAATTTGTGACTTCGCGGGTGATCGTGTCAAAGTTCTCAAACATGACAGCAAGCTCGTCGGATTCAGTTTGCGACGCATTGGCACCTCGAAGACCGGGCATATTTTTCATGTCATGTCATGTCATGTCATGTCATGTCATGTCCCATGCCATTCGCGCTGTGCCTGTCGTGCATGTTGCTGTGCATATAGGCGTACATGCGAGTCTGAATCGGATCTTTGAAGGCGACCCCAAAGCCAATTGCCACAATAACAACGCCGATGACGATCTTTGATTTTTTCATCGCAAACTCCATTTTGCACCTAAGCCGTTTAGCGTGATTTCAGATTTATTCTTGCGGGCAATATAGCCGATGCAATACCGTGATGACTTCCGCAGCTTCAACACCCTTCACCGAGTAATAGATGGTCTGACCGTCGCGTCTGGTTTCGACCAATTCAGCGTCACGAAGCTTTTTAAGGTGATGCGACATAGCCGGTTGCGAAAGGCCTGCACTGTCGGCAAGGCTCAGCACGCTTTGTTCACCGTCTAGCAAAATACACATCAGGCGCAGGCGCACCGGTTGTGACAACATCTCCATAAGTTTGGATGCCTCTGCGATTTTTGGCTCCAGTGCACTGATGTCCAGCATTAGGTAAATTACCTCTTGTGAATTTATGATTACTTATATAAGTAGTTGCAAATATAAATGCAAGCTTATCTCTGAGAGCGTCTGCCAAAACCTACGACAACACGATACGGAGTTACTAGATGGAAACTGATTTTACCCCAATTGCATCATTGCTAGGCGGAGGTCTCATTGGCCTATCCGCCATTGTGCTATTGGCGGCACACGGACGGATCGCGGGCATTAGCGGTATTGTTTCACGGATTTTATCGCCAAACGTGGACAAGGCAGGATTGCCGCAGGGCATCGTCTTCTTGATTGGTCTCCTTCTCGCGGCACCTCTGTGGATACTCGTTACCGGGGCAACGCCAGCGCAGGTAGTTTCAAGCAACGGACCACTCCTCGTTATTGCAGGTATCTTGGTCGGCTTCGGCTCTGTCATGGGAAATGGTTGCACAAGCGGCCACGGTGTATGCGGCATCTCGCGTGGCTCTACGCGCTCAATCGCGGCGACGATGACATTTATGGCGACAGCCTTTGTGACCGTTTTTGTCCTTCGCCATGTCGTGGGAGGCTAAGAGCATGCGCATTTTTAGCACACTTATTGCAGGGCTACTTTTCGGAACCGGCCTTATCCTGTCCGGCATGGCGAACCCTGCAAAAGTCCAAAACTTCCTCGATCTCTTTGGCACATGGGATCCAAGTCTTGCCTTCGTCATGGGTGGTGCGATCATGGTGACGATGCCAGGCTTTTGGCTTGTTCAGAAACGCGCTACGCCTTTCTTTAATGATGTATTTCATTTGCCGACGCGTACTGACTTTGACGCGCGACTGGTCGTCGGTGCAGCTACATTTGGTATCGGCTGGGGACTCGGCGGTTTCTGTCCCGGTCCGGCTCTGACGTCTACACCACTTGCAGCAAGTGGCACGCTGATATTCGTTCCCGCAATGTTGGTTGGGATGATGATCGCAAAATCCATCGCAGTTCCAGTGCTCAAATCCAAAACTGTCTGAGAGGAAATCTAATGCAAGAATACTCTGTCGATTTGTCGACTAAACCTGAGGTCACAGGCTTCTTTGATGTCGCCACCAATACGATCAGTTATGTTATTGCCGACCCCAAGACCAAGGCCTGTGCGGTGGTGGATTCAGTGATGGATATTGACTATGCGTCAGGCCGGATCACCCATGATCATGCGGATAAGATATTTGATCATATCGTAACCAATAGTCTTACGTTGGAATGGATCATTGAGACCCATGTTCATGCAGATCACTTGTCAGGTGCGCCGTACCTCCAAGAGAAGCTTGGTGGCAAAATTGGTATCAGCGCCCGGATCATGGAAGTACAAGAGACATTCGGGAAAGTATTCAATGAAGGCACCGATTTCCAACGGGATGGGTCCCAGTTCGACGCGTTATTCCAAGACGGTGATCGCTACAACATTGGGGACATAGATGCCTTCGTCATGGCCACGCCCGGTCATACCCCTGCGTGCATGGTACATGTGATGGGTGATGCTGCGTTCGCTGGCGATACAATGTTTATGCCTGATGGTGGCTCGGCTCGCGCTGATTTTCCGGGCGGTGATGCGGGCGAACTTTATGATTCAATTCAAAAAGTTCTGACGCTACCAGACGCAATGCGCTTGTTCATGTGTCACGACTATGGACCCAATGGGCGTGACATCGCATGGGAAACAACAATTGCTGATGAGAAGGCGCATAACATTCATGTCGGCGGCGGCGTCAGCCGTGAAGCCTTTATTACATTGCGCTCTGAGCGTGATGCGACGCTTGCGATGCCAAAGCTGATTATCCCATCGCTCCAAGTCAACATGCGCGCTGGCGAAGTCCCATCAGATGCAAATGGACGGCCTGTCTTGAAGGTACCGATCAACCAACTCTAAAACTGCTTCCTTAGGAAAACAAAGATGCAAGTTACCCAACTAGATGCTCTGACATACGTCGGGCCGCAAATCGCTGTCGCTGATATGGCGGGCCTCGCGGGTTTGGGAGTGAAAACGATTATTGTTGCGCGCCCCGAGGGTGAGGACGGCGACCAACCTGAGATTTCTACGATCCGCAATGCCGCAGAGGACTATGACATAGTCGTCCACCAAATTCCTGTCGCGCCAGGTTGCCTAGCAGAAGATCAGGTACTGACTTTCAGCACAATCAAGTCTGCGGTGGACCATCCCGTATTTGCCTATTGCCGAAGCGGTATGCGTGCCACTTCGCTTTGGGCTTTAAACGCGGCTGCACGCGGTGGATCGATAGATGATATTCTCCTTGCTGCAGGCAATGCCAATTATGACTTGAGACCATTGGCACCGCGCCTTTCGGCAAGTGCTGCTTGATATAACCCTCCATAAGGTCATAGCTTCCATGAAGACATCACACATGGCAAAATACCTGCCGATTCTCGACTGGGGTCGCACCTATAACCGTGGTACGTTGGCCAATGACCTTGTGGCCGCCGTGATCGTCACGATCATGTTGATCCCGCAATCTCTTGCATATGCTTTGCTTGCTGGTTTGCCGCCCGAGATGGGCCTTTACGCGTCGATGTTGCCAATTGTTCTGTATGCGATTTTTGGCACAAGTCGCGCATTGGCTGTGGGTCCGGTAGCGGTTGTGTCTCTTTTAACGGTGGCTGCTGTCAGTAAAACCGCCGTGCCTGGAACATCTGAATATATTGTCGCCGCCATTACGCTTGCTTTCCTTTCTGGTCTGATTTTGCTGGCTTTGGGATTTTTCCAGCTAGGTTTCTTGGCCAACTTTCTTTCGCATCCGGTAATCGCAGGGTTCATCACGGCATCCGGCCTCATCATTGCGGCGAGCCAATTGAAACACATCTTTGGGATCGAGGCGCACGGTCACACTCTACCTGATCTGATTGGTTCACTCGCCAACAACGCATCGCAAGTGAACTGGATCACGGCATTAATCGGTATCATAGCCACCGGTTTTCTGTTTTGGGTTCGGAAGGGGTTGCTACCATTGCTGATTGGCATCGGTATATCGCCACGAATGGCCGGTATTTTTGCCAAAGCCGGACCAGTGGCTGCAATCTTTGCGACGACGTTGACGGTCTGGGGGTTTGATCTTGCGGCTGGTGGCGTCAAAGTCGTTGGTGATGTGCCCAAAGGCCTGCCACCCTTTACGTTGCCATCATTCTCAATGGATTTGTGGACTAGCCTAATTGGCTCGGCAATTCTCATCTCGGTAATTGGATTTGTTGAATCCGTGTCCGTTGCGCAAACTCTAGCTGCCAAGAAGCGTCAGCGGATTGATCCAGACCAAGAATTGGTCGGGTTGGGTGCGGCCAACCTAGGCGCGTCATTCACCGGTGGTTTCCCTGTGACAGGTGGATTTTCACGCTCAGTTGTCAATTACGACGCAGGCGCGGATACCCCCGCAGCAGGAGCCTTTACTGCAATTGGCCTAGTCGGCGCATCGCTGTTCCTAACTCCGTTGATCTTTCACCTCCCCAAAGCGACGCTTGCCGCAACAATCATCGTGGCGGTTCTGTCGTTGGTTGATTTTTCCATTCTGAAGAAAACCTGGCGACATTCTAAAGCCGATTTTGCGGCCGTTGCGGCCACTATGAGTATTACTTTGTTGATGGGTGTCGAATTGGGTGTCACAGCGGGTGTCGCGATTTCAATCCTGATTCATCTGTATAAAACATCGTGCCCTCATATGGCCATAGTCGGGCAAATCTCAGGGACCGAACACTACCGAAATGTGTTGCGCCATGATGTTCTGACGGACCCAACGATCCTTACCATCCGTATTGATGAAAGCCTCTACTTTGCGAATACGCGTTTTTTGGAGGATCGAATTTATGACGAGGTCGCGAAACAACCCGCGCTAAAGCACGTCGTTCTAATGTGCTCTGCGGTGAACACGATTGATATGTCTGCACTGGAATCGCTTGAGGCCATAAACGAACGGCTTGAGTTGGGTGGCGTCAAATTCCACTTCTCCGAAGTGAAGGGCCCAGTCATGGATCAGCTCAAGGCAACAGGCTTCTTAGAGCTCCTTAGCGGTCAGGTATTCTTGAGCCAACACTTGGCGCAAACTAAGTTAATTGCAGAAATTGGATCGTGATTGATTTGTGAGGTGTCTCACAAGAGCGGCCATTCGGCGCAAAGTTGCGAGTGTCGGTTTTGTCCCGCGTTGTGTGAGTTCAGACAAGCCGCAGCGAACGGCACGTATTCCCGAACTGTAACCCGTCACGGCCTTTGAGACAGAGCGTCAGTTTTGCTTAGCGAGAGTTTTCGGTTCATCGTAATACTTGAAAGGATACGAGATGAGAACGAAGACAGTGAGCAGCCCCACTTGAGTGGTCCAAATTGAAAGTTAGTGCATGCTTGG
>Ga0206127_1005980_pt1 | contig 10068 bp, 9 predicted proteins | sample Helgoland_Spring_6_FD_148646 | JGI IMG/M metagenome (GOLD analysis project Ga0206127, IMG submission 148646) | Pelagic subsurface seawater microbial communities from Kabeltonne, Helgoland, North Sea - Helgoland_Spring_Bloom_20160419_1 | ecosystem: Environmental > Aquatic > Marine > Epipelagic ...
CCTTGCATTGCCCAAATGCGCAAGTGTGTGGTGCCCCAGTCAACGGCGATCCAGTCTGGTGTCACTTGTTCGCTCATCTCATATCACCCCGTTACAACCACGCCGCCGTCCACGACCATACACTGGCCAGTCATCATACGGCTGGTGTTAGAGGACAGGAATAGCACGGCATCAATAATATCTTGAGGGGCCAAATGCTCCTTCAGGCATTGTGTCGCCAAATGTCCTGCCAAAGCGTCTGGCGTGGCCCACTTGTCCAATTGCTTTGGCGTCAAAACCCAACCAGGTGCCAGCGCATTCACACGAATTTTTTCAGGTCCCAACTCACGGGCCAGGCTGCGTGACATCGCGGTGATACCACCGTTGGCAGAAGTGTAAGCCGTATAGCCAGCACCGCCCATGATGTAACTGATCGAGCTGAAATTTACGATTGAACCACCCGAGGCCTTCATCAGGCGCGCCGCTTCTTGGCAGGCGAAGTAGTAGGATTTTAGATTGATCGACTGCATCCAATCCCAATATTCAGGCGTGACCTCGTCCAATACGTGGCGGTCATCATTGGCTGCATTGTTTACCAAGACATCCAAGCTACCGTGGGCCTTAGCGGCTTGGCGCATTGTGGCCTGCAAATGTTCGGTGTCTGTGATGTCGCCTTGCAAAAATAGCGGTGCGCGCCCGTGTTTTGCTTCCATCTCGGCCACAAATGCTGTGGCGTCTGATCTGCCAATGAACGCGACATTCGCACCCTGTGCTAAGAACCCGTCGGTCAGGGACGCACCGATGCCAGAGCCGCCACCTGTTATGTAAACAGACTTGCCAGAAATGTCGTGGAATGTTGCGTTCCGTGTCATCCGTTTTTCCTTACCGCGCCGCGTGTCCAGTCGGGCAACCAGTCACCATGGGCGATCAGAAGATCATCCACCATGGAACGAATTTGCCGCATATCCAGCTCAGCCGCAGTATGCGGGTCCATCATTGCAGCGTGATAGATGTGTTCTGGGTTCTCGTCCACCAATGCTCGGACTGTCAGTTCCTGCACATTGATCTGGGTGCGCATGAGGGCCGTCAATTGCGGCGGAATGGCGTTGATCACGGTCGGCTGGATACCGTTGGCATCCACCAAACAAGGTGTTTCAACCGCAGCACCTTTCGGCAATTGTGGAAGCTGTCCGTGGTTGGGTAGATTGCCATACATAACATAAGGTGTGTCAGTGACGATGGCGTTCATCAGTTCGGATGCAAATTCGTGGCTTTTGCAAACCTCGACGCTGCCAGAGGTCATCATCGTTGCCGCTTGTTCTTTCCACTCTGCTGCCTGTTCAACACAGCGCATTGGATATTCATCTAACGGGATCGAGAATTCTTCGATCAAATCTTGGCGGCCTTCTTTGATGAACCACGGAACGTACTCAGCAAAGTGCTCTGAGCTTTCGGTGCAGAAATAGCCAAGCTGGTCCATAACCTCATAGCGCACTTTGTTGCCGCAACGTGGCATCAGCAATGGTGCCTTAGGCAACGCCCCAGACGTATAACCTTTGTTCAGCAAAGGATAAAGATCGCGCATCTCACCGCCAACGTCTTGTTCAAGGCGCAAGAAGAACGCGACGTGATTGACGCCTGCAACTTTGTAACGCACCGATGATTGATCAATGTCCAAATCATGAGACAACTCTTGAACTGTATTCTGAACCGAGTGGCACAAGCCAACTTGCTTTAATGCAGGGAACCGTTCGGCCAAGGACCAGGTGTTGATCGCCATCGGGTTCACGTATTGTAGCAAAGTGGCATTCGGACACAGGTCTGCCATATCTTGTGCAATGCTCCACAACACAGGGACCGTGCGCAGGCCACGCATAATGCCGCCAACGCCCAAAGTGTCAGCGATGGTTTGGCGCAGGCCGTACTTTTTGGGGATGTCAAAATCGGTGACCGTGCATGGCTCGTACCCACCGACCTGAAACGCTGTGACCACAAAATCTGCACCGTCCAACGCCTCACGACGATCCAAGTGGGTCGTGACCGTTGCGTCTGTGCCTACGGTCTTGATCATCGTGTGGGCCAAAGCCTCGCTTTCAGCCAAACGGCCAGCGTCGATGTCCATCAGCGCAAAGTGGCTGTTGGCAAGGGCAGGGGTCAACAATGCGTCGCCCACGATGTTTTTCATAAAGATCGTAGAGCCGGCACCGATAAAGGTGATCTTTGTCATGTGTATCGTCCGAAAGAAGTGGTTGTTATTTCACGGCGCCCAAAGTGAGGCCCGCAATGAAGTGTTTCTGCATGAGGAAGAACATTGCGACGGGCGGCAAAGCAGCCACAATCGAACCGGCACTCATTAGGTGATACATCGCCCGAAATTGTGCGTTAAAGCTTGTAATCCCTGCAGTTACTGGCTGGGCATTTTCTCCTTGTGTGAGCACAATAGCCCAGAAGTAGTCGTTCCAGATGAAAGTAAAGATCAGTACCGATAATGCTGCCAGCGCTGGTTTCATCAACGGTAATACGATGTAAAAGAATATTTGCCATTCTCTTACACCCTCAACGCGCGCAGCTTCTATTAATTCGAATGGCAGAGCTTTTATAAAGTTGCGCATAAACAGCGTGCAAAACCCTGTTTGAAAAGCAATGTGGAATAGTATCAGGCCGGTTTTCGTGTCGTAAAGCCCCAGATCTAAGGTTAGGTCGCGAACAGGGATCATGAGAATTTGAAAGGGTACAAAGTTACCAGCAATAAACATGAAAAATAGAAAAAGGTTTGATTTAAATTTGTAGATGCCTAACGCAAAACCGGCCATCGCACTTAGGCCAACAGCTCCAAATACGGTTGGAATGGTGATGAAGAAAGAATTCATTATATAGCGTGGCATGGCTGAGTTGAGTACCTGGCCAAAATTCTCAAAAAATTGTAATTCTGAAGGCACGCCCCAATAATTGCCAGTTGTGAAATCGACGGCAGGGCGGATGGCAAATAAAGCTACTGCGATCAAGGGTGCTAACCAAAGTAGCAATGTAACAGGTAGTAACGCTTGATAAGCTAGTTGAGCAGAGCGGGTAGATTTTTCAATTGGTTTGGGAAACATCTCAGTGGCCTGCCTTTTCGTCTTGGTACATGCGAAATAAGAAGTAACCAATGAACAATAGCATGATCAGAAATAAGATAACTGCGATTGCTGCACCATATCCCATTTTGAAGCCATATTCGGAGAGGGATTTTTCAAACATATAATAGCTAAGTACGCGGGTAGACCCAAATGGTCCTCCGTTGGTCATGATCGAGATTAGGTCAAACGAACGCAAGGCTCCAATCACAGTGACAACAAAAGCGATGAATGTTGCTGGGCGTAGCTGTGGTAAAATAACATACCAAAGCATTTTAAGGCCTTTTGCTCCATCAAGGCGAGCAGCTTCTATTTGTTCAGGGTCAACTGCATTCAGTCCTGTTAAGTATAAAATCATGCAGTAGGCAGTCTGAGGCCACAGTCCAGCGATGATAATGCCATAGGTGGCAAGTTTGGGGTCGCCAAGGACGTTAACTGGGGCAAAACCCAAAACTCCAATGATGCCATTGAATAACCCAAACGTTGGGTCGTAGAACCAAGTAAACACAAGGCCTACAACGATTTGACTGATCACAAAGGGAAAGAAGAACAGTGATTTGTAAAGGCGGATACCTGGGACTGTTTGGTTAAGAAATAGGGCAATAAATAATCCACATGGTATGGCAAGAAGATAAAAAACCAACCATTTTGCGTTGTTCCAGATTGAAATATTGAAAGCACGGTCACGGGTTAGTAGTTTTTCATAATTCGCCAGCCCGATGTATTCAGCTTCTGATAGCCCGTCCCATTCAAAGAAAGATGTGTAAAAACTTTGGCTAATAGGCCAAATCACATATAGTGCAAACATGAGCATCGCTGGGATCAGAAACAGCCAAGGCGTGACAGAGATTTCATTGCGCGCATACCAACCCTTGTGGGGGAGCGCTGAGTGCATATGGTCTGTGTTTGTCATGAAAAGCTCCAGGGCATCATCAGGTCAAGCCAATATAAGGGGCGATATCAATGATAAATCCTCACCAGAAATAGGCTGATGATATTAATTGGTGTATCTATGGTGATAGATAAATTGAGGGCATTGGTATTCCAATGCCCTCAATTGGTTTAATTTATTTGTACACGTCTGCGCGCATATCTTCTAGGCGATCTAGGATGTCATCCAAGTTATCTGGGAATACCATGAATTCTTGCATGCCTTCCATTGCGCCTTGTGCCATTTCTGCAGGATAATCGCGGTCAAAGAATTGGGCTACGCCGCCTGGAGAGTTGGAAGAAAGCATGGCAAAGCCCTCTTGTAAGAACTTATCATCGTCGATTGACGCTTTCGAATTTACCGGTAATTGACCGAGGTTTGCGCCATTGTTGATGATTGTTTGCTCTTCAGCTGATGCCATGTGCAACAAGAATGCACGCGCATTGTCTTTGTTTGCTGCGTTAGCAGGGATGTGGAACGTATCAGTTGGCGCATCTTCAGCTAGCGCCACACCAGCTGTGATCTCTGGGAACTGGTGAAAATCTAGCTTGCTGTCGTCAAGACCAGCTTCGCGCAGCGGTGCCACAGCAAAGTTACCCTTCAGGATTGCAGCTGCGTCGCCGTTGACCAATAATGGTAAGGACTGCTGCCAATCTTTGTTCTGGTGGTCGTCAACAAACGCACCCATGTCAACAAGCTTGCGCCAGTTTGCGAATGTTTCGCGTACACGTGCATCAGTCCACGCTACCTTACCTGAAGCCAATTCCATGTGGAAATCAAATCCGTGTGTTCGCATGTTTAGGTAGTCAAACCAACCTGAAGCAGTCCACAACCATTTGGTGCCAATCGTGTAGCATTTCATGCCTGCATCTACAACTTTTTGGCAGTTGGACAGCATCTCGTCGAAGTTCGCAGGCTCTTTTATGCCAAGATCTTCATAAATGTCTTTGCGATAATAGATGCCCCACTGGTAATAAGTGTAGGGAACGCCCCATTGCTTACCGTCGATAGTCATTGCACCTTTGGTCGATGCCAATTCTTCGCCAATAACTGTGTCTGACCAAAGGTCGGATACGTCTTCGAACAAGCCGGCTTTTACGTATGGTGTCATACGGTTTGCTGCGTACCATGTTGCAATGTCGGGAGAGTTAGCCGTTAAAAAATTTCGGATTTGCGTTTTGTAAGCTTCGCGGTCGATGACTGTTGTTTCGATGTTCATGTTCGGGTGTTTCTCTTGGAAACGGCCGATCATCTCTTCCATTGTCGCGCGTGGCGCAGGGTTAGATGTGTCGAGGAAGATTTTTAGATCGCCTGACAATTCTGCGGATACTGGCATTGCCAGTATTGTGCTGGCAACAAGTGCAGCCAAAGTTGATTTAATTGTTAATTTCATGTCGTACTCCCATAGTGCCACAAAGAGTGGCTTTCCATTAGATGGTTTCATTATCTGAAACTTAGTTTTAATAATTGGAATTACGCATCGAATCGCCTAGGTTGTCAACAGATCAGTTTGAGCCTGCGAACTTTTTTACCCGGCAACGCGGGGGAAAATCGGGTAAAACTTATAGGCTAAAGGGAGTGACTTCATGGCAGGTGATGGAACAGTTGGAAAAGCGTGTGACGTCCTTGATCAAGTGGCATCCTTTTCTCACCCCGTGCGTTTTTGGGCAATTGCTGGAGGCCTCCGCATATCCCAAGGCAACACTGTATCGGTTTCTTCAAACCTTGGTCAGCCAAGGGATGTTAAGTTACGACCCAGATCACCAGACTTATGCGCTGGGCATGCGGTTGGTACGATTGGCACATGCCGCTTGGACCCATAGCTCGCTTGCTCCAATTGCGCGTGGGCATCTGGATCAACTCAGTGCAGATGTGGGCGAAACGGTTCACCTTGCACAGATGGACAGTTCACAGGTCTTGTACGTCGATAAACGGAATGCTTCACAACCCGTCGAGATGTATTCCCAAGCGGGCAAAGTGGGGCCTGCTTACTGCACAGGTGTTGGAAAAGCGATGATGGCATATTTGCCTGAAGACGAACTTGCGCGTGTCATTGCCCAACAGTCATTTCACCGCTTTACGGATGAAACGTTAACGAGCGACTTATCCTTGCGTGAAGAACTTCAAGCTATTCAAAAACGTGGGTACGCATTTGACCGTGAAGAACACGAGCCGGGCATTATTTGTATTGCCATGCCGATCCTAACCGATGGTGGCCGTGTCTTGGGGGCACTGTCAGTGACGGGCACAACGGTACGGTTAAGTTTAAAAGAACTCGAAGGTTTGGCCCCTAAGTTAGCCAATATCGCCAATAGAATTTCAGCGGATGCCCAAGCTTGGCGGTTTCCGGACCTAAAACAACACATGACGAAGGCAGGATAATTTATGACCGGTGTAAATCTAAATAACGTCATCAAAAAATATGGTGAAACACAGGTTATCCACGGTGTGGATCTGCAAATCGAAGACGGCGAATTCTGCGTATTTGTTGGGCCATCGGGCTGTGGTAAATCCACACTTTTGCGAATGATCGCGGGGCTTGAGGAAACGACAGGTGGTTCAATGTCGATCGGTGATCGTGATGTCACCGATATGGATCCTTCCCAACGCGGCGTGGCGATGGTGTTCCAAACTTACGCGCTTTACCCACACATGACGGTCGAAGAAAATATGGGCTTTGGTCTGAAGATGAACGGCGTGCCCAAGACGATTGTCAAAGAAAAGGTCGGCAAAGCCTCCGACATTCTCAAGCTGGGTGACTACCTTAAGCGCAAGCCCAAGGCACTGTCTGGCGGTCAACGACAGCGCGTTGCGATTGGGCGCGCAATTGTGCGTGGTCCTGAAGTCTTTTTATTTGATGAGCCGCTTTCAAATCTGGATGCTGAGTTGCGTGTGGAAATGCGCGTGGAAATCGCACGCCTGCACAACGAAATTGGCGCGACGATGATCTACGTGACACACGATCAGGTCGAAGCGATGACAATGGCAGATAAAATTGTCGTGCTTCGCGCAGGTCGTATTGAGCAAGTGGGCGCGCCGTTAGAATTGTATCGCAATCCTGACAACAAGTTTGTTGCGGGCTTTATCGGCTCACCGTCCATGAACTTCTTGGAGTGTTCAGTAGAGGGTATTAGCGTGAACCATCCGGCGTTTTCAAACCCCACGTCGTCGCTGGTAGAGTTTGCACAAGGAACAACCGCAGTTACGATGGGAGTACGTCCAGAGCACTTGAACATTGTTGAAGGTGACAATCTTACGGTCGAATTGACAGAAGCGCTGGGCGGTGTTTCGTATGCGTATTTACGCGCAAACGACGGCACGCGATTGATTGTGGAAGAGCGCGGGGATGAGCGCAGCAAACAAGGCGATAAGGTGAATGTCGAATTCGACCCCAGCCGTGCCTTGATGTTTGACGCCCAAACTGAAGAGCGCATGCGTTAAGTTAAAAGGAAAAGCAATGAAGATTGGTTTTATTGGACTGGGCAATGTTGGCGGTAAGCTGGCTGGCAGTCTAATTCGCAACGGTGTGGACACATATGTCTTTGACTTAAACGCTGACTTCGTCGCCGAAAAAGTTAAAGCAGGTGCCAAAGATGGTCAAAGCGCCGCCAATCTTATGCAGGTTTGTGATGCGATAATCACGTGTTTACCAACCCCAACTGCCTCAAATGCTGTGGTTCAAGAAATGTTGCCCCACGTGACGGCGGGCAAGGTTTGGATGGAGATGTCCACCACTGACGCGGAAGAAGTGAAACGCCTGAGTGTATTGGTGATTGAGGCCGGGGGCGAGGCGGTGGATTGCCCAGTGTCTGGCGGATGCCACCGCGCAGACACTGGAAACATTGCAATCTACGCGGGCTGCACTCGTGAGACGTTTGATAAAGTTCTGCCGATCCTGACCCACATGGGACGGCGCATCTTGCACGTTGGTGAGATCGGAAATTCGTCGACCCTAAAGGTGATGACCAACTATTTGGCAACCATGAACCTTCTATCTGTTTGCGAGGCACTAACGGTTATGAAGGCTGCTGGCATGGATATGGCGATGACTTACGAGGCAATCGCGATTTCCTCGGGCAATTCATTTGTACATGAAACTGAAAGCCAACTGATCCTGTCAGGCAGCCGTGATGTAAACTTCACAATGGACTTAATCCAAAAAGATATCGGTTTGTTTCAATCCATCGCTGATCGCAACGATGTCCCGCTTGAACTGTCACCGTTGATGATTGAGATGATGACGGATGGGCAAAAACGCTACGGTGACCGGGCGCAATCAGATCGCATGATCGAACGGCTGGAAGAGGTCACTGGGCTTTCTGTTACAGCACCTGGTTTCCCAACAGAACTGGTTGATGATGAACCAGAAGAGCGCGGCTACGAGGTTGTGCCGAAACGCTAAGATCTCCAACCCTTGCTGCATCCCATGAATTCAGAGTAGGTCCTTGCAACAAGTGCGACGAGCACGGACCTTGGGAGTGAGCAGAATGAGCGATGAAGTCATCGGAACCGTATCGGCATCAATGGGACGCCGTGTTCTTGGAATTACATCGCTTGCCCTGCTGGGTTTTTTGCTGATCTACGTCAGTTTCACACAGCCACCTGCAGTCCTTGGTCAAGTCTTCTTGCTTGCCATTGGATCGGCATCTCTTTGGATAGCAGACAAAATGCGCCGTGCCACAGCAACTGTGATCGAACTTACAAAAAGTGAACTGCGCGACAGTTCTGGCGAATTGATCTGCACTCTTGATGATATCGATAGCATTGATCGCGGGTTTTTCGCCTTCAAACCGTCAAACGGTTTTCTTCTGAAACTCAAAAGACCTGGCAAACGCAGCTGGCGTCCGGGGCTTTGGTGGCGTTCAGGACGTCGTATAGGGATCGGTGGAATGACGCCGGGGCATCAAACTAAATTTGTGTCTGAAATTATTGCTGTCACACTCGCACAGCGCGATCTTTAATTGCATTCATCCCTGCATACCCGTGGCGCATAGCGCGGGCGAATAAAGACAAAGTTCGCGACATCATGCGGTGCGATGCCGATGTCGAACATGGGCGTAGAATCGACCCATGTCTCGATAAACGTCATGAACTCATTGTCTTTCATGATGGGCAGTCGGCTGTGTACGCCAGCAACTTCCTCTTCGGACAACTCACCCTTACGACCACCATGAATTGTGGACCATTTTTTCAAATAGGTATTTTGGTCCTCATCGTATTTGACTGAAGAGATCCTAATGGTTGTGTCGTTCAAATCGGCTAGCGACAAAAATCTGTTCTTGGAGGTCAGATGCTATGTTTTTCAGACATGTCCAGAAACAATCAGGGCAGATCAACTTGAACTGCTTTCAAAGCAAAAGCCAATTTTGTCAATTTGACGATACTAATTAGAACCAGTGGGAAAATAGGGCTTTCTCAATATTAAGAAATAATTCACCAATTTGTTGAGGTTCTTCTTAAATCGCCCAATTAATGTGCAATACATCTCTTATGAATGTTCTTAGTTATCCTAAGATAATTCGCGTTCATTAACCTTATAACCACAAGGTCCTGCCAATAATCGACACAAATTCGAGTCGTTCTTACCTAAAAGGAGTCGTCAGATGAGTGCCCCCCAAGAGATGAGTTTTCGCAAAAGTGTAGACATGATGTTTAATCGCGCAGTTGCGTTGATGGACCTACCGCCAGGGCTTGAGGAGAAGATTAGGGTTTGCAATGCGACTTACACAGTGCGCTTTGGCGTGCGTCTTCGTGGTGAAATCCAAACATTCACCGGTTACCGGTCTGTCCACTCTGAACATATGGAACCTGTTAAAGGTGGTATTCGTTTCTCTATGGGCGTTAACCAAGATGAAGTTGAAGCGCTGGCCGCGTTGATGACGTACAAATGTTCGCTGGTTGAAGCACCGTTTGGTGGTTCCAAAGGCGGTCTTTGCATCGATCCACGTCAATATGATGACCATGAGCTTGAGTTGATCACGCGTCGTTTTGCATATGAGTTGATCAAACGCGACCTTATCAATCCATCTCAGAACGTGCCTG
>Ga0206127_1005984_pt1 | contig 10065 bp, 7 predicted proteins | sample Helgoland_Spring_6_FD_148646 | JGI IMG/M metagenome (GOLD analysis project Ga0206127, IMG submission 148646) | Pelagic subsurface seawater microbial communities from Kabeltonne, Helgoland, North Sea - Helgoland_Spring_Bloom_20160419_1 | ecosystem: Environmental > Aquatic > Marine > Epipelagic ...
TTGCAATTCTGGACCTTCATTCGCTCCTTGTTTAGACCCAATTTTTGACTTGTATAAGGCTCTTTCGTCGATCTCATTGATTTGATTGTCTGACCCTGTCTCAGAATAAGTTTGCTCCATTTTACCTTGCCACTCTAATTCAGAATCATCTAAAAATGCATTTTGAGGATCTTCTTCATCAGTATTTAACCCTTTTTTAGCCGTATTATCTTCCGGTTCAACTTTCTCTTCTTTTTTATCAGTAGATTCCACATCTTCCATAATTTTTTGAGATTCATCTGAAATAGCTACTATTTCATCATTTGTGAACGCATCTATTTCTGAAGATGCTATTATTTGACCTGTTTCTACCTCTTGATCTGTGATATCACCTTGTGACTCACCAATTGACTCCAAAATTTCCTGTGATTCAGTTACTTCATTTGGGACAATTTCATCATTGCTTATTTCTTCTTGAATAACCTGACTATTCTCCGTTGGTGAATCATTTGTTTGATTGGGACTCTCGTCTTCTGTACCCGTAAACACTTCAAAACCCAGTTCAATACCGTACTGAGCGATGGGAGGATTAGGTTCCTTCCATGCAACGGCAAAAAAGAGTCCGCACACTAATACAATTTGCACTATTAAGGTAATTAACGCACTTTTTTTTTCAATTCTATTTGACGCCTTTTTCACAAGTTGGGTTTCGTAGCAATGGAAACTTTAGCTTCAAGCATGGTAGCAATCGATGCAACATACACCAAGTCTTCAACCGGCACCGTTTTATCACAATGTAGCACTACCGAACCTTCTTCCCCATTAAATGAATTTCTCAATATCCCCTCTAGTTGATCCTTAGAAATAAGCTGTTCATCTACATAGTATTCCAATTCTTTAGTAATAGTAACGCTTACTTTTTGCATGACAATTGCAGAAGATTTAGAAGTAGGCAGGTTAACAGGGAGTCCTGATGGGGTAATGAACGAAGAAGTCAGCATGAAAAAAATCAATAATAAAAAAACAATATCTGTCATAGACGACATACTAAAAGTCGAATCCACTTTGTATTTTGAATTAATATTCATTTTTTTGGTTCTTGGAGCAACTCAATAAAATCTATCGACGTAAACTCCATGTTATGGACCAACTTTTGTACCCGTGTGACAAGGTAGTTATAACCAAGATAAGCAATAATACCTACGAATAACCCTACAGAAGTTGTGATCATAGCCTCATAAATACCGCTAGACAATAATTTTGGACTTACCGCACCCTCTTCCTGCGCAATCGAGATGAACGCTTGAATCATTCCGGTAACCGTGCCTAGAAAACCAATCATTGGGGCGGCTCCTGCAATAGTAGCGAGCAGAGATAAGTTTTTCTCTAATTTATTGAGTTCAATTTTTCCAATATTTTCAATAGATGCTTCTATATTTGACATATTAGCCCCTATTCTTGAAATGCCTTTTTCAATCATTCTTGCCACGGGTGTATCTACTTTGCTACATACTAATTTAGCCTCATTAATAGCGCCCGCTTGGACTTTTTCTCTGATATCATTTTGAAAATTTTCGGGAGTTTTTGATGCGTGTTTTAGGACTAAAATTCTTTCGATGAATATATACACAGCAATGATCCAAAGAATAATTAATGGAATCATCATATAGCCACCTTTGGTCAATAAAACCAACAAACTCAGTGATCCTTCATCAGCGGGTAATATTTCTTCCATTTGGAGTAACAAGGATAAGACGATCATAAATCAGAATTTGTTTAGCCTATGATTCAAAAAAAAATCTTGAGTTAAAAAAAATTGACAATATTTATTGTACAACCAGAAAAACAGTAAAATATTGTTCGGTACAACATAAGTCTTGACCACTTTAGGATCAATATTTTAATACCCATAACTGCTCATCAAACTCATCTTTGTATTTATCCAGTCCAATCTTCACTTTGTCAAGGGTTTCATGTTCGAGGAGAGCTACCCTCGTAAATTTACTCGTGCTAAAAGGTGGGATAATCATAACATTTGACCCCGATAAAATCAATTTTTCAGCATAATCGAAGGCCAAGTCATTATCTAAAAAACTAGCCACAATTAAATAATATTTATTCAATGGCTGACTTATTTCGGAGATCACTCCAATTCCTTTTGGTGCAGATTCCATATCAGAAGGATCTGTCTTTATTTCAGGTTCAATGACTTCAGGTTCAATGACTTCAGGTTCAATGACTTCTTCAATGACTTCTTCAATGACGGGTTCAGATATTATTTCTTTTTTTATCTCTTTTTTAACTTCAGCTTTGATGGTTGGTTTGGGGTCCTCATTCATACTTAATAAAATAATACCAATAATGGAGGCAAATAATATGCCTAATACGACCACCAAGATAAATTTTAACTTCTGCTTTCCATCTGATTGATGAATGTAAGCTGATGTTTCTTTAATATCGCCCAAGGGAGAATACGTAGATTCATTGGCGTCTGGGATCGTTTGAGTTTTATCATCAATTGAAGTCCCTGAGGAAGGTGTTTTGATACCACTCTCATTGAATTCAAGTGGATCTAATGGCGAGAAATCTAATTGGGGTAGACCATAATCCTCTCCTTCGTCGAATTGTCCTTTAAAATCATTCCCCCTATTTTCTTCTAGATTACTTGTCGTCACCATAATAATTTTGTCAGCAGCAGATCAAAAAAAAGCACCAAGACTTAATTCTACATGCAAAATATATATTTACAATTAAAAACGCACACTGATTCCCCCATAAATATCAAATTCTCTTGAATTATAATAATTATAAATTTGATTCTCTTTACCAAATAGGTTCCTCATTTTTAAAAATGCTCCTAATTTTTTATTGAAGATCACGTCAATATCCATACCAAAATCTATGATATTTGGTAAAACTATGATTTCCTCATCTGCTGATAAAGCCTTTATATTAGATAAATTAATTAAGTAGGGAGAAAAAATTAATCTATCCTTCTTAAGTTTGACATTAGCCCCTATTTGAAACGAAGTTGATGGAGTATGCCAAGGCATTTGAATGGTATTGGTTTTAATGTTATTGTACTTCATTAAGGCAAACCATGAAAGCTGATTTGTTGCATCAAAATTCAGAAAACTTTCAATATCGAATCGAGAACTATTCCCTATATCATAGACAACATCAAAATAAGCAGGATTACTTTTATTATTTGTAAAATATAGCTGATCGTCTATTGATTTAATCGATAGGTTAACATCATAGGTTATGCGTGGTAAAAGCCCTCCAGATACACCTAGTTTTAAACCTATTTTCTCAATACTCGTCTTTAAAAAGATACTATCAGATACATGTCTGTTAAGACTGACTACACTTTTAAAATCATTCCTTTTAACATCTCCCTTTACTTCTCCGTAGACAGAAATATGATTTCCAAAGGTATAAGATGCTGCCAGATCAGGTAATAAAAATCCAGAGCCACCTTCCGCAGCGTCATCATAAAAACCTATCTTCAATCCGACAGACACAGACCAATCACTAAGGTTAAATCAATTTTTGGGATTCCATAAGCCCATATTCGCTGATTATTTTCAGCTCGTTGATTAGTGAATTGGGTCAAAGCCGTAAATAAATCAAAATCAAACACCCAAGATCTCTTTTTCAATACTTCTAGATTGAAATTTAAAATGAAGTCGTTTTCTTCTCCACCTGAATAATAACTCGATACATTATCTGTTTTACTCAACCCTTGTTGCCCGGTGTAATGCCATTCTGGCACGATGCGAATCGGATTTTCACCTTTAGTATTTATTAGATAGTCAAAAAATAAATTAAAACGATTTTGCCTTCTTAGGTAATGATCTGCTGTATCTGAAACGCTAGAAAAGGCACTCAACTCATCAAACATTCCATAGTTATAAAATTTATTATATCCATAGTCGAGTGAAGATGACAAGATTCCTTTGCTCAAATCAGCTCGATGCCAAAGCTGTACTTCAGAAGTGCTTTCACTACTATAATTTCCTTGAACAGGGCCTTTTTGATGTTCTTTAAGCTCAATATTCATTCCGTAGTTAGCGGATGTTAAGCGATGAGTACTGTATTCATATAATATCCCAGGAGTGTTATAAGAACCATAACCTATATTAATGAAATGGTCATAATATTTTTCTTGAGCGGGATCTTCAAGCTGTGCTACTTTCAGATTTGGATCATAAGATCGGATGTTAAAGGGAATCTTTTTTAAATCAAAAGTTAATGAATCAAAAGATGCCGGAGTTGGACTAGGCTGAACACGTTCAAATAACCTTTGCCTCTTGGGAAGTTTTAAATCCTTATCTTTTTCAACAATAAACTCAGCAGACTCTATTTCTTGAGTACTTTGACCAAAAGAAAGCATAGGCAAAAAAAGTAAGTAGAGCTTAAGTAAATTTTTAACCATCTATCGAATCGTTTTCTTCCATAAGTACTCTTTTTTCTCGCTTAGTTATATTTTCGAGTAGATCCTCTGCTTTAATTTTAAGTGCGTCATTCTCCGTATTATCCAATATGGAATTTAAAGTAGCTTTGGCTTGAAGCAATTCTCCTGAAGCCATGTAATTATTGACCAATAACAAATAAGTTTTATCTGTCCATTGCTCATAAGAACCATATTTCCCCAATAGTACAATGCATTGTTCTATTGAAGTGGCATAGTCATCTTGTTTGTATCGTATTTGGGCTGTAATAAAAGCTGCCTCAGCAGCTGTTTGATTATCCGCACTTTCAATTAATGACTCTGCGAGCGACAAAGCTTTGTCATACTCTAGCCTATTCATTGAAATCCTCAATAAATATAGCGCACCTAAATTCCTTTTAGACTCCGATAAACTAACATTTTCACTTATTTCCTGTGCTATCAGAAATGCCTTTTTATCATCACTGATATCATAATAAGCCATCATCAAACCTTCCCGCGCTTGATCTCGCTCGCGTTCACTACTGGCATTTTCATTCAACAAAATAAATAAATCTATGGCTTGATAGTATTTTTTCAGATTTATATATGCCTTAGCTGACTTGATGAGGGCCCTACCGAGGTAAACTCCTTGTTGTGAAATGATCCGTTCAAACTGAGCAATTCCAGCCTCCCATTCCCCGAGCTCATAATAGGCATCTCCCATGAAATAACACAAATCATAGTTACGCAACGTATTTGGATAGATACTTCTGAAAGAAGTTACCCCTTGTATCAGCTGCTCATAATCTTGGTTAAAATAGTCATTTTTTAATTGCTCAAACGAAATGAATTCTAAGCCAGCATTATTAGGATCAAGTGTTCTTAGCTTGACCATATATTCCTCAAAATCATCAACTTGATAACCTTTATTACGAATATTTTGAAGACCTAAGATGGCTTCGTTTGCAATCGGGTGACTCAGATAGTTGTCCAAAATAATATAATAATCTTTAGCAGCGTCAGCCCATTGATTTTTATTTGCGAAGGCAATGGCTCTTCCCTCATATACGTTGGGAAGCAATGCGCTTTTATCATAGCGCTTTATAAAATAATTGAAATTAGCAATAGCCAACTCAAATTTCTCTAAGTCAATAAGAATTTCTCCAAGCTGAAATATTGCGTTATCAGCAAGAAATGAGTTTGAATAAATATCAATAAAATTTTCAAACATTTTTTGAGCTGTTTCTAACTCATTTTTCAAATAATAGATATTGGCTATTTGATAACTAGCATATTCTTGTTCAGCTTTTGAATTGTTTTTTCGATACATCATAGTAGCCTCATCAAACCGTTTTAAGATAAACAAACAATCGGCTGCTCTTAAAACTGCATCATTTATGTAAATATGATTTTTTGAAGTATTCAAGTTCATAAACAAAGAAAAATTTTGATAGGCTAATTCATACCGCTCCCCATTGTATTGAGCATATCCTAAACCATAATAGGCCTTTCTTTTCTGCTCCACACTTACCTTTTTTGCATTAATTACCCGTTCAAAATAGCTTTCGCTTAGGTCATATTTATTCTGTGCAGAGAGACATTCAGCCATCAACAAATTTGCCTTTAATTGGTTTTTCGAATCCAACGCATTCCTTAATGACCTTGAAAGCCAATATTCTGCGTCCTCATAAAGCTGATCATTGAATAAAATTTGTGCGTATTTTAAAGTAACCATTTGATAGGTTCTTTTAAGTGACCAAGTTTTAAGTTGGGTAGCTTGTAAATGATCGATTGCAGCCTTATAATCGGAAGTATATAAATAGGCATCAGCCAAAAGTTGGACCGCTTCAGTCTTATTTTCATCATTGGAATGTCCATTTAAATATTTTTCTAAAATATCAATGGTGGCTTCAAAATTATTGAGTTGAAACCAAGATTTTGCAATCAAAAAATAAGATTGATTTTTTAATTCTGAACTGAATTCATTTTCCAAAACGATTTGAAAGGCATTGATCGCAGTATTAAATTGGTTTAATTGAATATAAATTTGTCCCAGTCGAAAGGCCGCAAGTTGGCCCAATTCATCTTCTGCTAAAGCTGCAATTTTATATTGGTCTGTTGCGGCAACCATTTTTCCGACTTGCTCTAAGGAGTATCCGAAATTAAAAAACAAGGCTACATCCCCCCTTGATTTAGTCAAAAGGAGTACTTCGGTATAATATTGAATGGCCTTCGAATAATTTAATTGAGCAAACGATGCCTCAGCAGCGACTCTATTTAATATGATTTTACCTTCTAGATTGATACCTTTTGTTTCGCTAAGATGCTTCTCAGCATAGGCAACTACATCTATATATTTCTTTTGATTTAAATAAATTTTAGCGATCAAGGGAGCTGTAAATTTATACATTTTAGGTATTTTTTGAGCCAAGAGCAACTGCTCCAATGCATTGTCAAAATCTTGATTATTGAAATATATAACGCCAGCGTAATAATGGGCATTATACTTTTCTTCTTGGGGGTAATAAGTTACCTCATTAAACAAAGGAAGTGCTTCATTATAGAGTTGCTCCATGTAGAGACTGTATGCCAATTTAAATCTTGTATTAACATAAACCGTTTCCAATAGTATATTGGATCTAATCCGATAAAAATAAGGAATTGCATTTTTGTAATCCTTCAAATGAAAATGATAATTACCCAAAGTAAGTAAGGCCTTCATATAAAAAGTCTCCACCTTATAATGATCAATGAATTGGATCATTGGATGGATATTTTGATTGACTTCTAGTTCAATCTGTGCCAAATAAAAATATGATCCTACTAAAAAGGAGCTGGTCTTTCCTGTTTTTAAATACTGATTAAATCCATTTAAGGCCGCTTGATAACGTCCCGATTCGTAGTATGAAATAGATTGAAGATAAGCAGGATCTTCCGCGTGATCTTGAATTGAACTTTGACCGTACAATTGGTATCCAAAGATGATTATGAAGAATGTAAATACGTTCTTAATAAGCTTTATCATTATGCATGCAAAACTAAGTCATTGAAACTGCTTCTAATGCATCAATTTAAAAATCAATTCTTTTAACAGAGCGGCTTCCTTTCCTTTGGGACTAGCAAAAGGTTTAATCCCTTTAAATTTTAAATCTGTATCGTGGACTAATTCAATATTTCTCAATACTTCCGGTAAACTATACCGTTTACTCGCATTTAAATATTCACCGACGAAATAGGGATTAACTCCTATGATAGATGCAATATGATGATTCTCTTTTGTTGATGATTGATGGATGATGAGAAGTTTATTGAAGTATGCAAATAACTGAGAAATCGTTAATACAAATGGATTTTTTGTCAGATTTAAAGTAAAGTATTCAATGATTTTATAGGCTTTAGAAAAATCCCCAAAGGAAAGCGCCTTTTGAAGTTCAAAAATATTATAATCTCTATTAATACCTACATAATTTTGAATGTGTTGCTCGTCTATCTCTTGACCCTTAGTTATATTTATGGCCATTTTATCTATTTCACTAGACAATCTCTGAAGGTTATTACCAATGTTTTCAGACAACATCATGATCCCTTTTTTATTCATTCTGAGCGATTTCGTTTTTAGATAACTCTGAATCCACGGACCAATTTGGTTATCATATATTTTTTTCGACTCCATCATCATGGATGTTTTAGTCAGCACTTTGGCCAGCTTGCTCCTTTTGTCTAAAAGTTTGTGTTGGTAGGCAAAAACTAAAATAGTCGAGGGCATTGGTGTCTTCAAATAATGAAGCAACGCTTCAATGCTCTGAGTTTTTTTCCAATCTTTTATATCTTGAGCTTCTTTGACTATAATAAGCTGTTGATCTCCCATCATAGGAAATTTGCTTGCAGTAGTTATAATTTCAGGGATATCAATTTCTTTACCATAAAGTATGTATTGATTAAAACTTTTTTGACTCTTATCTAGTAATTCATTTTCAAAAAGAGCCACTATGTTATTTATGAAAAAAGATTCTTCCCCATGCAAGAAATAAATAGGCGCATATTTCTTTGACTTAAAATCTTTAATTATCTCGCCATATTCAGCCATCTCCCAAAAATATTGATAAGATTCATTAATACAACCATTCGCAAAAGAGAATTTATTTAATTATTAAACTATTGATAATGATAATTAATTCTATCCCTTGTCTTTTATTGAATAGGAGGGCTTATTTTTGCGTTATAAATAATGAAAATGACTGATTTTTTAGCCGAATTAATCTGGAGGGGTATGGTACATGATAAAATGCCCAACGTTGAAGCCCAACTCAAGAAAGAAATGACCAGCGCCTATATTGGTTTCGATCCAACAGCAGATTCTTTACACATAGGCAATCTTGTTCAAATCATGAGTTTAGTTCATCTCCAAAGATGTGGTCACAAACCCTTTGCATTGGTAGGTGGCGCTACGGGCATGGTAGGTGATCCCTCAGGAAAATCTACCGAGAGAAATTTACTCGATGAGGCAACCATCAAACATAATATCCTTGGAGTTACTACCCAACTCAAGAAATTTTTGGACTTTGATGGAGTAAATGGTGCAGAAGTGGTCAACAATCAGGATTGGTTCAAAGAATTTGAATTTCTTGACTTTATTAGGGAGGTAGGAAAACATATTTCAATCAATTATATGTTGGCTAAAGATTCTGTCAAAAGTAGATTAGACACTGGAATGTCTTTTACAGAGTTTTGCTATCAATTGGTTCAAGGATATGATTTTTATTGGTTGTGGAAGAATAAAAATATAAAACTTCAATTGGGTGGTTCTGATCAATGGGGAAATATTGTGACTGGGACAGAGCTTATCCGACGGAAAGGTCAAGGTGAGGCCTTTGCCATCACCACTCCCCTGATCACCAAAGCAGATGGTACTAAATTTGGAAAATCAGAAGGTGGAAATATTTGGCTAGATCCAAAGAAAACGAGCCCTTACAAATTTTATCAATATTGGATAAACTCTTCAGATGAGGATGTGGTAACCTATATCAAGATTTTCAGTCTGAAATCAAGAGAGGAAATAGAAACACTGATCCATCAGCATCAAGAAAATAAGCATTTAAGACTTCTTCAAACTAGTTTAGCAGAAGAAATAACAGCGCGTGTTCATTCGAAGTCAGACCTAGAGATGGCAAAAAAAGCCTCTCAAATTTTATTTGGAAAATCGACGCAAGAGGATTTATCAACCCTTGAGGAAGAATGGTTACTACAAGTACTCGAAGGCGTTCCAAAAGTCAAAATTTCTAGAAACGTTTATGAATCATTGTCATCAGTAACCGAACTGCTAACTGAGGCAACCGAAGGCCTTATTTTTGCCTCGAAAGGAGAAGCCCGAAGGTTGATTCAAGGTGGCGGGGTCAGTATAAACAAGCAAAAGATACATACACCAGATGCCCCAGTTGATTTTTTACTCCTAAATAATAAATATATTCTGGCACAAAAAGGCAAAAAAAATTATTATCTTGTTATTGTAGAAGGTTGATTTCTTTTTACAGACTTCTATTGAGACAATACTTAAATCATATTACTATGAAAATTTCTTTCAGTAATTTTTTAATCGCCCTAATCCCTTTTTTATCGCTTTCCGCTTGTGCCCAATATCCAAGCGTTGAATG
>Ga0206127_1005986_pt1 | contig 10064 bp, 7 predicted proteins | sample Helgoland_Spring_6_FD_148646 | JGI IMG/M metagenome (GOLD analysis project Ga0206127, IMG submission 148646) | Pelagic subsurface seawater microbial communities from Kabeltonne, Helgoland, North Sea - Helgoland_Spring_Bloom_20160419_1 | ecosystem: Environmental > Aquatic > Marine > Epipelagic ...
ATAAAACTCCACCGACAAAATTAACTAGCGCTTTTGTTTTGACTGAATAGCCTCGATAGAAAATGTCCACACGAACATGGCCATCATGCTTTAGGGTATAGGCAAGGCCCAGCATAAACAACGTGCAATGCAAATAAGTAACGGACTCCTGAAGCGCTATAGACCCTATCTGTAAAAAGTAACGGGTAATGACGACAACTATTACCGCAACAACCATAATTACCGTTAACCAAGACACAAGCCGGCCTGTGTGCTCAGTAAATTTTTCAATAGTATTAACAAGACGAGCTTTCAAAGGAACCACTTCTCTATTGGCTGAGTAGATAATCTTTAGAGTCTAGATTATACCTTCTAGCGGACGCGAACAGTCAATGCTTTATAGATCATGGACGATCCTCACAAAAATGAACACAGCCATTAAAGTTTTAAAAACAAGTGCCGATTAAATCCGAGAGAAAGGAGAGTCCTAAGGCTTTTCAGTAAAAAGGAGCTGTGCGACCCGGCAATATAGATAGCGAAGGTGTAGATCGGTGAAATTATGAGTGAAAATGACATCAAATTAGTGTCCAGCGTGCCATCGAATTTGGCTAATGGCCAGCCAGCTTCAAGGGCTGTCCCAGACCGTGTTGCCCCAAAAATTGCACCAGAGCGGTTAAAAAGCGAGGCAGACCACACTAAAGCAGCGACGATGAACGAGCTCAATGAAAATCATGCTGACTTTAAAAAAGCAGTGGTTGAAATTAACAAAGCTTTGGAAAAGATCCCCACAACGCTAGCCTTTCAAGTTGACGAATCATCAAAAAGATTTGTCGTAAATGTTGCTGACATCAGTACAGGTGAGCTTATCCGACAAATTCCAGGTGATGCAGTTCTCAGAATTGCAAGGCAACTAGAGTCACTCAAGGGTATTTTATTTGACGATAAGTACTGATTAATTCCTGCTGATTTGCATAGAAAACTGACACTCTGCGCTACTGCCGAAATTTTGACATTCCGGCAATTTTGTTATTCCACAATTGCCACTTTATGATTTTCCCTTTGAGTTATTAAAAATAACTTGTATCTAAGTGATTGATTTTTCTGTACTTATATATTTTTTTTCTCTTCTTTTAAAAGTTGGCATCTCTTTTGCTTTTATCTCTTCGGAAGACTTAAATAAACGAGGTAAAAGAAAATGACCACAATTAATACAAACACATCCGCATCAATTTCAGCCAATGCGCTGAAGCAAAATGATCGGCTAATGCACGACGCAATGGAGCGTTTATCTACGGGCAAGCGAATTAATAATGCGGGTGACGACGCGGCTGGCTTAGCAATTACTAGCCGAATGACGACTCACATCGACGGATTGGAGCAGGCGGCTCGGAATGCTAATGACGCAATTGGAATGATTCAAGTAGCTGATGGTGCTTTGAGTGAGATGACAGCCATCTTACAGCGCATGCGGGAGATTACTGTTCAAGCTAGTTCAGCCACCTATACCGCTGCGGACATCAGCATGATCGCACAGGAATTCAACCAGTTGCGAGATGAAGTCACGAATATTGTTTCATACACTACCTGGAATGGTACCGCTCTTTTAGACGGGCAAGTAGACTCCTCTAATGTTGCAGCCACTGACAATGCCGTTGATGACTTAGTTATTACACAGGGTACTCTGCAAGCTCTCAACACAGCCGACGACACCATAATATTAACTGATTCTGATGGGACCACTATCACTATCAATAATGCGGCAATCGCTGCCACAGCTGCTGGTAGCTACGCAGATGCTACACTAGCTAATCTAGCTACTGCTATAAACACCGCGATTGATGCTAATGCTGATTTCGACGGCATGCTAGCCGCTGCTGGTGGGAATGGTATTACTTTTACTCAGGACACCGCTGGTACAGGACAAATAGTTAAAATTAATAAGGATACTTCCGGGACTGATCAAGGAGCTATAGGCGCAGTAACGCGAACTACTCACGATGGCGCTGATACCGTTTCCTTCCAGATCGGGATGAATGTTAATCAAACTCTGTCTGTTGATTTCGGTACGTTGAAAATGACGGCAGCCACAGGCGGCGATCTGGGGGTCAACTTTACTACAGGCTTAACAATATCAACAAATGCTGATGCCAATACTGCTATGGGTTATGTTGATACAGCAATTGATGCGGTCAATACACGTCGAGCGACACTTGGCGCAGCAATTAGTCGTTTAGAGCATACCGTAGATAATCTTGAGAACAATGCGGTCAATCATGCTGCTTCTCGAAGCAGAATACTTGATGCAGACTATGCAGCTGAGACAACTGAGCTCGCAAGAACTCAGATCATACAACAAGCTGGAACAGCGATGCTCACCCAAGCTAACCAAAAGTCGCAGGCGATCCTGCAGTTACTTAAAGGTTAGCGAGATCGAGCTCTACCTCAAATAGCTACCAACAACTAATTCAGTCGGTAGTCATAGCAAAAACCTCCCTGGTCAGGAGGCTTTTGTGTTTCTCATAAGTGTACATATCTAAATAAGCCTACTTTTAAGCCCTTCAATCGGCAAATTTTTGCCACTTTCAAGGAATTAATTCTTATGCCGATTGATGTTTTGTACTGCCCCTTAGGCTTTAACAATCACAATCTTAATCTTATGAGGAAATAGATATGACAGTAATTAACACAAACGTAGCAGCAAGTGTGACTGCTAACGCAATGAAAGCTAATCAACGTGCAATGGACACCACAATGGAGCGTCTAGCAACTGGCCTAAGAGTCAACTCAGCCAAAGACGATGCCGCAGGTCTTGCCATTGGTACAAAAATGGACTCTCAAATTCGAGGCATGCAGCAAGGTGTTCGAAATGCTAATGATGGTATTTCAATGCTACAAACTGTAGATGGCGCTGCTGAACAAATCACTAACCTCCTACAGAGAATGCGTGAGCTAGCTGTTCAAGGACAAAATGATACTAACTCCACGTCCGATCTTAATAATCTAAATGACGAATTTGCCGCATTGGCAACAGAAATAGATCGAATTGCAGATCGCACAGAGTTCAATGGTGCAGCCATGATGAATACAGCCAGTGGTGTAACAAAAACTATTACTGTCGGTCCAGATAAAGACGATAAAATCGATGTAGTGGTTGGTGACTTTAATCTAAATGCTGGTGCGTCTGTCACTGCCTCTGTTGATACCTTAACAATCACAGCAGCGGACATACAAGCATTGACCAATGGTGCAAACGCAGAATTCTATATCACTGATTCATCCGGTGGAGTCTTAACCATCAACCAAACCGAAATGGGTAACGTCTCTGGTGCAACAGATTTCTCTGATGCCACAGTTGCACATTTGGTTACAGCAATAAATACTGCGATCGATGCTGATGCTACCTTCGAGCAAATGGCAGCGTTAGCTGTTGGTAACAGTATCACGTTTACCCAGGATGTAGCTGGTGCGGGTGGGATAGCGAGTGTTGGTGGTAAAAGTGACGCAACCACTACACTAGCCTCAGTTGGTTCAGGCGTTGTCAGAACAACTAATGGAGATGCGAATGTGCTCCAGCCAATGGGCGCAGACCTCTCAACCTATAAAACTGCAAGCAACAATCTTGTAGAGGCCGAGGGAACAATTGCAGCCCTTGACGTAGCTATTACTGGTGTCAATACAGCCAGAGCGAGCTTTGGTGCCAATATCAGCCGGCTGGAATTCTCTGTTGATAACTTGAATACCGCCATCAACAACACATCTGCTGCAAAAAGTGCTGTAATGGATGCAGACTATGCAGCTGAGACAACTGAGCTTGCACGTACCCAAATTATATCGCAAGCGTCAACTGCGATGCTCTCTCAAGCAAACCAGCAAGCACAATCTGTGTTGGCACTGCTTAAGTAATATTGGAGATTCACTAAGATAGGAGCACATAGTGCTCGCTTAAAGGGCCTGGTATCTCAGATACCAGGCCCTTTAAATTCCTTTTTAACCATAGGGGCTTGAGGATGACTTTATAACCCCTCTTATATTGCCCTCTAAGGCGTGTCTAAAAAACGGTAATGCTTAGTCAGTAACTAGATCAAAATGTCTGAATGCCTGTAGCCCCCATATATCTAAACTGCCCCCAATATACTTGTAATTCCAATACTTAAAAACCTATCACGTTAGGCCATTAAACGGCTCCAACTTAGTCATCATACGCTTTTGATAATGTTTCAAATTGAGATGTCAGATAATCTTTTGTTTTATCTAGACGCGCCATAAGTCCTTCCATTGCTCCGAATTGCTTTAAATAGCGTGCGTAAATTGTGTCCATTCGAGCCTCTAATTTTACTAGCTCATCCTCTGTTTCAGCTTTGTCACTGATAGAGGTAGTCTCTCTACTCTTTATGACGCCATTAGTTTCTGTGAAATTACCAAGAATGGTCGCTACGTCTTGTGCAAGTCCCTTGCTCGCAGTGTCATAAAGATTTTGACTGCTAGTGTTTGCAGTGAGCATAGTAACGATATCGCTATAACTAGACTGCACTGAACTATCATATCTAATTTCATCTAATGTCATCTGGCCGTACTGATCTACACTGATGCCTATATCTCTTAGCGCCGTAATAGATCCAGAAGGAGAAGATGAGACCCCAAAAATTGCCGCATGCATTTTGTCTTTAAGGAATCTTATCAAAGACGTATCATCAGAAAGTGCGCCAGACATTTCTACATCAGCGTCTTCAACTGATGTAAAGTTGTTAAAAAGAGTAAGCACATCATTATAAGTAGTGACCATACTTCTCAAATTAACCTTAAGCGTAGAAGTATCACTGTTAATATTTACTGTTATTGGATTCGCTGATGTCCCCAATAAATTGAGAGTCACCCCTTGTATTACATCAGTGAGCGAATTAGTTTCTCGAGTAACCGAAATGCCCTCATAGTTGATAATTGAGTCTTGCGCTGTCTGTAAGCTATTGGCGACATCATGGAAGCCAAGGTCAGGTGATGAAGTCAAGGTAAAAACACCATTACTCCCCGTTGTTCCTGATAACAAAATTCTAAAAGTGTTACTGTCTATACCAGTATTCACTAGTGTAGCTGTGACTCCTGTATTAGCTGCGTTGATTGCATCCACGATACCTGCTGGAGTATCCGAACTAACATTTAAAGTGGTAGTAGTTGGGGCATTCACTGCGGAAACACCAGTAACTGAGGTATTCACTGTGTGGCTACTAGCTGATCCAGTTAGAGTGGGATCTGAGCTAACAGCACCTGTCGATTTATACTGGAAAATAAAGCCGTCATTACTATCATTTGCGGATACAGTGAACTTCAAATTACTGTATCCAGTGCCCCCCTGTATAGCAGTCACCTGCTGAGCGATAGTAGTGTAGGTGGCACTTGCAATAGTTACGGTGGTTGTGCCATCGGATACAACCAAATTTGTTGTCTCGGCGGCAGTTCCGGTCGCAGTATATTTTGCCGCTACTCCAGTCACCGGTGTTGCAACACTCACCCCCACGGTGGGATTTGTTATCGAGTGTGTACTCCCAGACCCTGTAAATGTTGGCGTTGAGGACACCGAGCCAGCTGTCTTATACGTGAAGGCAATCCCATCACCGTCAGAATTTAATCCTACTGTAAATAGTAAATTATTATATCCAGTTCCATTTTGGATGGCCGCTACTTGATCTTCAATACTGTTATAGGTCGCGCTTGCGACGCTTACTGTATTGGTTCCATCACCTACCACGAGTGTGGTTGTTTCGGACGCTGTCACTGTGGCATTATATTTGGCAGTCACAGCAGACTTGGTGGTCCCTACAGCCATTGTTATATCAAAAGACGAGCCACTATTTAGCGCCTGAGTCTCGGACGTATATTGGTCAGATACTACGCGCTGATTTTGTGCCAACTGGCTAATAGTAAAATCATAGGTTCCCGCTAATGCAGATCCCGCAACCGTTGACAAGGCCATTTTCGTAACATCAGACGAGGTGCCCGCGCTAGTAGCTAGTTCGTTTGCATCATTCAGTTTTTCAAAGGACGCTTTGAGAGAATTCACGCCTAACTTAACCAAACCATAGGCGGATATTGAAGCCTCAGCGGCATCTATTTTAGCTTGAATCGCTTTCTGTTGAGGTATTTTAACCGCATCGGTTAAATCTTTCGCTAACTTAGCTGAATCAATCCCCGAGCCTATGTCAAGAGTTTTTAATACCGTATTTGTAACATTTGAAACTTCAGTCATTAGTTGTCTCTAGCGCAAATAATTGAATAAATTCAATTGTGAGATTTTAGCAAAACTTGCCTGGGCAGCTTCCAATGAAAGCATCTGTGCCGATAACTTCGTCACGGCAGTTGCATAGTCAAGATCCTCTGCATTAGACAGAAGCTCCTGATAACGCAGTTTTGTATCTGCCAAGATATCCCTTTGGCTATCTACTGTGTTCATTCGACTACCCAAATCAGCCAATGAGAGGGCCATGTCATCAGTTAAATTAGAGATCTCCTCTAACCCCTGAGCTATGTTAGCGCCACTACCTGTTTTTAGGGCATCAGTAAAATCATCAATGACCTTAAAAAATCCAATTTTCGCTGAATTGCCATTACCATCGGTGCGGGACACTGAACTAAAAACCGCATCGCCTGGTCGGTTAACGCTGACCTGCCTATACTCAGATATATCGACAGAAGTTTGGTTTTGGTCACCCTCGTAAGTCATCACGCCATCTGCATCGCGAGAAAACGCTGGAGTTTTTACTTTTGTACCAGAAAAAATATAGTTACCACTCTCATCTTGAGTATTAGCTAAGCTGAACAGGCCGTCACGCAAACTCGTCACTTCTTTGGCGATAATCGTTCGATCTGCACTACTTAAGGTGTCGTTACTGCCCTGAATAGTAAGCTCTCGAATACGCTGAAGCATATCTTCCACGCCCATAAGGGCAGATTCTTCTGTTCGCAATCGACTCTCAGCACGATCTAAGCTCAGATCAAATACGTCTTGGCGCTGCATTGCCGAGTTTAAACGTTGAATCAATGCGGCTTTTTCAGCGTCATCACTGGGCTTCACAAGATTTTTTCCAGATGCGAGCTTTGCTTGCATCTCAGCAACATTGGACTGCTGGCGATTCATCTGCGCAATGGAGGCGTCAAATAATTGTGAGGTTGAAATTTTCATTTTTCAGTCCCTTTACCGAATACCAAGAATGGAATCAAACATCTTGGTTGAGGTTTGAATAATCTGGGCAGATGCCTGGTAGGCTTGCTGGAATCGAATTAAATCAGCTGCCTCCTGGTCCAAACTTACCCCAGATAACTTATCTTTTTCGACCACTGCTTGGTCATGCACTGCCTGCAGTGCGTCTTGCGAAATCTTTGCCAATGCCGAGGTGTTGCCCGCTTTCCGAACCAAATCAAGGTAACCCTCACCCATGGTTCTTCCATCTGCGTAGGTGGCCTTATCTTGCAAACGGGCCATTAACAGCATGTTTCGGTTATCGCCCAAGCCTGAAGTGTTTAATCCAACGGTAAAGCTATCTCCATCTGCTGGCGTGCCGGTAAAGGCGTAGCTGATATCCTCATGGGTGAAATTACCATTCGTATCCACTGCAACCGCTGCACCGTCAATGTTATAACCATCTGCTGCGGAGTAATTCAGAGTAAACCCAGGAGTTGGTGTGCCAGCCGCGATTTGGTTGTAATCCAAGATGGCTCCACCACTGTTTGTTGCATTGGGTGAAATCTGTAACAGCCCCGCTGCAGCAACCTTGTCGGGATCAGATTGTAATAGGGTAAACCCTGCGGCCCCTGCTGTTGTGACACCTTCATCAAATAGTGTCGTGCCGCGCTGGCCATTGGCATCTACACCTGTGGTTTGAAGCGCATTAATTTCTGTGGCGGTCATAACTGCCAACTCGTTTAATCCAGTCATCGCTGGCGCTAGTACTTGGCTTTGAAAGTTCATTAATCCGCCAAGTGCCCCACCAGTAATAGAACTTGTAGGACTTGCTACACCGTAAACATTGGCCAGTATTTCAACCTGCCCAGGTTGGTCAGCATCAAACGTTGCACTAAAAATAGTTGCTCTGTTCACATCCACTACTGCGGTGCCATTTTGATCGTCAAGTTTCACCTCAACGGTGCCAGAGGTAGTCTGCTTAACATGAATTTTTGCAATTTCAGCCATGTCTCTCAAAATACCATCCCGTTTGTCCAACAGGTCTGGCGGCTGTCCGTTGAGTGTCGCCTTTTTTGCTAACTGCTCGTTTACTGTAGCTAACTGCTTACCCAGCTCATTGAGAGTGGTCAGTTTTGAATTTATCTCGGCCTGTGTTTCTTGCTCGATATTACTGAGTTGTCCTGATAATTCACGAAAGCGAATGGCTAAACTGTCTGCATCGCGTAAAAACAAATTTCGCAGTGGCCTTGATGTTGGATCAGAACTTAGGTTACTGGCAGCGGTAAAAAACTGATCCAGAGCACTGCTTAAGCTAGAGGTTCCTGAACCCATAAGATCGACAATACGATCCGCATACTTGATGAGTGGGTCTTGGGTACTTAGCTCACTGCTACTATTGCGCAGATTGCCTTCATTAAACTCACTAAATGCTCTTGTGATATTGCCAAGATGAGAACCATTTCCAAAGTACATACCACCTAACTGCACGGGCATGCTTTGCTCGCTGTCAGTCACCTGTCGGGTATACCCTTCGGTGTTCATGTTGGCGATATTGTTACTCACAGTTGTTAATGCAGAGCGATATAACTGTGTTGCACCGGCTCCGATAGATAAGATATCAACCATTATGATCTCTCCTTGTTACCCTACCCTCTGGCAGAGGCAACCCATGATCATTGCCGCTATCAATTCTATTAAGTGGGATCGAAGGCAATGAATCCTCCTCATAAGCCTTGACCGCCTTAGAGGCATTGGGCTGGCCGTTGACTTGGTCTACTAGCCAATCGCCCAGACCAAAAACTCCTTTTTGAGCCATCACTTGAGACAGTTCGTCGTGGTACATTTGCTCAAACGTGTCTGCATTTGATGAGTTCATAAGGTCGCTCTTCATTGTTTGGTTAGCTTCACGCATTGACTTGAAAATCATCTGCACAAACATCGCCTCAAACTGGCGGCCAACTTCTTCAGCAGCACCCTGCTGATTTTTTTGAGCTTTAGCTTTGAGCTCGCCAAGACCTGAAAAATCAAGGTGGCTTTTTGCTGTGAGGGCTATATCTTGCATTTAGATCACCACCAACTCGGCGCGAAGACTGCCCGATGTTTTTAAAGCCTCTAAAATTGCTATCAAGGATGATGGGGATGCACCGACCTGATTGACCGCATCAACAATCTCTCTTAGATCAACACCGGGCTGAAACAAGAACATTGGATTATTTGCTTCAGCTACCTCGATATCCGCATTTTGAACGCCAACGGTTTCCCCTTCAGCGAATGGCCCAGGCTGGCTGACCTCATTTGTCGCTGAAATACTTACTGAAATAGTTCCGTGGGTTACGGCTACGGCTGTTACCTTAACGTTACGATTAATTACAGCGGTTCCTGTTCGTGAATTAATAACAACCCGTGCTGGCGGCTCTCCTGGAGCAACATCTAAATTCTCGATCATACTGAGAAAGGTGACTCGTTGAGATGAGTCTATGGGAGCGGCGACTGCAACAGACACACCATCAATAGCCTTTGCTGTACCGGCTCCAAACGCGACATTGATCGCCTCAGTAATAGCAGTAGAGGTTGAAAAGTCTGCTTCACGAATATTGAGTACTATATGTTCTGACGTGTTAAACGGTGTATCAATCATTCGCTCAACGGTCGCTCCATTTGGGATGCGTCCGGAGGTGGGTACGCCTATTTGTACGCTGCTGCCGGCAGCATCTGAGAACACACCTGTTACGGTTAGGGGTCCTTGTGCAATGGCATAGGTCTCTCCGTCAATCCCGCGAAGCTGGGTCATAATTAATGTCCCCCCTCGCAGAGATTCGGCAACACCTATAGCTGAAACATTGACATCAATACGCTGGCCTGGCTTGGCAAATGGAGGGATCTCTGCTGTCACCATGACTGCAGCTAAATT
>Ga0206127_1006003_pt1 | contig 10046 bp, 9 predicted proteins | sample Helgoland_Spring_6_FD_148646 | JGI IMG/M metagenome (GOLD analysis project Ga0206127, IMG submission 148646) | Pelagic subsurface seawater microbial communities from Kabeltonne, Helgoland, North Sea - Helgoland_Spring_Bloom_20160419_1 | ecosystem: Environmental > Aquatic > Marine > Epipelagic ...
TAGAAAAATTATCTAGGGGTGATGAATCAATTCGGAATGAGTTGATAAATGTTATTAAAACTGAATTCCCTAATGAACTGAAAAAATATCACATTAGTGCTAAAAATATAGATTTTAAGCAAATTGAAGATATTGTTCACAGAATTAAGCATAAATTTAGTATTTTAGGACTCGAAAAAAGCTATAACAAAGCCAATATTTTTGAAAAAAGTCTAAGAGAGCATCATCTAGATGATGCTCAAAAAGAATATTTTGAGAATATTTTAGAGGTTATATCACAATTTTTAAAAACTATTTAGACAATTTTCCCTTATGAATTGCATAATTGTAGATGATGAGAAAATGGCAAGGGTTATTATTAAAACACTTTGCAACAGTATAAAATCATTAAATCTAGTTCAAGAGTTTTCTAGCGCAATTGAAGCTATAAAATATTTGAACAAAAATCAAATAGATTTAATTTTTTTAGACATTCACATGCCAGGCTTTAGTGGGTTAGATTTTATAAAAACACTAAAAAACCCTCCAAAAATTATATTCACTACCGCGGATCCTCAGTTTGCGATTAAGGCATTTGAATATGATTTTATAGTTGATTATTTATTAAAACCCATAGAGTTACCTCGTTTTACAAAAGCAATTAATAAGGCTGAAAAATTAAGTTTAACACAAAACAAATCTAACGTAAAAATTAGTAATTCTGCGGACAATGATTTTTACGTAAATATAGATAGAAGATTAATTAAAATTGATCTACCAACCATATATTTAATTGAAGCTAAAGGAGATTACATCAACATAAAAACAGATGAAAAAAATTATGTGGTGCATTCTACACTTAAAAAAATTGAAGGAAAATTGCCTGATTCCCTATTTTTAAAAGTACATCGTTCTTATATTATTAATGTGAAAAAAATTATTGATATAGAAGATAATAGTGTTTTAATTAAGAAAGACGTTATTCCAGTAAGTAGGTCAAATAGACCAGAACTTATGAAACGATTGGATTTACTTTAATTACTTATCGATTTTGAATAATCATTCAACTAATATAAACAACTAAAGGTCGAAAATTTACATATAACTTATTATTTAAGGATTATCTTTATATAATCAACAGAGAGTTTTAGTCTTTTATTCTATTGATGCTAATCTCGCTGTTATCGTTTTAACTTTTAAATACATCATTTATGGCTCTAAAAATTTTAAAGAAGAAGAATATTTATCACTTAAAAGGAAAGATTATTACTTCAGATATAAACTCATTGGTAAGCTATTTTACTACAAAAATCCATAAGAAGAATAAAATCTTCTTGAATATTGACGAAACCCAAGAAATTGATAAAAATGGTTTAAAAGCAATAGGACAACTTATGAATTTAGCAAGCTCAAAGGAAAAAAGTTTTGCTATTGTGGGCCTTGGGTGTAAGGAAATTTATGATCATTTTCAGCAGGGCAGTTAATTTTTTAAACTTCTTAGCTTTAAAAGTCGAATTAATTCATCTGTACCTAAACTAGCTTCCTTTTTGATTATTGTAAGATTATTAAACTCATTTTTATAAATAGAAGGATTAGGATCTATGAAATAAATAGGGATATTATGCTTGGCATAATTTATTAAGCTAGAAGCAGGGTAAACTTTCATTGATGTTCCAATAATTACAAGAATATCAGCTTTTCGCACAATTTCTATAGCTTTATCTAGCATTGGTACCATTTCTCCAAACCATACAATATGAGGTCTAAGCTGAGTATTGTATTTACATAAATCGCCAAGAATTAAATCTTTCTCCCAATTTAAAACTAAAGATTCATCTACAGAACTTCTAACTTTTAACAGTTCTCCATGTAAATGGGTTACATTTATACTGCCTGCTTTTTCATGCAGATTATCTACATTTTGTGTAATAATTTTAACATCAAAATGTTTTTTTAATAAAACTAAATTTAGGTGCGCTTTATTTGGTTTTACCTTTAATAATTGTCTTCTACGTTGATTGTAAAAATCTAAAACTAATTCAGGATTAGCTTTAAATCCTTCAGGAGAAGCCACTTCCATTATATCGTGACCTTCCCATAAGCCATCTGCGTCTCTAAATGTTTTTATTCCGCTTTCTGCAGAAATTCCTGCTCCTGTTAAAACAACTAATTTCTTCATTATTTAAATCTGTAACTAATTAGAATTTCTATTGTCATAAAAATAATAATAAAATCATAAGTTTGTATTTATGATAAATAAAAAACTATTGGCTTATTTTGAAAATTATTTAACAGAAAAAAGAAAGACTACTTTCAAAAAAGTATTAGATAACAGAACAAGGCATTTCACTTTGGTATTAGAGGACATCTATCAACCTCATAATTCTAGTGCAGTATATAGGACTTGTGATATTTTTGGTATACAAGATTTACATATTATAGAAAATAGATATATAAATAGGATTTCTAAATACGTAGCAAAAGGTTCTCAAAAATGGATCACTTCACATCGTTATAAAAATGATGGTAATAACACAAAAATTTGCTTAGATCGTCTAAAAGTTAAAGGATATCAGATAATAGCTACAACGCCCCACACAGATTCTTGTTTGCTCCAAAATTTTGATGTTAATAAAAAAACTGCATTTATTTTTGGATCAGAGGCAGAGGGTGTGTCAGATATTGTAAAAGATAATGCTGATGGTTTTTTAAAAATTCCAATGGTTGGTTTTACAGAAAGTTTAAATATTTCTGTAGCTGCAGCAATTATTTTACAGCATGTTACCACTAAACTTAGGAGCTCTAACTCGATTTGGAAACTTAATAATTCAGAAAAAGAAATTCTATATTTTGAATGGATAAAAAAGACCATAAAAAATGTTGATAAAATTGAAGCTCACTATCATCAGGAATTAAATAAACCCAAAGACTTTTAAACTGTCATTCTATTAAATTCCTTAAAAGTATTAAATCTTAATGAATAGAGTAGTGGTTGTTCTATAAAAGATAGAAAAAATTAATTAATGTGAATTTTTTCTATGGTTGCAATAGAATCACACCTCTTAACATATAAACTAAAATTCTCTAGTTCTTTTTTTCCTGTGATATAATATTCAGCGCAAGGTTTTTGTCTAGGTTTACTTTGACTAAAGTCTACATCTCCATTATATAAAATCTTTGATATTTTAAGGGTATCAATATTAGATTGAAGCATTACTTTTTTTGCATCTTCAGAAAAATGTCTTTCTTTAATTCTGATGGTTTTTAAAGTTCTTGCGTCCATGCCATAATCGAAAGTTGCATTTTTCTTTTGCCAGAAAAAGTAAACTCCTACAGAGCTAATCGAAACTCCCACTAAAAAATATCCAATTCTTTTAATTAACATCGTTTAAAATATATCTACAAAAATAATTGATTTTAAGACGATACAGCTAAAAGCTTTAATTTTTTTAGTGTAAAATAAATCAAAAATTAAAGAATCAATAGATTTATATCTCGGTATGGAATCTCAAACCAATCAGCAACTGTTTTATTTGTCAAAATTCCATGATAAAAATACATTCCATTTCTAAGACTCTTATCAAAACGCGCAGCATTTTCAAAACCACCTTCTTCTGCAATATTCAATAAATATGGGGTAAATATATTGCTAATAGATAATGATGCTGTTCTCGCATAGCGCGCAGGTATATTTGGCACACAATAATGCACTACTCCGTGTTTTATAAAAGTAGGTTTGCTATGTGTAGTAATATTTGAAGTCTCAAAACAGCCACCTCTATCAATACTTACATCAACAATAATAGCACCTTCTTTCATTTGTTCAATCATTGTTTCTGTAGCACAAATAGGAGATCTATTTTTCCCTCTTATTGCACCAATGGCAACATCGCACCTCATTAGAGCTTTTGCTACTGATTTTGGTTGCAAGGTAGATGTGTAAATAGGAGAATTTAAACAATGTTGTAATTTACGTAATTTTGTTATAGAATTATCAAAAACCTTTACTCTAGAACCTAAACCAAGTGCAGTTCTTGCTGCAAATTCACCAACAGTTCCGGCCCCAAATATTACAACACTAGCAGGAGGTACACCACCTATGTTCCCAAGCAATAATCCATTACCTTTATTAATTCCACTCATCATCTCTGCTGCAATTAGAATGGAAGCGGTTCCAGCAATTTCGCTTAAAGATTTTACAATTGGATATGTATTATGATCATCTTTTATATAATCAAAAGCAACAGCTGTAATTCTTTTTTTAGCTAAATTTTCAAAATAAGTTTTATCTTGGGTCTTAAGTTGTAAAGAAGATATTAAAATTGTTTGTGGATTTATGTAATTAATTTCTTTTTCAGTAGGAGGTGCAACTTTAAGTACAATATTGCATTTAAAAGCTTCTTCTGTATCATAAGAAATTTTAGCTCCTGCTTCAGAATATTCTTTATCAGAGTAACTAGCATTATCTCCAGCTCCTGTTTCTATAACAATTCTGTGCCCATGAGAACAAAGTGCAGAGACTGCATCTGGTGTTAAGCACACACGCTTTTCCCCTAAATAAGTTTCTTTAGGTAAGCCAATAAACAATTCTCCTTTTTTTTTCTTTACTTCAAGCATTTCTGCTTGAGGTAGCAGTTCTTCTTTACTAAATGGAGAAAATTGACTCATAGGTTGTATTTATTTGATTAAAATATTTCGTCTATCATCTTCTAAAATAGTAAGATGAATCTCAACAGCATCTAAAGGTAATAAATTTTTGATATTCTCTGGCCACTCAACAAAACACCAATTATTGTTATAGAAATAATCTTCTATTCCTATATCCATTACTTCCTCTTCATCAGTGATTCTATAAAAATCAAAATGAAATACTTTTTCATTAAACTCCGTTTGATATTCATTAACTAAGGAAAATGTTGGAGATGAAATGTTATCAAGGACTCCTAGTCCTTTACATATTTCTTTAATTAATGTTGTTTTACCAACACCCATTTGGCCAAAAAAAAGGAGTGTTTTTGTTTTTGAAGATGCTATAATTTTAGCAGCAATTTTATCTAAGTTTTGTAAAGAATATTTTGTATTCATGATGGCAAAAATAACAAAGTAGAATTAATTTACAGGGCTTTCTGTTTTCAAAACATGTTCAAAATATCTAAATGTTATTGAAGTATAATTTTTAAAATATATCCATTTAAAAAAAAATAAATTATATTTGTGAAACTAAAAAAAAAACTATGAGAAAAACAAAAAACAAAATTGTTTTAGCTATTTTTCTGTGTGCGTTAATTTGTAGCAATCAATATGCACAAGAAGAAACTGCTTTAGACTCCGTAAAAATTAGAAAAAATGCTATTGGTGTTTCCTTTGGTGTTGGATTCGGATTTGATTATTCCAGAACATTAAAACAGAATAAGTTATATGCTACTGCCAGTTTTAACTCCTTGCCATTTACTTTAAACGGCATTGAACAAGAGATAAGTGGAGAAGATTTATTAGTTGATACATCTATTGATTTTCAGAATATAGATTTAAAACTGAGTTATCATCCATTTTCCAATGCATTTAAAATTGTTGGAGGAATTGGGTTTTTCCAGTCTAGCAATGTAAATGTGTTTACTACATTTAAAGATAATATTGTTGTAGGTGATGTTGAATTCAATGCAGAAGATTCTGGAAATTTGGATATGAACTTTAATTGGGGTAGCACATCACCATATCTGGGTTTAGGTTTTGGTAGAGCCGTATCAAATAAGAGATTCGGTTTTTCTTTTGATTTTGGAACATATTTTTCAAGTTCGCCAGAAATAACTTTAGACGCTACAGGCGTAATTGAACAAACAGAAGATCAAGAGACTTTACTTAACGAAAGCTTTGAAAGTTTTAAGTTTCTGCCATACGGTTCATTTAGATTATCATACTCATTTTAAAAAAAAAACATGAAAAATATAATAAAAATATTCACTCTATGCTTAATAATAGTATCTTGTGACTTCGATAAGATAACAGAATTACAAGACGATTTTGAAATTAAAGTTTCAGCTGAAGCAGTTTTTAGTAAAGTTAACTTAAAGGTATTCAACGCCAAAGATGGTTCTGATATTGCCGAAAGCTTAAATTTAACTTTTTCAGGTGCAGCCGCTGATAAAATATACACAATAAATGGAGGTAGAACCTTTAAGATTGATAATGGGTTTATTACTCTAGGAATAAACAGAAATACAACAGTAACTGCAGATAATCCTTTAAAAGCACTAGCAATGATAAGTGCTAACGGATATATATCAAAAACACAAGAAATTAATTTTGATGGAAGTGATATCCAAGAAGTGCAAATTTCTATGATGAAAGAATCAGATTTACCTCAAGCTGTTGTATTTGAAACTGTCACAGAAAATTTAGTGAATAATAAAACTACTGAGGAAATAAAAATTGAAGTTGCTCCAAATAACGATCCTGACCAAATTAGCGAAGTCATAATTCCTGCAGATACAGAGTTTTATGATGAAGATGGTAATACAATGACTGGAGGAGCCGTTACTGTAGATGTGCAAACGTTTGATACTACAATTCCGACTTTAGACGAGTTATCTGAAGGTGCAGCCAATCCTGAAACTTTAGCTGGAGGTTTTAATGAGTTTCCAGGTAGTTTAGAAATAAGTGATGCAGCAAAAAGCACGAGTTTTAATAATTTAAATGGATCATATTTATCACCTATTGGTTCTTTATATTGCATTTATTACTACATTAATGGTAGAAGAGTCTCAGGAGTTTCTAGACCTACTACAATCAATTTTTGGATTTGGAAGGGTGTAGTAAATCCTAATACAAATCAAAATATTAAAGCTGGTGACATTGTTTCTTTTTATAGAACATTTAATGGAGTGAATACTAAAATTGGAGATATTGCAGTTGTAGACAGAGGTAGTTATGTCACTGCAAGGGTTACTTTGCCTGCAGGTCCTGGAATATATCCTTATGGTTTTGAAATTACTCCAAATTGTAATACATCAATTAATCAAGTTACCTTTAAAAATGATGGAAGAAGAACTTTTTATTGTTACAATGTAGCACACAAATCTAACCCTAGAAGATCTTTAAGATGGGGTTACATGTATTTTGATGGAAATTACGAAGTGAATAGCGGAAATATAGGGTACTATAGGAATAGAGCTTTAAATTTACTTAAGGATGATATGATTCTTACCATTTATTACTACAGTCAAATAGATAGAAGGTTTAAGGTAGCTTATCAAGAAGAGGTTAGCAAATGTGATTTAGATGGTCAAACTATTGATATCACAAATACAGATTGTTATCAAGAAAGAGACTTAGATTTATCTTTAGAATGTCCTGATGCCACTTATTTATTGAATAATTTATATGTATACTACAAAAAGGAGAACGATCTTTATTGGGGCTATTTTGATAGAGTGTTAAATTCGAGGTTGAATGGTAAATCTCCTTGTTTAGAGCCTGGAACAAAATATGAATTTGGCTTTTGGTATGATGGATGGAAAATTACTCCACCCTTAACTGAGCAAGAAATGCTAAACTTATATGAAAATTTTGATTTACCTGAAATTTGCGATGCAATAAAGGATTTATAACAGTAATATATAAAGTTTTATGTAATTTATAATTAAAAACGAGCCAAGTAAATTGGCTCGTTTTTAATTATTTGGATAATGATTTTTTAATAGAACTATTAAATATTAACTCAATAAAATTTTTATTGTCTTTCCGTTAAAAATTATAAAACAACATATTTAAAGTGTAAATATCTTCAGGTATGTCCTTATGTAATTGTTGTTTCTAATTAAAAAATAAAATTAAATATTTATTTATGTAAATAACATTTATTTAGGACTGTATACAGCAGAAGGAATAATAACTTCCTCTAAAGAAATTCCTCCATGTTGGTAAGTGTTCTTGTAATATTTAACAAAATCGTTAAAGTTTTATGAATTCCTAGAATATGATTGCCATTTTTTTATTATTAATTAAATATGAAAATTAGTGGATGAAATTTTATTATATTTATGCTTTGGAGTTTGCCTGAATAATCAAATAGAAGTATTCTAGGTATTATATCAAAATACATTGTTATAATGAAAAATAGGATTTTTTAAAATAACTTATAATAGTTTTAACGAAAAAACAGTTTACTGTTTTTATTATACGATATTCGATTTAATTCAAATAATTCAAATAATTTAAAAATTTTTGTTTATTTTTGCATTTGTTAAAAATGGGCATTGCAATACCCTCGAAAACAATACCTCCACAAACAATTTATTCGAATCTAGTATAATTTTAATAATTAATTTGATATGTTAAGAAGATTTTTTATCATTTGGTTTTTTTTCACAACTTGCAATATATTTTCATTAAGTAACGACAAAACTATTTATAATACAAAAAATTTTAATAGAGTTTCTATAAAGATAAATCATTTTAGTGATGTTCCAACTGCAGTAAATGATGCAGCTGAAGTGGTTTATGAGAGCACAGATAATGAAATAGATGTGCTAGCTAATGATGACTTTGGCATTGATGGTCCTATAGATGGAGGATTAACAATGACTAATGGTACTTTAAATAGTGCAAGCGAAAACGGAGGTTTAATCAGTATTGATAATAAGAATACAGCAGACCCTTCTGATGATCTATTTATATATAACGCTCCTTTAGGGTTTAGTGGTGAAGATAAATTTCGCTATACTATAACAGATTCAAGTGGAGATGCTTCTATTGGTTTAGTAACAGTTATTGTAAAAGCGGAATCAAATGATCCTTATTTTGTTAATGACTATTATAAAATAGATATTAATAGTCCTGGTTTTGAATTTGACCCAACTTCAAATGATAACAAAGGAGACTATGCTAATGGAAGAATGTTTGTTCAATTACCAAATATTTATGATCAACCATTCGTAGATAATGCAGGTGTAATAACATTATTAGACAATGGAACACCTGATGACACTTCCGATGATAGTTTATTTTTTGAGCCAGCTCAAGATTACACTGGTGAATATCAATTTTGGTATATATATTTGGTTGGTAACCCAGGAGATACAAATTTCATACAAGTAGGATGGGCTAATGTTAAAATTGATATTAAAGATTTAGACGATGAACTTTCCGCAGGAGATGATGAGGCGACGGTAGATTTTGAAAGTACAGAGAATATAATTTCAGTATTAGAGAATGATAGTTATGGACCAGAGGGTCCTACAACAGCGCATGAGCCTTTAACATTAATTAACGGTAAACAAGAGACAGCAACGTATAATGGAGCATTAATTCGAGTAAGTGATAATGATACAGCAAATGACAAGACTGATGATGTTGTTTTATACTCAGCACCTACAGGATTTAGTGGAGAGGATAGTTTCACTTATACACTTACAGATTCATCAGGAAATGCTGTAACAGCAACCGTAAGAGTTACAGTAGGGCCAAAGTCACCACCAAGCGGTGCTGTAGATGATCAAGTAACATTAGAAGAGAATAGTTTAGATAATGTAATTGATGTTATGGCCAATGACGTTGAGACTATCTATGGTTCTCACGGAGATATAAATGTTAAGGAATTACAACCACTTGATACAAATTCAACAACAGAAGCAGGTACAATTTCAATTTTAAATAATGGAACATCTACGACTACAGATGATAAAATTTTATATACGCCACCATCAAATTTTACAGGTGAAGATACTTTTCAGTATCAAATTAAAGTATATAGCACAACACAAGGAGGTTCGAATGCACCAGATAAATTTTTTACAGCAACAGTAACGGTAATAGTTGGTGACTCAGGTCCACCAGTAAATGGAACTCCAACGGCAGTAAATGATGCAGCTGAAGTAGATTATGAGAGTTCAGATAATGAAATAGATGTACTAGATAATGATGATTTTGGTAGTGATGGACTTATAGATGGAGGATTAACAATGACCAATGGTACTTTAAATAGTGCTAGTGCAAATGGAGGTTTAATTAGTGTTAACAATAAAAATACTTCTGATACATCAGATGATGTTTTTATATACAATGCCCCT
>Ga0206127_1006004_pt1 | contig 10046 bp, 10 predicted proteins | sample Helgoland_Spring_6_FD_148646 | JGI IMG/M metagenome (GOLD analysis project Ga0206127, IMG submission 148646) | Pelagic subsurface seawater microbial communities from Kabeltonne, Helgoland, North Sea - Helgoland_Spring_Bloom_20160419_1 | ecosystem: Environmental > Aquatic > Marine > Epipelagic ...
GATAAATTTTACTTTCACTTATAGCCATTTCCTTTGCCGGAACCGGCAATTTAAACGAATACAGATACTCACCTTCTTCCGTTGAGTATATATCCACTGCGTAAATGTACCGATCTTTGGTTCTAGAATGTCCTACAAATAATTTATTTTTAATCAAGAAACTTTCCCCGTTTATTCTGGGTGCTTCCGGATTATACCGAGTAAAATCATTGTTGGCTTTAAGAAATAAAGGTTCTTTAATTTCAAGATTTACAGCATTTCGATAGAAAAGTAATTCATTATTTGAATCATACTTTCTTATAGATCCTGAAAAATCTCCCGAATAATATAATTGACCAATATTTGAGCACCCGATATGCCCTGTAATCACGTAGGGGTATCTTTCATTATCAATTGACAGCTCTTGAAATGTATCTACATTTATCAATTGTTGATCTTTTATGTCATATTGATATAAAATCCCCTCTTTTTTCTCATATCCAATCCCATACTGTGAAGATAGAATGTAAATCTTTTCCCATTTTCCATCTTTGTCTTCACATAATTCAATTTTGTCAGGTTTAACAAATCTATTTTTCAATTTGTATGAAGCATGCAACTTATTAGATCCTAGATCCCAAATATCAATTTTTCTTAAATCGCTATCAGGAATCCAAATTTTTTTATCGTTTGATAAATATATATCGAAAGGAGATTCATATTCGCCCGGTCCCCTTCCTTTTTTACCACCTACTCTAATAGGGTTTTGAAAATCCTCATCAGAAAAATAGAATAAAGTCCTTTGATCCCAGTCTAGCATTGCTAAACCACCTACGTCATTTAAAGAAAGAAAATATGGAGAAAATATTTCTAGAGAATCAAGATTCACAGATTCTAATAGCTTAAAATTTCCTTCTATCCATTTAATCTGATCAGAGTCCTTTTTATCAGAAATTAAAACAGTTGTTCCATTTTCTTGTGCCATTAAAGCACTAGAAAAAGTTATAGATATGACTAGCAATATAATCTTCATTATAATAGATTTTATTTTTAAAAGTGTACCCATATAAAGGATACACTTTTAATTAGTTTATTGAAAAGAAGGACCTTCAGCATCATTGCCTCCAGTGCAATCTTTAGTGATTCTAAATTTAAAAACTTTAACCACTGTAACTGTTCCACAATAACCTGGTTTACCATCACAACCCGCGTCTCCACAAGGTCCAGCATAAGCTTCTTCAATTCCAAAAGTGGAATCAAAGTTTGTCATCGTTCCATCAGTGTTAGTGAATTGAACTCCACTAACAAGTGTAGCAAATGTTGCGATTGCTACAATTCTATTGAAGTATTGTTTAATCTTCATAATTAACTCCTATTTGATTGTTGTTTGATAACCCCAATTTGAGGTCATTTTCTTTAGTATTTTATCTCCATAAATAAGCCATAAAGACATTCCAACTAATAAACTATTTCTAAAAACCATTGCCACATCAAAGCGACCAAAAGAAAATCTCCCGAAGCAACCGCATGCAAATTCCCACCCATTCAAAAACCCTAGAATAGCCACTGCTAGAAAAGAAATACTGGAAAGCAAAATTAGGAGTTGAGTTACTTCATATTTAATCTCAAAAAACAAGAAAACTCCTAAAAAAATCTCAAAAACTGCTATTGAATACACTATTAATAGAGAGGTATTGTAGTCAATTTCAAAAATGAAAATCAGAATATCCCCAGTATTTTCAGGGCTGAAAACCTTTAATGTTCCGGCTGCTACAAAAATAAAAGAAAGAATCCATTTAAAATAGGTTGACAAAGTATTTTCCATGATAAGCTGTTAGTTTTCAATTTCTGAAAACAATATTCATGGATGGTTAAAAAATTACAAGACCTTTAGATACCTAATTTTAATACACAAAAATACTACCTTTTCTTGCTACCCATTTTACCATTCATAGACTGATAAGCCTCCATCAACTATTTCTTTCTTTAACTGAGTCGGTGTTTTGCCTGTATATTGTTTCAAATATTTATTTAAGGCAACTTCGTCTTTTAGGCCTATTTCCTGAGCTGAACAGTAATTTTTTTGTTCTGGATTTTCAGAAATGCACTTAATCCAACAATTAATTCTCACCTTGACTAAAGCTTGTTTTGTGCCAATGCCAAATTTACCTCGAAATATTCTAGCAAAATATTTAGGGTCCGAAAATCCTGACATCTCAGCCCATTCGCTAACAGTTCTTATATTTTTAATTTCATCCTCTAAAAGAACGAGCGAGTTTTCTAAATTTTTCATACAAAATAAGTTCTAAATTAATGTTAGTTCTCATTTTGAAACCTAAATTTTGTATGTCCTTCCTCTTGTATTTATTGCAACTAACATTAAATTAGTTATATAAGCAAGTATCAATTTTTAAAGGGATTAAATCTAATTATTGTAAAAAAAAAGCTTGTCATTTTTCCTTTTTTAGAGTCTGTTGGGAATTATTGGAGTTCGTGAACACCGAAATTGTCTGTATTTATTTCAGTTTACCTCACTCAGCAGGAAACAGTATCTGAGGCTTAGAACAGTAAATAAATCATTTATCTCTCTTTAAAAACTATTTTATACTTTACTATTCTGTCAATTCCATCTTCATAGTTGTATTCACGATTATAAAAATAGCCATTCTTTATTATGGTAAGGTTTGTACTTGCAAAAGGACTTATTTCAGATCGTTTGCCTGAGAATGTAAACTTTGCTAGTAAACTTCCGTCTTCTTGATCCAATACCACCCATTGGTAGGTACTGTCATTATCTGTTATAATAGCTATCCACAATCTTCCTTCATCATCCGCTTCCATAGTATGTAACACCGGCCAGGTTTTGGGGTACCCTTGCTCTTTAATAAACTCAACTCTACGTCTATCTAAATCAAGAGCCTCTAAAGAAAGGTTACTTTTCTGAAACGGGTAATAAAATGATTTCTGGTAAATACCTTCCCTGTTATATTTTTTAATCAAAAAATCTTCACTCCATGCGGTAAACATTTCTCCTTTATCATTTAAAGTAAACAATGAATTTCTGGTAAAAGGAGTAGTAAATCCGAACTCTCTTGTATTTCCTTTATCTTTATAAGTATACATGATATATCTATCCTGCTGAAGTATCGGTTTTGAATTTATTATGCCATCGTTGGATATTCTGTAAGAAACGGATTTGGTAAACATATTTGGCTCAAATAATGACAAAACCTCAAATTTCATGAGGATATGATCTGCGTCAATGACATAAATATCTCTTCCTTTCATTAAGCTTTCGAATTTTCCTTCTCTTTTGATTTTGGAATTATCTATTAATTCATCTTTGATATGCGAAAGATCATTCAATGAAAAAAATCCGATTTTCTGTAAACGAGTATCAAGTACTAAAAGAGTGTCTTTGTATACTGTCATTGATGAAATATATTCAAACTCTCCGGGTCCTCTACCATATCTTGATACTTTATTTTTTAACCTCCCGTCCGGATGAAAAACATAAATAGCTAGCTTGCCTAATCTTTGTACAGCTATATAGACGTTATTTTCATTATCAACTTTCGTTTTCCATAAGAAACCATCTAAAAAAACTTCTTTATTGCTTTCAAATACCTTCTCACGAAATAGCTCGACTGTATCAGATTCCATGATTGACTTAGAATCCAATTGCAGATTAATTCTGTTGTTATTGCTTTGAAATACAGTGCTTTTTTTCTCAGTTTGCTTAGAGCAACTAAACAAACTGAGAAGTACAACAACCCCTATTGATGAAATATTTTTTTTCATTCTGCAAAAAAATTTATTCTCAAATAAAGAGAACTTTAGTAGCTCCTCTTTCTATTTAACGTCAGGTTAATTTATCCTATTTTATGGAGTATAAGTTCGTATTCAAACCCTTCAAGAATAAGAAAAAGCTGGCGAAATTTTTACTCACTACTTCTCTGTAAATTCAATTCGATATTTTACCACATACTCGGTACCCGTTTCTTGATTGATTGCTTTACTATACAAATACCCGTTTTTGATGTCGTAAATAGGTTGATCTTTAGGATGTACTAATTTTGCCAACAGTTCACCCGATTCTTCCAGAATCCACCATTCATGATTTTCGCTTTGTACACCCATTGGCACAGCCACCCAAATCCTATTCTCATCGTCAACCAGCAATTTATCAATAACTGGAAATGTTTCCGGGAGCTCTTCATTCATGTCGTTGAAAGCACGCTCAATTTGATGTACTTGAGGGCTAAATGGACCTGCTGTTTTGGTATATTCATTGAGGTCAAATGGTGAGCCTTGGATAGGATAATAAATAGCAGACTGGTATATACCCTTAGCATCGAACTTCTTTATCAAAAAATCTCTATTCCATACCGAATATAACTTATCTTCTTTTGATAAGGTCGTAATTGTCTTTCCCATAAATAGTAAGGGACCAGAAGGACGTGGTGACGTTGCATTTACTGGGATTTTTAGGACATACGGGAAAGAAAGAGGTTTAAAATTCAAAACATTTCCATAGATGTCCATCAATAGATAAGTATTTTCTAGCCGACCTGTTCCAGAACCTAAATTATAAAATATCATTATAATATTTCCGTCGCTTCTAGCTTCAAAATATCCGAAATCTAAATCCTGAGTAGACTCATTGTCTCTGAAATCTTCAATCAGTGTTTGTTGTTCAAAAGAGTAATCTTCTGTATTATAAATATTAAAACGAAGGTTCGTATAATCTAAAACAAATACTTTTTCTGCCTTAGCTTGCAAACCTAATACCATACCATACTCCCCGGGACCTCTACCTTTGTTACCAATTTGAGTACGATAGCTCCCATCAGCATTATATACATATACTGTAAACATAAAAGGGAGCTTACTAGAAAATCTGTTAGCGTCAGAAATTATTATCCTTCCCTGATTATCTACAACACTTTCCGAAATTTCTGTTAAATATGGCTCTCCTGTTTCTCCGTAGGTTTGCTCGGAAATAAGTTCTATGAAATATTCGGGCTCCGCTTTTCCATCAAACACAGTAACACTTTCGAGCTCCCGAATCTGTAAAGGTACTTCATCCAAGACACGAATATATTCTGATTGTTCAAGTACTTCATTGAGGATACGAATATGTTCTGATTGTTCAGGCAGGGGAGCTTTTGAACATTGTAAAATAAATAGAAATAATAGAATAATTAGTAAAAGTCTTCGCATATACTATTCTTGAGGTATTAATAATTAACTAGTAAAAATTGACTTAACGTGTTTTTTCTGATCTATAATATTAATTAAACTATGTTTAATATGAAGATGTAAAACAGTTTTGAATGTTTTTAAAATAAGGGTAATAAAATACCCTTATTTCTTATTGATCAAACATTTAGGAATAGTTTTCCGGTCCGCACATGGCCATTGCCAATTTTTGTGAGGAACCAACCGAGTTTACACAACCTATAGCTTCTTGACCATCGTAGTAAGCCCAACATTCTCCATACCAACAAAGAAACACTGCGCTAGATCCTTCACAACCCTCATAATCACAAGCTGATTGAGGGCTACCTCCCTTCACATTCTTCATTTCTTCTCTAGTTAATACATTTAAAAATTCCATAATAGAATCCTCTTTGTTTAATTATTGTTAATCTTATTTACTAAACAAGTTCTTTTGGTTATTCACTTTTTCTGAAAAAAATTTTGTATTTAACTATACGATCAATTCCTTCATCGTAATTGTATTCTCGTGTATAGAAAAATCCGTTCTTGATTTGAAAAAAAGGCTCCCCCCCAAAGGGTATTATATCAGATCTTTTCCCTTTTAAAGTAAATGATCCTATCAAATCTCCATTATCCCCATCAATTACATACCATTTGAAGGTGCTATCACTATCTGTTATAGTTGAAACCCATAGTCTACCTTCATCATCTGCAACTAAGGTATGTAAAACAGGCCAAGTGTCCGGCACTCCCTGTTGTTTTATAAATTCTTTTTTCATTTTAAACATCGCAACTCGGTCTAAATCAAGTCGGCTGTTAGTTACTTCATAATAAAACTCTTTAATAAACTCTCCCTTGGAATTAAGCTTTTTTATTCGAAAATCTTCATTCCAAGCGGTATAAATATCCCCTTCTTGATTAGTTGTAAATAAAGAAGTTCGGGTAAAAGGAGCTGTAAACCCAAACTCTCTGCCACTACCTTTTTCTTTAAAAAGATACATGGTATATCTGTCCTGATGCAGTAGTTCGGGTGGTAATATCCGACCGTCATTGTAAACCCTGTAATAAACAGACTTGGTAAATATGTTAGGTTGAAACAATGACAATACTTCAAATTTTATTAATACATCATTTTTATTAATTGAAAACAGTCTTCTACCCTTCATCAATTTTGTAAATTTATCATCACTTACAATCAAAGAGTTATCAAGCAACTCATCTTTTAAATGCTTGTAATCTACCATCGAAAACAAAGAAATTTTTTGCAATCTCGTATCAAGCACCCATAAAGTATCATTTGAATTTGTAATTGAAGAAATAGCCTCAAACTCTCCTGGTCCCCTGCCATACTGCCCTAATACAGCCTCAAGCTCACCGACCTGATTAAAAACATAAATACCAAGTTTTCCCACTCGTTGTACAGCTATTATTACACGATCTTTACTATCAACAACCGTTTTATTCAAAGATCCGTCTAAAAATATTTTTTCAGTAGATTCAAAAGTTCTATCCAAAATCAATTCAATAGTGTGAGCCTTGTCTACTGACAGAGCGTCTGATTTTAGCTGTATTCTTTTCGAATTATCTTTTACCGATTCACTAATTTTCTGGGGCTTTTCTGTACAGCATACAAAAGACACTAAAACGATTATTATTGGTATTCTATAAGAGATTGTATTTTTGTAAAGCAAGGAGATACATTTAATACTAAAAAATCTCCTTGCTTTTAAACTACTCCACTGCCCTGAGTTAGCAAGGCTGTGCATTTGAAAACCCTCCTTGACCACAACTGGAACAACAGTAACCAGTAACATAACTATGTCCTTCGTAATAAAGATCTGCAAATCGAGGAGTTGCCCAACAGTTCTCGCTCCATCCACCTGCATGGGGCATAAAAATTCGACATCCTCCACCACCCTTCACATTCTTCATTTCTTCTCTGCTTAATACATTTAAAAATTCCATAATAGAATCCTCTTTGTTTAATTATTGTTAATCTTGTCTACTAAACAAGTTCTTTGGGTTTATTTCTTGATATATTTTCTCTTCTAACAGTGGTACTAATCCGAAGATTAGAGAACCTAAATCCGTAACCTTATAATTTGATGGAAACTCATATCCGTTTAAGAAAAAAGTAGGGGTACGTATTATCTGGTGTTTTGTGATCCAACGGTAATGCGTTTATTCTTAATCCATAGATACTTACATCTAAACTAAAGATTAATTTTATCTTTTCAACCATTCTATTAGATCATTTATCCTTTATGCTTTTCGTCGCCTGATGATGTGATCTCAACTAGAGTTGAAAATTTACCCCCGTTCATTAGCTCCCCTACGGAACGAGATTAATGACGTTATTTGAAGTAAATCAATTTATCATCGTTCCGTAGCTCCGCTGCGGAATGCTCATCAGAAGCTCTGCTTCTACTAATGATAGTTTTTGTAAGGAATACCTACTAAAACTGTCTTACTATATATGGGACGTAGCAGATATAAAATATATGAAGAACACTATCCATACTTTATCACCAGTTCGTTCTCAAAAGGTGCAGCTTTATTCGCTGATCCTGAGGTAGCTGATATTGTGTTAGATAGTCTGGTTTATATGAAAAAGGAGCATGGAATCCGGCTTTACGCTTATGTGTTAATGCACAATCATTTCCATTGCATTTTGGAAGGAGATAATTTGTCTTCTGTGTTAAGAAAGTTTAAATCATATACAGCACGTAGAATTATTGATCATCTTACTGATCGTAATCGAGTGCTACTTCTTCGTGGTTTACAAGCCCCAGCTTCTCTCCCTGATAGTGCCTATAAAGTTTGGCAGGAAGGCTTTCATCCTAAACAGATTACCGATCAGCGAATGATGATTCAAAAAATGGAATATATTCATTACAATCCTGTAAAAGCCGGGTTTGTTGACAAGCCTATCGATTGGAGATATTCCTCAGCTCGGAATTACGAGGGGTTGGAGCATCTTATTTCGGTGAATCTATTCGAGGGTTGAGGGTTGGGAGCAGAGCTCCAACGGGGCATTCCACAGCTGAGCTACGGAACGAGGTTAATAATCGAAGTTTATCGCTTATTAATCAATCAGATTTGCTTTCGTAATCTCGCCACCGGCTCGTTCAATTGCTCTCTGTATTTACTAACCGTTCGGCGGGCTACTTTATATCCTTTTTCATTCAGCTGATCGGCCAGTTCCTGATCGCTTTTTGGTTTTCTCTTGTCTTCTTCGTCTATAATCGTCTGAAGGATATTCTTTACTTCTCTGTTGGAAACTTCTTCCCCGCTGTCGGTTTCCAGCGCTTCATTAAAGAAATATTTGAGTTCATGTACTCCGAAATTAGATTGGACATATTTTCCGTTTACAACTCGTGAAATGGTAGAAATATCCATCCCAATTCGCTCCGCAATATCTTTCAGGATCATTGGCCTTAAACTATCGCCGTATTTAAAGAAATCTTCCTGAAGTGCCACCATGGTTTTCATCACATTCATTAACGTATTCTGGCGCTGCTTGATGGACTCTATAAACCAGTTTGCGGAATCGATCTTCCCCTTTATAAAATTCTGTGTTTGCTGATCCGGTTTTTCTGTCTTCTCTTTGATGTCATCCCACATCTCTTTGTAATCAGGAGAGACTCTCAGCGAAGGTGAGTTCCGTTGATTCAGGTTTATTATGAACTCCCCTTTATCCAGATCTGATTTGTCAGTATTTCTCCAGTACACTTCAAAATCGGGTTCTATATAATTCTGAGATTCTTCCATACCGGTAGACACTGATCCCGGACGTGGATCCATCCCTTTGATTACATCAAAAGCGTCTTTCAGTTCTTCTTCCGAGACATTGAATTTTTGAAGCAATTTCTTAAAGTGCTTTTTCTCAAATGACTCCCACGCCTCTTTTACAATGTCGATGGCAAGTTCTCTACCGTCCAATTCATTTGATGATTGTTCAATCTGAATCAATAAACAATCCTGCAAACTGGTTGAGGCAACGCCAATCGGATCCAGCAATTGAATTTGCTTTCTAACACGATCTACATCTTCTACTTCAATATATATGCTGTGATTGAAAGCGATGTTATCAGCCACAGCTTCTAGTTCTCGACGGAAATATCCGTCTTCATCCAACGAGCCTAAAATCTGATCTGCAATCAAATGTTCTTCTTCGTTCAGATCTAATAAATTTACCTGGTCTTCCAGTTCTTCCAGAAAAGAGGCTTGATATGGATCTGGCAAATCCTGCCACTCCTGCATATCGGGATGAGTGGGTGTAGAATAGCTTTCACCTTCATATTCGGTATTGGAATCATAATCGTCCCAGTCTACTTCGTGTTCTTCAAGTGTTTCTAATCCGTCTTCTTTTTCCTGAGAAATTGGTTTTTCATCTTCAACTTCAATCCGTTCCTGCATTATTTCGCCGGGCTCGGCTTCTTCCAGAATGGGATTTACTTCCAGCTCTTCTTTGATTCGTTGTTCTAAAGCAATAGTTGGAAGTTGCAGGAGCTTTATAAATTGCAGCTGTTGTGGCGACAGTTTTTGCTGCTGACCCAGTTGCTGCTTCTGGCTGATATTTTGTTGATTCCGTAGCATTTCTACTTTACTTCCTGCTCACGGATATAGTTGCAGGCTGCTTTAAATTCATCGAACCAATCTTCCCCGTATCTGCGGGTTAGTGGCTTTTCCAGAAAATCTGACAAATATATTCCTTCTTTGCTTCCTTTGTCGCAAGCTGCGGAACATAAACTATCCACATATTCGAAATTGGCGTAGTCAAAACCTGCAATCTTTTTTAACCGAACCGGAAATAAATGACAGCTAAGTGGTTTTTCCCAATC
>Ga0206127_1006012_pt1 | contig 10036 bp, 7 predicted proteins | sample Helgoland_Spring_6_FD_148646 | JGI IMG/M metagenome (GOLD analysis project Ga0206127, IMG submission 148646) | Pelagic subsurface seawater microbial communities from Kabeltonne, Helgoland, North Sea - Helgoland_Spring_Bloom_20160419_1 | ecosystem: Environmental > Aquatic > Marine > Epipelagic ...
AACTCCTATTGAATCTATTACTGATGGTGATTGGGCTAATAGTGCTACGTGGTATGGTGGGGTAATACCCTCATTTAAACAAACTGTTAAAATAAATCATCAAGTTTCTGCAAGTTCATATCTAAATATGAGATCTATGACAATTGTTTCGGGTAAATCATTTATGACAAATCAAAGTTTTTCGGGTGATGTAACTTACAATAGAAACTTAGGTACTAACAATTGGTATTTAGTTTCTAGTCCTGTGGCTGGAGAAGATATGACTGATATGAGAACAAATAATTCATTTGCAAGTGGTACAGGCTCAAATATTGGGTTTGCCACCTATAATCCGAGCCAAACAGGAGCTACTGCTTGGAGTTATTTCACCTCATCTTCATCTGACGCTTTGATAAGTGGAACGGGGTATTCAACTAAATTAGCCGCTGCAGGAGATATTTCTTTTACAGGCACATTAAATACGATTGATGTGGAAACTCTCTCTTTATCTGAGGGTTATAATTTAATTGGTAATCCTTATACGTCATATATCAATAGTGCTACTTTTTTAGGAGCATCTACTAGTAGCAATTTAGATCAAACTCAAATTTGGTTATGGAATCAAGGTTTGGATGATTATGAAGTCAAAACTGCAGGATCAGATTGGGTATTATCGCCAACTCAAGGGTTTTTTGTTAAAGCGACTTCGGCCGGTACTGTTACGTTTGATAAAAATAATCAGGCAATTACCGGCAATACTTTTCAAAGAGCATCTAAAACAATTTTAAAATTATGGATCACAGATGGAGAAAAGAATCGATATACAAAAATAGATTACATTCCGAATGGCACAAAAGGTTTTGACTACGGTTTTGAGGGAGAAACATTTGGAGGAGCTTCGAATTCATTATCAGTTTTTACGCACTTATTAGAAGAGAACCAAGGAAAAAATTACCAAGTACAAACATTACCAAATACTGATTATGAAACTATGATAATTCCTGTTGGTGTTATTGCAGTAGCTGATAAAGAACTTACTTTTACAGCGGAAGCTATGAACTTTCCTACAGATTTAAAAGTATATTTAGAAGATAGAGTTACCAATACATTTACACGTTTAGATGAAGCAAATACCAAGTATAAAATTACTGTTACAAATACTTTAGATGGAATTGGAAGATTCTATTTACATACATCTCAAAAAGCATTAAGTGTAACACCAAATTTTGTTGCAGAGCATGTTAGTATTTATAAAGCCAATAGCTCAACTTTAAGAATTGCAGGGTTATCTCAAGGAAAAGCGAGTGTAAAATTATTCAATATTCTCGGTAGAGAAGTTTTAAATACAAGTTTTACTTCTAATGGTTTAAAAGATATTGCTTTGCCAAGATTAGCAAAAGGTGTTTACGTTGTTCAGTTAACCACTGGAGCATTTAAAGTAAACAAGAAAATAATTTTAGAATAATTATCGAAAATGTTTAGGCAATACATCATGAAAAAACAAACAGACAAAAAGCAAGAAGAAATGACTCGTAAAGAGGCTATAAAAAAGATTGGTAATTATGGTAAATATGCAGCGTTAACGGCTTTGGGTACGTATATGATATTAAATCCACGAAAAGCACAAGCTGCAAGTCCGGAAACTCCAGGTACTGGGTTTTAAACTTTATATTAATTGATTAAAACAGGGTTAAATTATGGGTAGTTTAACTCTGTTTTTATTTTTTTACTAATAGTAATTACTTACCGTTATTATAAACTAGACATAATAGAACCCTTTAAAACAGTTTTAGAGTTTGTTGTCGAACCAAAAGCAGTAAAACTAGACTATTTTGGAGAGGATTTATTTAAATAAAAATAACAAATTAGTTGTCAAACTTCTTCAACAAAGCAGGTAAATAAAAGATATCTGTAACCAAAGCAATCGCTACTGTCACCGCACAAAGCAAACCAAAATCTCTGACTGAAGGCACAGCGCTCGAGGCTATAATTAAAAAACCAGCAACCAGTGCAATTGTAGTTGAAAATAAAGCACCACCTGTATAGTGCATCGCACTATTCATCCGCTCTTCGGCTGAGCCCTGAACTTGGTTACTTTTTCGATATTTATAAACCAAATGAATTGTGTCATCCATTGCGATTCCTAACATAATGGGAGTAATCATTGCTGTTGTAACATCAAGCGGGATATCTAAAAGGGTCATTAATATCGCTAAAATTGTTAATGGTAATAAATTAGGAATTAAGACTAAAATGGTAGTGCGCAGGTTTTTTATAAAAATTAGCAAGCACATAAATGCCACAAAAAAAGCTGCAAAAAAGGATTTGAATTGAGTTTCTAGAATAAAACTATTTAACTGAGCAAAAACGACAGCAAATCCATTAATCTTGAGTTTGTATTCGTTTGTGTCAAAAGAAGATTCAAAAGCTATTTTTATGTCATCCAATACCTGATTGAGTTGTGATGTGCGACCTTCCATGAGCGTTAAGGTAAATCCTGCGGTCGTCAAATCTTCGGAGAACAATTTAAAAAAACTATTGTCCTTTATATCAACTCCGGAAAGTGTATTTTTCAACTTCTTTTCAGATACAATCGATCGAAATAAAACAGGAATGCGTTTTTCTAAAAACTGTTTGATATTAACTACCGAAACAGGATTAGAAATAAATTTATTCAGCTCTAATTTTTTTTGAAATTTTTCTAAGCATTTCAGCGCTTCTTTATTCAAAATAACATCACCGTTAGATGTAGAAATATTTATTTGTAAACGGTTACTTCCTCCCAGTTCTACTTCTACTTTTCGTAAATCTTGCTTTGCCTTTCCTTCAGCTAAAAGGTTTCGAGAATTTGTATCTATTTTAATTTGAAAAATAGCATAGAAACCAATTAATAAAATAGCGGTAAATCCAACAATTATTGTATGCTTATAATGCCAAGTTATACGATTCAACCAGTCAATAAATGCTCGTTGATTCCAACGTTTTAAGCTAAGTAAAGGCTTTGTTTTCTCAAAATTTAAATTCATATAACTGAATCCAATAATGGTAATAATATACACAAGAACAAAGCTGATGACTAAACCTATACAGGTAAAAATCCCCATGTTTTTGAAAGCAGGTAATGGTGATAAATATAAGGCAAAGTAACCAACAAATGTGGTAAGCGTTGTATAAAAACAGGGCGTTATGCTTTTACGGATAGCGACGGTTAGCAAGTCAACTTTAGTTAATGTATTGTTTGCCAAACCTTCTTTGTGGTAAATATTTATAATGTGTACAGCATCACTAACGCTATATACCATTAGGATTGTAGGAATAAGCATTGATATCATATTCAGTGCAAAGCCTAGTGATGTGATTAGCCCAAAAAGTAAGCTTATGGGGATCGCAACAGATAACAAGGAAATGATTAAATAGCGCTTACTGGGCAATAAAAACAATAGCATTATGGTGATTACCAAAATTGTTAACACTCCAAAGATTAAACTCTCCTTATAAATTCCTTTGCTATACGCTTCATTTAAAACTGGAGGCCCAGTTAAATAGTGATCCTTATAAAGAGATTGAATAACCGTTCTTATTTCTTCAACAATAACTTGTCGCTCTTCTTCGACTGTTGATGTTGGGTTAAGTTGAATATAAAAAAACTGATTTTTATAATCTTTGGTAACCAATTGAGAAGTAATATTTGGTAGTTTTGAGAACAGATTTTTTATACCTTTTTCACTTCGTTTTGAATTATACAAACCATCAAAATAAAGTTTGTTATTTGCATAGATAGGATACTTAGCTTTAGCTAAACTATACGATGTTTGAACATATGGTAGAGCCTCAATGCGCTGGTGTAACTCTTTTAATGATACAACTTCTGTTTCACCAATGGCATTTTCTACCGGTAACATTGCAATAAAAATTTCATCGGAACCGAAATTTTGCTGATAATCGATATAAGCACGATAGCTTGGATCATCTTCCAAAAACCAAATGCTAAGCGAATTGTTAACGCTTAATTTAGTTAATGTATGATATCCGGATAGCCCCATAGCAACTGCCAAAAAAGCCATAATTGCTATTCTGAATTTGATAATCGTTGCTATGATTTTTTTTATTCCTTCCATATATGTTATCGTAAAAGCATCCTAATTGCTTTAGGACAATTAGTTTGCAACTTTCTGTTGTTTCCAAAAGAACTACTAAAAGAATTAATCAATCCTTTCAGTATTGTTTTGGTACTTATTCAATATAAGGAGTCTATTTGTAAAGCTAAGATAAATAATGATTTTTTTTATTCTTATCATACATTAGATGCACTAAATGAGATCTTAGAAATGGAAACAATTCAATCATTTCTTATTTTATTGCTACGTACAATCCTAATTTGAGCTGTATTTTTGTAGATAATCCTTCGGATAGTAATGATAGTTGGCAAATTGACCCTGATACTTTCTTAGTTGCAGATGAAACAGCTTGTCAGGCATTAAGTGTGGGAGATCCTGCATTTGAATTAGGGCTTTCTGTTTATCCAAATCCTACTTCAGATATAGTATACATAGACGGTAATTACACTCAATTAAAAGTAGTTGTGTATGATATTCTTGGAAAACAAGTAATGAATAAGTCTATTACAAATAGTATAGATATTAGTCATTTAGGCAATGGAGTTTACATCCTACAACTTTCTGATGGTGCTAAACAAACTACTAAAAGAATTATAAAGAATTAATCAATCCTTTCAGTATTGTTGAGAAAATTATACAAAATAAAGAGTCTATTAGTGACGCTATGATAAACAATGATTTTTTTTATTCTTATAATGCACCAGATGTGAGAAATAACGTCTTAAAAATAACTTTAATTTTTAAAATCTAAAGATAAAAAAATCCCAAACAATAAATTATGTTAATGGGTAGCTTCCCCCGCTCCACTAGGAATTCTAATAAGTTCTACTATATTCTGAACATCTTTTGGTGGCGCTGGGGTAAACTTCATAACTGCAATGGATACTATAAAATTCAATAACATAGCAATACTTCCAAAGCCTTCAGGAGAAATACCAAACCACCACTCGCTTTTATCCGGAAGAACCGCATCAAACCAACCTAGTTTATATTTAAGCATATAATACAACATGGTTAAAATACCAACAATCATTCCAGCTACAGCTCCTTGCTTGTTCATTCGCTTATAGAAAATACCTAAAATAATAGCTGGAAAAAAGGACGCTGCTGCCAAACCAAAAGCCAAGGCCACTGTTGCGGCAACAAAGCCAGGAGGATTAATTCCAAAATATCCCGCAACACAAACAGCAACAACGGCTGACAAACGAGCCGCTACTAATTCACTTTTCTCAGAAATTTTTGGATTGATTATTTTCTTAATTAAGTCATGTGAAACAGAAGCAGAAATTACTAATAATAACCCTGCTGCAGTTGACAATGCGGCTGCTAATGCGCCTGCTGCCACCAAAGCGATGACCCAATTGGGCAATTCTGCAATTTCTGGATTTGCCAAGACCATAATATCATTATCGACCACCAATTCGTTTAGATTTTTATCCGCTACGTATTGGATTAATCCATCGTTGTTTTTATCTACAAATGTAATCAGTCCTGTTGTTTCCCATTTTTTAAACCATTCCGGAACTGTAGCATACGGCTGATTAGAAAGTGTTTCAATCATATTGGTTCGTGCAAATGCCGCCACTGCTGGGGCTGTAGAATACAAAATTACGATAAGCAATAAAGCGATCCCTGCAGATTTACGAGCATCCTTAACACGCTTGACTGTAAAGAAACGCACAATTACATGAGGCAGCCCTGCTGTACCCACCATTAGCGCCAGGGTGATAGCAAATACATCCACTATAGATTTGGTGCCTTCTGTGTATTCAGCAAACCCTAAATCGGTGCTTAAACCGTCTAATTTGTCCAATAAAAAAGTACCCGATCCGTCTGCTAATTCATTACCAAAACCAAGTTGTGGAATTGGATTGCCTGTCATTTGAATTGATATAAATATAGCGGGAACCATAAATGCAAAAATTAAGACGCAATATTGAGCGACTTGTGTGTAGGTGATTCCTTTCATCCCACCAAGAACTGCATAAAACAATACAATCAGCATTCCAATAATCACACCTGTATTGATATCAACTTCTAAAAAACGAGAGAATACCAATCCAACGCCGCGCATCTGACCGGCTACATAAGTGAAAGAGACTAGAAGAGCGCATATAACGCCAACAAGACGAGCCGTATTAGAATAATAGCGATCTCCAATAAAATCAGGAACGGTAAATTTCCCAAACTTCCTTAAATAAGGGGCCAATAACAAGGCAAGTAAGACATAGCCTCCGGTCCAGCCCATTAAATATACGGCGCCGTCATAGCCTGCGAAGGAAATAATTCCTGCCATGGAAATAAAAGAGGCCGCACTCATCCAATCAGCAGCTGTAGCCATTCCGTTGGCGAGTGGAGATACGCCGCCGCCAGCAACATAAAATTCTTTGGTGGAACCTGCACGTGCCCATACAGCAATGCCTATATAAAGCGTGAAAGTGATGCCTACTAAAATATAGGTCCAAGTCTGGACGGAGAGCTTCTGAACTAATAAAATACTATTTATCATAACCATATTTTTTATCCAACTTATTCATTAGTCTAACGTAAATAAAAATCAAGATAACAAACACATACATAGACCCTTGTTGTGCAAACCAAAATCCAATTTTGAATCCACCAAATTTAAATTCATTAAGAAAATTTTTAAAAATTATTCCCGCACCAAATGAGACAAGGAACCATATGGTTAATAAGATAAACAAGTATCTAATATTGTCTTTCCAATAGGCTTTTGACTTATTTTTTGTCATGATATTTAGTTTTATTTTGTACTTACAAAAAAATGATTTCTGTAATAGAATAGCTTAGATAAATTTACTTTTGAAAACTCCAAAACCAGAGTATGCAATATAAAAAAAAAACAAGCAAGCGGAAGTGTAAATTAAATATTTACTTCGGTAACTCTTATGATTAGTAGGGTTTTAACACCGCTTCCCCCAATATCAGTAATTAGGCCTTGAAGTTTTAATAATTTAATTGTTTATATATTTGAAAAAAACTAAATAATGAAAAAATTACTTCTGCTATTATTTACTTCTGTTGTTTATTTTAATTCACAGTCTCAAGAAAATGTATCGCATACAAATAAAACCAAAGTCTTTTTACTAGCTGGTCAATCAAATATGGACGGTAGAGGAGATGCTTCCAAAATCACAAAACAAGATAAAAAAGGATTGAAATTAGCTCAAAATAATATAAGTTACTATTATAAAGGAACAACTAACAATATTAAAAAACCTATTATCATAGACGGGGTTTTGGATGTGACAGATCCTTGGGACTATGTAAAAAAGAAATTCAGAATAGAAAAATGCTTCGGTCCTGAATTGTTTTTTGGTATAGAACTTGCAAAACAATATCCAGACGAAAAATTTTTATTCATAAAACGGTCAGAAGGAGGGACTTCTCTTTATGGTGCATGGAATCCAAATTGGACGTTAGAAAAAGCACAATTGAAGGAAGAAGAACACAAACGAAAATTGTATAAAGATTTTATTGAAATTGTTGATTCACAGCTTGAAAAATTAGAACATGGAAGCTATGAAATTGTAGGAATGTTGTGGGTTCAGGGAGAATCAGACAGTGGTAATAGTCACGGACCACTGCCAACTGAAAAATATGCTGAGAATCTAACATCTCTGATTGAAAAGGTTAGGTCGCATTATAAAGTAGATGATTTACCTTTTTTGATGCTTGGAGTGGGAAGTAATAAAGTCATAAATAAAATGAAAGAAACAAGTCTGAATCTTTCTAATGTTACTTTAATAGAGAGAAGTCTCAAACCAAATGCTAAAAACTACACCCCACGTTATACTCACGATTGGAATGGAAAGCCAGCAAATCATTATAATTATACTGGGATGAAAAAAATTGGACAACTATTTTTTGAAAATTATTTTAAGTTTTATAGAAATAATATTAAATAGTTCAAACCCCAAAAGTGAATGCTATTTTTGGCTCAATACCTATTTTAACGAAGGAAATACAAAACAAAAAAATGGAGAATCGTAAAAGACATGAGGAGTAAAATCGAACTATTTTGTTGAGGATTTGCAAATATTGAAAAAACATTATATTTAAAATATTATTTAATTTAAAAAACAATTCTGCAGTGAACATTCTAAAAATACTATCATTTGTTTTGTGTTCGTTCATTTCAGCAGCTCAAAATAAGCCTAATATTCTTATTATTCATGTTGATGATTTGGGATACCATGATCTGAGCATTCATGGTTCAAAAATATATCAAACTCCAAACATTGATAAGCTAGCAAATGAATCAGTTTCATTTACCAAGGCTTATGCAAATTATCCGAGGTGTGTACCCTCAAGGTTTTCAATGATGACCGGAAATTATCCAATACAGAACAGTGGCGTTCCAGACGATGGATTTAAAATCTCTAAAGTGACTAAAGACAAAAATTTTGTAAGGGCACTAAACGATTTAGGTTATCAAACGGCTTATTTTGGTAAATGGCACTTAGGTAACAAAAAGAGTTTAAGTGACTTTGGTTTTAATTTCAGTTTTGCTGCAGGTAGTGCAGGTTCCCCTATTAGTTTTTATCAACCATTCAATAGTCTTAAACGAAAAGGTAAAATTAATAAAAAGCCTATTCCTGATATAGATGAGGTTAGTAATGATGATGATTATCTTACAGATTTAATGACTAACCAAGTGATCAATTATTTGGAAAGTAGTGATTCATTAAAGCCATTTCTACTGACGCTTTCTTATTATGCTGTTCATCAACCATTAGAGGCAAAGCAGGAAGATTTAAAACGTAATATCAAAGAAATTGAAACCTTTGACTTTGGTAATCAACCCGAATATATTTCAGAGGGGACCGGTAGAACAAAAATGCGGCAGGATAATCCTTCATACGCTGCAATGGTAGAAAATTTGGATAAAAACGTTGGGAAGATTTTAGAATATTTACGCAAAACTAAAATTTTGAATAATACCGTTATAGTTTTTTCCTCTGATCACGGCGGTTTGTCAAATGATGGCTATAACAAAAGGAATTTGGCTACTTCTAATTTTCCTTTGCGTGCTGGAAAGGGGTGGTTATATGAGGGTGGAATCAAAGTACCACTGTTCGTCAAGTGGCATAAGAAATTCACGCCTCGAGTCGAAAATAAATCCATTGTAACCTTGATGGATGTATTCCCCACATTATTAGATTTAACAGCAAAAATTGATTTAAATGTAGACGGGAAAAGTTTTTTACCGTTACTATACGCTAATGAAAGTTGGGAAAATCGAACAATATATTGGCATTCTGATAAAGCTAGACCTAGAAACACTGGGGATACAAATTCTTCCGCAATTCGTAAGGGAAAGTTCAAACTAATACATTGGTATGAGAACGATGTGATTGAGCTATATAATATGGATAATGACCCATACGAGAAGAATAATTTAGCTGATACCGAACTTAAACTATCTAAAGAACTTTTATCAATTCTTAACAATTGGAAAAAAAATAAAATAGATGTAAAAAATATTCCCTAAAATAAAATTTATTTTAGGGAATAATGACGTGGAGCCAAGAGGCGTGAAGTCGAATTGTTTTGAGGAGGATTTGGAATTATCAAAATAAAATATCGTTTAAATAACTCCAAATTTCGATAGAGCTATTTCTAAATCTCTGAAGTGGGTAAACTTACATTGATTATATTTGAAATAAATTATATTTAAAAACTTATGAGTGACATATTAAAGGCTATTGGGAATACACCAATTGTTAAGCTAAAAAATATAGTCCCGATTGGATGTGGAGAAATTTATGTTAAACTAGAAGCATTTAATCCCACTGGATCAAAAAAAGACAGAATGGCGCTATCAATGATTTTGGGAGCTGAAAAAAGAGGTGTTTTAAAAAAAGGAATGACTGTAGTAGAATATTCGGGTGGTAGCACTGGTGCAGGTTTGGCAT
>Ga0206127_1006020_pt1 | contig 10023 bp, 9 predicted proteins | sample Helgoland_Spring_6_FD_148646 | JGI IMG/M metagenome (GOLD analysis project Ga0206127, IMG submission 148646) | Pelagic subsurface seawater microbial communities from Kabeltonne, Helgoland, North Sea - Helgoland_Spring_Bloom_20160419_1 | ecosystem: Environmental > Aquatic > Marine > Epipelagic ...
TAATTTTTTATCGATAAAAGCACTTCTTTTTCTTTTTTTATTTTTCAAATGAATTTCAGCATTTTCAACAGCTTTTCCAGTGTTTCGATTGACTATTTGATACGTGTACTTCCCTTCAAAAGCCTGTTCAATTAAAGTTAAATCTGTTACTTGAATAACAGTTGTACCGTAAATGGTGTCTTCTTTCAAGTTTTGAGTTTCAGAGGCTACAATTAAATAATTTCCACGATCAAATTTTGGAACAATTACTTCTGTGCTATGTGCTAGGAGATCGTTTTCATCCCGCAATTTAAAATTCCAATCTTTAACCTTTTCTAAAGAGTCGATCAATTTAATTTTTGCATCTAATTGATATAGATTGTTATATTGAGACCATTGTTTGTTTGTTATTTTGTAGGCCGTGAAAACTACTTTTTCAATATTTTTATAGTGGACTAATACTCTTGAATTAGTGTTGATTGGAATGTGTTTTTCTGAAGTAATAGACAGTGATTTTGCGAATATTTGATTTTTTAAAACCCTACAATTTCTTGCAGCAAAACTGTTTGGGAAATCATGAATCACCTGATCGCAAATAGTGATTGCTTTCACGTTTTTAAATCTGTTTTTCTCTTCTTTATTCGCTTTATAAGCATTGGCGTCATCTCTGTAAACCTTCGCAATTTCAAAAGCATACAAACCACTCACTTCCTTTTTCTTGAAATTTTCTTTGGATGCTTTTAAAGTGGTTATAAAAGTTTGCTTCTTATGCTGAAAAATGGCATGTTGTTTTACAAAATGTAACCGATGAATGTCAATAGTTGCAAGTGCGTCTAAATGGGCTTCTTTTAAATGAAATTGAATGAGTTTTTGATAAATTTTTATCGCGTTGAATTGCAGCGAAAAGCTATCTTTTGAAGTTAATTCTAGGTTAGAAAATGTTTTTACATCACTTAAAAATATTGGATTATCAACCTTAAATTGATCTGCTGGTTTTGTTATTGAAGTTTCCGAAGATTTATAAAAGACCAACGCGTTATTTGCTAAGAAATCATATAAAGTAGGGCTGTATTTTTTAGACTCTTTTTGAATGAGCAAGATGTCAGCAAAATCACGAATACCTACTTTTTGTAGTTTTTCTTCATTTTCTAAGGACGCATTAAAATGCATATGAATTTCTTCAAACAGCGTATTTAAATCCCAAGTCCTAAAATCTTTTGAGTCAACTTTGTTTTCAGTTTTTGTTCGGTTGTAGAACTTATATTTATTTTGCGTAAAATATTGCCAATATAAATTTCCTAATACATTTTCCAACACATTTTTTATTGGAAATTTACTGTTAGCAATGTGCTTTTTAAACTCTTCTATCACCTTTAATTGGGCATCCTCTTCTAGAGTCAAAGAAAATTTACTTTTATAAAAAAGTGATTTCACCAATTGAGAGGAGTTGTTTTCTTTTGCTGCTTTTGTGTAAATTTCTTCTACACTATTTCTTGCTGATTTGGGCAATTGATCTACTTCAAACTGCTCCACTTTTAACCAAAGACTCTCAAAAGATTTTTGTGCGTTGGCAATTGTCGAAAAAAAAAGTAGTAGTAGCAATATTGTTGTAAATCTCCTCATAATCATCATGTTTATTTTTTCCAAAATACGTTTAAATCTGTCAATAAAAAAAACGACTATTAGTTAACGAGCCGTTTGAACTGGTAAAACTTTTTTTAATGTTAGTTTACTTATAAAGATACTTTATATTTTACAAAGCTTTTGTATTTTTGTTCTTCAAAATTATGTTCAATGAAAATTCATTTTATTGCCATTGGCGGAAGCGCAATGCACAACCTAGCGATTGCTTTATCTCAAAAAGGATACCAAATTTCTGGTAGTGACGATACAATTCACAATCCCTCTAAATCTCGTTTAGAAAAACAGGGATTGTTGCCTTTAGCGTTTGGATGGTTTCCTGAAAAAATAGTACCAGATTTGGATGGAATTATTTTAGGGATGCATGCTAAAAAAGACAATGCTGAATTGTTAAAAGCCCAAGAATTAGGATTGAAAATATATTCATATCCTGAGTTTTTATATGAACAATCTGAAAATAAAACACGGGTTGTAATTGGGGGTTCCCATGGGAAAACCACCATAACTTCTATGATTTTACATGTTTTAAAGTACCATGAAAAAGAAGTAGATTATATGGTTGGTGCACAATTAGAAGGTTTTGAAACCATGGTGCACCTAACCAAAGAAAACGATTTTATTGTTTTAGAGGGTGATGAATATTTAAGTTCGCCAATAGATATGCGTCCAAAATTTCATTTGTACAAACCAAATATCGCGTTATTGAGTGGTATTGCTTGGGATCATATCAATGTTTTTCCAACATTTGAGAATTATATCGACCAGTTTAGAATTTTTACAGATTCCATGGTTAATGGAGGAAGTATGGTGTATAATGAAGAAGATGAAATTGTAAAACAAGTTGTAGAATCATCAGAAAATCATATTAAAAAATACCCATATACAACCCCAAAACATTTTATAGAAAACGGAACTACTTTTTTAGAAACGTCAGCAGGAGATTTGCCTTTAGAAATTTTCGGGAAACACAATCTTCAAAATTTAGCAGGGGCGAAGTGGATTTGCCAACACATGGGTGTTGATGAAGATGACTTTTATGAGGCAATTGCCAGTTTTAGTGGTGCAAGTAAGCGTCTAGAAAAGGTTGCAGAAAATAATTCTACAGTATTTTTTAAGGATTTTGCACATTCTCCAAGTAAAGTGGAGGCAACGACAAAAGCAGTAAAAGAACAATATTCAGAAAGAACAGTAGTTGCTTGTTTAGAATTGCACACGTATTCTAGTTTGAATGCAGAATTTTTAGCAGAGTACAAAGGAGCTCTAGATGCTGCAGATAAAGCCGTTGTTTTTTACTCTCCTCACGCTGTAAAAATTAAACAGTTAGAAGAAGTTACGGCGCAACAAATTGCAACTGCTTTTGAACGAGAAGATTTGATTATTTATACAAACCCAGAAGAATTTAAAGAATTTTTATTCAGTTTAAACATAGAGAAAACAGCAGTTGTCCTAATGAGTTCTGGAAATTATGGAGGATTAGATTTTGAATCGGTTAAGAAGTTGGTTCCTTAAATATTGGTTTTTTTTCTGCTGTTTTGTATGTGAAACTATTTTTTTAAAAGAATAGAAGTAGCTCCTTTTTTAGGTATACAAAATAGAAGATTACTTAACTTAAATAGTTGTAGTTCAGTTGTTAACCGATTCAATGCTTCGTTACTTTTACAGAATAATCTTCTTCTTAATAGTGCCTTTTGCTGTTTGTATTTTTGTAAAGTAAATTCCAGGAGTTAAATTTGGTAGCGGAACTTCTTTTTTATTTTCATTAAATATAAATGTAGTTGTTACGATTTCTTTTCCCATTATATTATAAAGAGCTATTGAGGTTTTACCTTGTGGTAATCCATTCATCTTCAAAGTCAATGAACTTGTTTTAAAAATACGGACATTATTTAAAACAATACTTTCAATAGATAATACTTGTTCTGAAGTATTCTCACTTCCAATACTTGATTTACCGCTGCTAAAATCAACATTATCGGTATCTGTATCTGTGCCATTTGGGATTCTAAAAATAGCTTCATCTTCAATACTAGTTGCATTACCGTTAGGAGCTTCACTTGCTCCTCCTCCAAATGTTACACTGTCTACTAGAGTTCCACTAGCATTTTTTAAATTTATTGTAATTTTATTATTCATAGCACCGCTTCCAGCTACATTTCCTAAAACAAGATAATCTCCCGCTGCTGTGTTCGTAAAACTTCCAGTTCCAGATGTAATGTAATTAGAAATTGCAAATGCTCCGTTTTCAGTAAGATCTCCCGTCAAAGGAGATGTGTCATTTAATTCAATTGTCCACCCTGTAAGATCTATTCCTGCAGTTTTAATGTATAGTTCAATCCATTCATCATTTGAACCACCAGAACCACCAGGTGGAGATGCAAACGAAGTTGAACTCCAATCTTGTTGCGGATCCGTTACAATTTCATTTATAACAATACTTTGACTATAAAAATTAGTTTGTGCTAACACTAAAATATAAAGTGTTAGGATTTGTAATACGTTTTGCTTTTTCATGTTTTTTCTAAAAAGGTACAAAAAAAAACATAAATTACTAATGGTTAGTAGAATACACTTGTATATAGGAGCAAATTAATTTTTACGCCAAAAGAAAGGCGTAAATAAAATTAAAACTGTAAATAATTCTAAACGCCCTATGAGCATTAAAAAAGAACAAAACCATTTTGCAGCGTCTGTTAAATGAGCAAAATTATCTACTGGACTAACCGACCCAATTGCGGGTCCAATATTACCTAAAGATGATGCTGCAGCACCAACTGCGGAAAGAAAATCCAAACCAAATAATGTTAGTGCAACAGAAGACATTACAAAAATGAGCATGTAAATGATAAAGAAAGAAATGATATTAAATACAATGGATTGATTGACTGCTCTACCATCATATCTTACCGGTATAATTCCGTTTGGATGCAATGCTTTTTTAAACTCTAAAAAACTATTTTTAAGCATTACGATATGCCTTACTATTTTTATCCCCCCACTGGTAGATCCTGCAGAACCACCTGTAAAGAATAAGGCAAAGAAGATACCCGTCGCAAAAAAGTTCCACATTGTGAAATCTGCGCTAACAAAACCTGTTGTAGTCACGACGGAAGTGACCATGAAAAGGGCATGTCTAATAGCACTTTCTGCCTTACCGAAAACCATAGGATGTGCAATCGTAGTTTGTAGGTTAGGGTCTTGGAAAAAATAAATAATTACGGTAATTAGAGAAGCAACTCCGAGGATACCAAAAAAGTAATACTTAAACTCTTCGCTCTGAAACACTTTCTGAATTTTTCCTTTTAAGGCAAAATAAGTCAACACAAAATTGGTTCCAGCAACCAACATAAAAAAGATAATAATATATTGGACAAGAGGTAAATTATTGTAGAAAGAGACACTGTTGTTTTTTGTTGAAAAACCACCTGTACTCATTGTTGCCATTGCATGATTGATAGCATCAAACCATGTCATGCCCGCTACTTTTAATAATAAAAATTGCAGGAATGTTAGCGTAACATAAATTAAATATAGGCGTTTTGCAGTATCTGTAATTCGCGGGTGTAATTTATCCGCAGAAGGTCCAGGAGCTTCCGCCATAAAAAGTTGCATTCCTCCAATACCTAGAAGAGGAAGAATGGCAATTGTAAGAACGATAATTCCCATTCCACCGATCCAATGCGTTGCACTTCGCCAAAATAAAATTCCTTTTGGCATGGACTCTATGTTTGTTAAAATAGAGGAGCCTGTGGTGGAGTATCCTGAAATAGTTTCAAAAAAAGCATTGGTAATATTGGGGATTGCTCCAGAAAAAAGATAGGGCAACATGCCTGTAATAGATAGCGTTAACCAACCTAAAGTAACAATTAAATATCCTTCTTTTTTTTGAATACTTGTGCTTTTTGGTTTGTTTAAAAAATAAAGTAGCAATCCAATAATTACGGTTACGATTCCAGCACCTAGAATGCCCCACTTGGCATTTTCATCATGATAAACACTAAATGGATATGCAATAAACATAAAGCATCCGTTTAATATTGCAGTAATTCCTAAAAAACGAAATATGATTTTGGTATTTAAAGCGCCCATGCTGTTATTTGAATAAACTTTCTACAGTGTTTATAGCCTCTGGTAGACAGAACACAATCACTTTGTCATCAGTTTGAATTTGTAGATCTCCAGTTGCCATTATCGCTTTTTCATCTCTAATAACACCCCCAAAAACAGCTTCTCTTGGAAAATGTAAATCCTTAATAGGATGTTCTGTTATTTTAGTACCTTCTTGTACCTTAAATTCGAAAACTTCAGCGTCTATATTGTGTAAATTTGCGAGTGCTAAAATTTCTCCTTTTCTAATATGTCTAAAAATATTACTGGCAGCAATTAGTTTTTTATTTATTAAAGACTGAATGCCGATTGTTTGAGAAATGTCGATATAATCCATATTTTCTACAAGGGCTATTGTCTTTTTTACGCCTTTAGATTTTGCGACTAAACAAGACATAATGTTGGTTTCAGAATTCCCTGTAACAGCAATAAAAGCATCCGTTTCTCTGATGTTTTCTTCTTCAAGAAGTTCTAAATCTCTACCATCACCATTTATAACTAAGGTATCATTGAGTTGCTCTGCTAATAAGGCAGCTTTCTCTCTGTCTTTTTCTATTAATTTCACCTTAAAATTTTCCTTACAAAGATTACGTGCCGTTTTTTCACCAATACTACTACCTCCAAGAATCATTACATTTTTAATATTGTATTGCTTCTTACTAATAATAGGGTAGAGGTCTTTAATGCTATAATTAGGTACGCAAAAGTATACTTGGTCATTTAGTTGATAAGTGGTATCTCCTCTTGGAATAATGGTTTGAGCAACGCCCTGTCTTTTAATCGCAATTGTAATGAAATCTACATCAGGAAATTGTTGTTTTGCCTCTTTAACGGTTAAATCCACAATTGGAGAATTGTACGTTAGTGGAGTTCCCATTACATTAAATACGCCACTTTCAAAAGCAACAGTATCATTAAAAGAGGATTGGTCTAGCAACATTTTAATTTCGTTTGCAGCCAGTTCTTGTGGGGAAATCATAAAATCTAATCCAAACTTTCGGAAGTCGACTTCACATTCATTCAAAAATTCTGAATTATCAATTCGTGCAATTGTTTTTTTAGCTCCTAAAGATTTACCAATAACAGAAATTGTAAAATTTGTATTTTGACTATCAGTTACTGCAATTAATAAATCTGCAGAATCGATTCCAATTTCTTTTAGTAGTTTTATAGAAGTAGCATCCCCTTTTTTGGTAATAACATCTAGATGATTGTTCAGGTAGTCTAGTTTTTCACCATCAAAATCTATGATGTACGTATCTTGAGATTCGTAAGAAAGTAGTTTAGCTAAGTGAAAACCAACGTCTCCAGCACCAGCTATGATAATTTTCATATTTTAAAATATAGAAATAGAAGACAAATATATAAAGACTTATGGTGGAAAAATAAAAAAAACGCATTTTTCAATCTCTTTTTAGGAATATTGTATTTTTATAAAAAAAATGGATGGAAAAACTAACGATAAAATCTTGGGCAATAGATGATCGGCCTAGAGAGAAATTAGTAGCAAAAGGAAAAAGCACTTTGTCTGATGCTGAGTTAATTGCTATCTTAATAGGGTCTGGAAATCGACAAGAAAGTGCTGTTGCGCTTTCTAAAAGAATGCTGCAATCGGTTGATGGAAACATTAATGAATTGGCAAAACTCTCCGTAGAAAAATTAACCACCTTTAAAGGTATTGGCGAAGCAAAAGCAATTTCAATTATTACCGCCTTAGAATTAGGAAAGAGGAGACAGCTTGAAACGGCTATGGAAAAACCAAAGATCACAAGTAGTGTGGCAGTTTTTAATTTATTACAACCCATTATCGGTGATTTAGAACATGAAGAGTTTTGGGTGTTGTTTTTAAATAATTCAAACAAAGTAGTTGCTAAAAACCAAATAAGCAAAGGAGGCTTAACGGCGACTGTTGTCGATGTTAGATTGTTGTTTAAAAGAGCATTAGAACTCGCTGCTGTGGCAATTATTGTCTGTCATAATCATCCTTCCGGGAAGTTACAACCCAGTGATGCAGACCAACAGCTCACCCAAAAAATTAATGAAGCAGGAACCACTTTAGATATTAAACTCTTAGATCATTTAATAATAACTGAAAAAGCGTATTTTAGCTTTGCAGACGAAAATTTACTTTAAGCAATCATGCTATGATCGTATGCAAATTTATAGTTTATAAGCTTGCTTTGAATTTTAAAAGAGGGCTAAACGCTTCTGAATAAAAACGCTCAGCATGCGACCAAAAAAAATAGAGAAAGACCTCGCTGGTGCGCGAATCTTTCGCGTTCTCAAATAAGCTTCATAAACCACACGAAAGGATTCATGAGGCAGCAGTGATATTTCTATTAGGCATCACCATCCCAAAAGGGTAGTAGTAGCTATAATTTTACTCTATGAAAATCAATAGTTTAAATTAGTGCTTAATTTGTTGATTAAACTACTTTTCTGTTCAAATAGAATGTTAGTTTGCTGCTTTTTTATATTAAAGAACTTATTATTTTTTCTCAAAGATATCTAATAACCTATTTGGACTTTGATAACTTCCAAACACATCAATAATTATTACTTCGTTAGATGTTCTTTCGTAAATGATTTTATAACTCCATATAGAAACAAATCTAACAGCTACATCATTTACTATTAAATCTTTTGAGTACTCAAGTTTTTCGTCATTTAAAGAATTCCCTAATATTGTAAGTTCATCAAATACCATTAGAGCATTCTGAGGACTTTTCTCAAATATATAGCTGTAAATATCTAAAAGCGATTCTTTCGATTTTTCTGTCCATATTACTTTCAATACTTATGCTCTTTTGCTGTTTAAAACATATTCTCTAACTTCTTCTGTAGTGTATGTCTTTGCTCCATTTTTTACACTTTCTCTAATATCATTGATATGCTTAACGTATTGTTTTTTTGTAAAAGACTCTCCTTTTGTTGAATAAGATACAATTTCATCAGCTACAGTTTTTTCTTTAATTGCACTTACTTTGCTCAAAACATCTTCGTTTATATTAAGAATCCATTGTATTAGTTCGTTTCTTTTTGCTTCTATATTCATAATCTGTAATATTATACTGTAAAAGTACTAAATTTACATCAATTTTCATACCCACCTATAATTTTCAGTAGTTAAAAAACTATTTTTCTATTTAATTTTTAGACAGGAAAGTACTTATTGATTTCTTTTGTTAAAACTCTAATGTCTTTGATGATAAACTTTTCAATAGAAGAAATATATCTATGTCCACTTAAATATTGAGCTTTTCTTAAATCGTATTTTTTTACCCAATTGTAAATTACTGATGCTCTTAATTGATACAATCCTTCAAATCTATAAACGTCTTTTTTTAATTTTTCTGCTAATGATTGCAATAGGTTTTGAAGTGCATTAATTCCATTGCCGACAATAATTAACTGCTTTAATTTGTTATCGTTTAATAGCTTCTTTCTGTGTTTACTTACAGATTCGTTTAGAAGAATGATTTGCTTAATGTTTAAATCTATTTTGCGTTTGTTTGCTCTGTTATCCGCTCGCTGGTGCGCGAATCTTTCGCGTTCTCAAATAAGCTTCATAAACCACACGAAAGGATTTGTGTCTTTACTTTGTATTATAGTATTTTACGTTTTCGCCTTTATTTTCTGTCAATTGACCAATGCTGTTGTAAATATAGTTGTTTTCTGTCGATTTTTTCTTTGACAGCAATCGTTATTAAGCTATTAATAGCAGGAGCGTATTTTTGCTTTTTATCTACCTCAAAGTCGGGAGATTTTGTGCAGCGGAGTTTCTCTGTTATTTTACTTTACCATACGATACAATGGTGCCTTTACTTTGTATTAAGGTATTTTATTATCTTTAAAGAGAAAAGTAAAGGTGAACTAAGATTCGCTTTTAAAAGTTATTGATACTTAAGTGAGAAACTACAAACCCAAAAAAGCGTACGCATAAAAACTTGTGCTGAGTATAGCGAAGTAAACTACTCCAATTTCTTAAAGAAGTTTCTCTATTATTTGCTTACTCATAACGGCACGGAATACAATTCCGCGCTAGCACTATGGTGTTACATATCTGCGCCATCGGCTACGCCCATAGGAATAGTAATGCTTTATCAGTCGCTTTCAGTGGTGCTAAGCCAATTTAACCACGCCAATATCACGCTTCCCAAAAAACTAGATGCTGTGGTAAGCTATGTGTTGGTTACTCCACATATGCACAAAGTGCATCATCACTATGTGTTGCCCTATACCGATAGTAATTACGGGAATATTTTTGCGTGTTGGGACAGGCTGTTGGGTACTTACTTA
>Ga0206127_1006029_pt1 | contig 10015 bp, 7 predicted proteins | sample Helgoland_Spring_6_FD_148646 | JGI IMG/M metagenome (GOLD analysis project Ga0206127, IMG submission 148646) | Pelagic subsurface seawater microbial communities from Kabeltonne, Helgoland, North Sea - Helgoland_Spring_Bloom_20160419_1 | ecosystem: Environmental > Aquatic > Marine > Epipelagic ...
TCAAGGTTGCAATAGGATAATAAATCATAGGCTTGTCATAAACGGGCATCAATTGCTTGCTGACGCCCAGAGTCAACGGGTGTAGACGTGTTCCCGACCCTCCTGCCAACACAATGCCTTTTCTTTCCTTAGTCATTTACCGCCTCTCCTAAACGCTGCATCGAATAGCTTCCATCCATTACCGCTTGCCACCAGTGGTGATTATTCAGATACCAGCATACGGTTTTTTCAATACCACTTTCAAAGGTTTCCTCAGGCACCCAACCCAGGTCTCGTTCAATTTTACTGGCATCAATTGCATAGCGACGATCATGGCCAGGGCGATCTTTAACATAGGTAATTAACCCTTCAAGCTCACTCCTGCGTGGTGTTCCTGCGAGGAAATTTGACGCTTGTACAGATTTAATGATAAATAAGATTTACTATACAGTAAAATGTGTTAATGTTGGGTGTTTTCTTATAAAAATTTAGTCATCAGTAAAAACGAACGGTCAAATCAGTGTGAGTCAAAAAGAAATTTCTACAGTAGCTTACATCGTAAAAACGAGCAAAAGCCTTCTATCGCTTGCGGTCACGTTATTGGATCGGCCTTTGTCGTTTTTTAAAACCGAACAGGCTAGAAATCTCGAGGGCGGGTGGGTGGGCTGTGATGTTGGCCCAGAGCCCTTCATGTCTTGCAGGAACTCAGTCCACCAAAAGCCAAGTGATAGGATAAATAGCCCGAATGGAGGCTTTAATGTCAAATAATTTAAATTACCTAGAAACTAACGGAGACTACAGTCTAGCCGAGGATGGTAACCAATATTATATTCTTAATAGCAATGGTAGTAGTTTGAATTACTTGGAAACCACTGGTAATTATAGCCTCGCCAAAGGAGACAGCACATATTACATTACTGATGATAGTGGCAATAGTATTAGGCTGACTGGTTTAAACTCTATTTACACTCCGACACACGTTGAAGAAAATCCAAATGCCGGAGGCTTTTTAGTTCTCGCAAGTAATTCTGATAATCCAAGTTGGAATAATAGTCCTTTTTTTAATTATAACAATTTTGGGTTTACATTTGATGCGTCAGGCCAGCACACAGGAACGGATATTATAGTACTTAACAATCAGGCCTACCCCCGCCCCGGCATAGAATATGAGCCAATCTTCAAGGTTGATCTTAATAAGGATAGCAGTATAGCCGGAGTGGACGTTCCTACTCCCATCAAGGAGCTTGACATAAGCGGTAACCAACATCACATTATTGATGGTTATGGTTCTAGCCCTATCGCCAATTTTGGCAATTCAAATAGAAGCGACGGATGGAGTCTTACTCAAGTTGAAGCCTACGGAAATGAAACCTTCCAGCTGTTTTACGCCCATAGCGATGGTCGAACAATGGCGCAAGAAGTGGACGCTTCGGTTAATTATCTGTCAAACATTGCACGCCCTATGGCCCAGCATGAAACCGCATTCCAAGCTGATTTAGATAACGATGGAGTCATCGGCCTAAACTTGGCACCGATAGAGGACAATGGTAACTATAAGCTCGCAACGGCTGCCAACCAATACCATATTATTGATAGCAATGATGTTGTTATCAGCAGCTTTGGCAATTCAAATAGAAGCGACGGATGGAGCGTCACTCAAGTTGAGGCCTACGGAAATGAAACCTTCCAGCTGTTTTACGCCCATAGCGATGGTCGAACAATGGCGCAAGAGGTGGATGCTTCGTTTAATTATCAATCAACGATCACGCGTAATATGGCTCAGCATGAAATAGCATTTCAAGCCCATCTAGATAATGATGGAGTCATCGGCCTAAACTTGGCACCGATAGAGGCCAATGGTAACTATAAGCTCGCAACGGCCGCCAACCAATACCATATTATTGATAGCAATGATGTTGTTATCAGCAGCTTTGGCAATTCAAATAGAAGCGACGGATGGAGCGTCACTCAAGTTGAGGCCCATGGAAGTGGGGGCTTTCAGCTGTTTTACGAACATAGCGATGGTCGAACAATGGCGCAAGAGGTGGACGCCTCGATTAATTATCAATCAACCATCACGCGTAATATGGCTCAGCATGAAATAGCATTCCAAACTGATCTAAATAATGATGGTAGCGTCGCTGGCAATGAAAATATTTTCGGAACTAACGGAAACGATACTTTTAATGGTGGGGCTGGAAATGATCATATAAATGGCTGGAAAGGCCATGATACTTTAATGGGTGGCGATGGGGACGATACGATAACGGGAGACGGTGGTTCGGGTTTTGCTGGAAATGATATTCTATTTGGTGGCGACGGAAATGACATCCTACTCGGGCGCAATGGCAATGATCAAATAGACGGTGGGACTGGCACCGATACCTTGTTTGGTGGCGACGGAAATGACATCCTACTTGGGCGCAATGGTAGTGATCAAATAGACGGTGGTACTGGCTCAGATACATTGTCTGGTGGCGATGGGGTAGACACCTTCGTTATCCGTGCGGGCGACGGTGGAAGCGAGCTATCGGATGCAGATATTATCTCAGATTTTACAGAAGGTGATGACAAATTTGGCCTTGATGATGGTTTGTTGTTTTCCCAGCTCACAATTACACAAGGCGAAGGAGGTCATGCCATAGTTTCATATGGTTCAGAATACCTAGCAATCCTTCAGAATATTGATTCAAGTGTATTGAATGAATCCGATTTTCAAGTCATCGACATAGCATAGTAAGGTGACGGTATTTTTTCTTCTAATGCGTTCATACAGTAAAATCATATTAGCGCTCACTTCAACCTTTATATCAAGAGGATATTTACTCTCGGACTACATCAACACAGGCGTTATTTTAAATAAGTCTAAACTAAACTATAAGCGGGTGATTGTTAAAAAGAATGGCTCGTCGCTGCTGACTCAGTCTGCTCAAGAGAAGTCAGTCGTTGCCAGGCCTATCTCGGCGGTATCCGGGATTAAAAGATCGTTTTGCCATCAAAGGGTCAGAAACAGAGCTCGCAACGCAAGACATTAGCACATCAGAGTTAGAAGCAAAAACTAGCGAAAATTATGAAGCTATATTAGTAATGGGTGTGACCGCTCAATTTACCTCAGCGAGCTGGTGGCAGAAATAGGATTACTCGAAAACTAAGTGAAATTTGAGAGAGCGCTACAAGAAGTCTTAGAGGCTCACGTTCCGGAAATTCGTGCTTTAAAAATTACAAGTACTATTGCGAATTGCCTAAGTCAATTATTTGACCGCGACGCCTTGGTCCGAACAGACGTTAAATTGGAATTTCTATCAAACTCAGACTGCTTAGAACTGCATTCGTGGAAAACGAAATTCTCTGTGAGCAAGCCGAAGGTTTTTAAAATCTAATAGCTCGTCTAGTTATCTAAAAATATCTTCAATCAGAAACTACACACAAGAATCATCTGAATTACAAAAAAATATCAACTTAAAGAGGATGTAAAACTAACCGGAAGCCGCGCATAAAGTCACATTGATAAAATTTAAAGAGTCACTAAATCAAGAAAAAATCACACATCAAGAGGTAAAAAATTACGTCACTATAATTTGGTATACTTGCGCCAGTAGCTATAAATCACATGGATCCAATACTACTATATTTTTTGGCATTAACATGGAGCTGCGATTTAAAGGAGATAAAAAATCGCAAGTTTCTGTTGTCGCATTGAAAAGAAAATTAGAATTTAATGCCTTAAGTATGTCGCTATATGAGGATAAAGTTTCTCTAGAAAACCAACGGCTGGATAAATTTTTAGCTTTTAATAAAAAAATAAAGTCCTTTTAGATGGGAGGGTGTGCATCTCAAGGAATCGTATCGATAAGCTTGAGGTCAAGTTAAAACCTGGTCGAGTAGATGTAACCGTTCTTGCAGAAGATATATTAACCCTTGCGAGAACTGAAATAGCCATTGAGAGTTTAAAGAATGAAGACGTTATGCAAAAGCTTTCTGCCTTCACTGCCATGGGACAAGCCTGCAAAGCTGTTTATCTATGTAATGTCAAAAACTTCGGGAATTCTGCATGACAGTTGTTGAGTATCAAGACAGGGTAAATTCAATAAACGTGCGCGATGCATTTACGATACATGCGTTTCTTCAACGCTTAGGGTCAAAGAATACTTACAACGAAGTTAAAGAAGCTGTCTCATCAAGCCCAAGGTCAGATGTTACGGATTGGTCAAGCGACGCAATTAGCGGCTTTGGGTTTATTTGTAATTCTGTGGCGGCAAAAGTCTCAGATTTATCTCCAGCATTATGTCCCTCTCTGTTGCTTGGCAAAGAGGGGGAGCTTGCAATTTTAGAGGATGTTCGTGCTGAGCAATTTATTATGTTCGATGGACCGACGCGAAAAAAAAGAAAGCTCACTAAAAAAGATTTTGGCGAATGGTATTCAGGAAAACTTGTTTTCTCTCAGCCAGCACTTGAGGAAAACAAATCTGTAAAATCGCGACTAAAAGCACTTAGCCCCCTAAAGACGCTGGGCATGAAGCGGTTTTCTTGGATTGCGATTGCTGCTCTACTTTCAAATATCTTGGGATTGGCTACATCACTTTTTGTTATGGTGGTATATGACAGAGTTTTGCCTAACCAGGCGACACAATCACTTTATGCGCTGGCTATTGGGGTGGGGCTGGCGATTTTATTTGATACGTTATTGAAAGGTGCGCGAAGCAGAATTGTTGAGCGGGCTTCAGTTACTTCAGATATAGCAGTGAATGAAGACATCTTTGAGCAATTTATTGAAGTTTCTAATACCAGGGATCGTAAATCTGTGGGTGAGCTTGCGTCTGTTATGCGCGACTTTGAAGTCTATAAAGACTTTATGAGCTCCGCCACAATCCTAACTTTAATTGATTTGCCCTTTGTTCTGGTCTTTGTGCTTGTAATTTCCATGATTGGAGGACCCTTATATATCGTTCCTCTGCTGTGTATTCCGATAATCTTGATCATGATAATGGCCTTTCAGCCATTACTCATTCGTAATTCTTCTGCTGTCTCTGCGTCTGCACAATCACGCCAAAGTCTTCTTGTGGAAGTTTTAGGCGGCTTAGATGCTTTAAGAGTCAATGGAGCATTTTCTCTTATGAAGAGGAAGTTCCTTTTGCAGTCAAACTTCTATGCTAAGGCATCTCATCAAGCAAAAACCTATGCAGAAATTAATGGAAACACAATTACTATAATTCAGCAAATATCTCAGGTTGCTATAATAGTCTATGGGTTTCATCTGTTTGCTGACCAAGTCATTACCATGGGCGCGATAATCGCGACGGTTATCTTATCTGGACGCGCACTTGGACCGCTTTCAAAGGTTGGTCAAACGCTTGGACGTGCGAACGCAGCTTATGTTGCGCGTGGAAATTTAAAAAGATTTTTATCTGCAGCTCGCATGCAAAGTGATGGGGGGGGGTCTGCAATCAAAAATGCAAATGATGGTGCTGTTGAGGTGAGCAGTGCAACGTTGCGGTTGTCAGAAATGGGACGTCCGCTTTTTAATGGTCTTAACTTAAGCATTAAAAAAGGTGAGAAAGTTGCAATCGTAGGTCGAACAGGTTCTGGGAAGACGTCTTTGGTAAAACTAATTGTTGGGCTTCTCGCTCCTGAAACGGGTTCCGTCTTAATTAATGGATCTGATGTGCGTCAATATCCACGAGCTGATTTATTTCGATCCATAGGAACAGTGTTTCAAGAACCTTGGTTATTTACAGGGTCACTGCGCGATAATATTGCTTTAGGTCAAGATGATTGCAGTGATGAATATACCCTAGAATGCTTAAAAGCCGTTGGCGCTGATTTTGTTGGAGATGGCACGACTGCGGATTTAGAATTCGCAATTCAAGATCAAGGGGGCAATTTATCTGGTGGTCAAAAACAAGCTGTGATGTTAGCGCGAGCTCTCGCATTTAAACCACCGTTATTGGTCTTAGATGAACCAACGAGTGCAATGGATGGAGTGAGTGAGCATAATGTTATTGCACATTTATCTAAACACTTAATAGATGAGACTATTATAATAGTTACTCACAAAATGCCTGTCGTAGCAATGTGTGACCGGGTTATTGTCATGGATCAAGGCAAGATTGTTGGTGATGGCACAAAAGATGCGTACTTCGACCTTTTGAAAAAACGCGCTGATAAGAAGAATTGATATGCGTTTAACCAAAAATGACCATTACGATGGTCGCGAATATTTCATGATCATATTAGTTGCAGCAGTTTTTTCTGCATTTATTGTGTGGGCAAACTACACTCAGTTAGATTTGGTTAAACGTGGTGATGGTCGCGTTATTGCTGACGGCCAAAATAAAAATGTGCAATCTCCTGAGCGTGGCATCATAGCAACTTATCTTGTTGAGGAGGGCAGTCCAGTAAATGCTGGGCAAGTTATTGCGACAATTAACCCAATTAAAGCAGCAGGTATCTTAGAGGAGCTTGAAACACGTCTGAGTAATTTGAGATTAAAGATGATCCGCTTGGACGCTGAGCTAAATGGAGGCACGATCGCAAGTGTTCGCAATAACGCTAATAGCTATACAAATAAACTCTTGGGTGCTGAAATTGAGCTCATGTCGTCTCGACGTAAAAGTTTAAATGCCGATTTTAAAGCCCTTAACCAAGACAAGAAGCGTAAGGGTAAAGTCCTTCTAGGCTTAGGCGCCGAAATTGACGGTCTAAATAGTCTTAAAGCCCTTTTAAACAAAGAAATGTTTGAGGTGTTGCCTCTGGTTGATACTGGTGTTGTGAGAAGGTCTGAGCGCTACAGGTTAGAGCGTGAAGATGTATCGCTCAAAACACAGCTTTATGTGCTCGCCGAAAAGATTGCTCAAACTGAGTTAGAAATCGAACAAATCAGCCACCAGTTACAATCCGTTCAACTAAAATATAACACTGAGGTACATCAAGAGCGCTCTGAAGTTATAAGTGAAATTGCAGAGCTGGCGGTACGTCTTCCTGCAATCCGTCAACGACTTAATGAAACTGAAATACGTTCACCAATTGACGGGATTGTAAATCGTGTGTTCTTTAATTCATTGGGAGCAGTTGTATCCAGTGGTGAGGTGATTGCTGAAATTGTACCAACAAAGGGCAAGCTACTTATAGAGGCTTTTATTGATCCAAAAGATATTGCAACAATCGAGCCGGGTCAATCAGCTAAAATAAGTCTTACTGCATATGACCCATCAAAATATGGATATTTATTGGGTACATTGACTAAAGTCTCTGCTGATACAGTTTTTAGGGAAGAAACTAAATCAGCGGCCTATGCTGTAAATCTATCAATTGATACAGAAATTTTTGAGAACAATGATGTTCCAGTGTTAATTGTTCCTGGCATGATTGCGCAAGTTGATATTATTCGGGGCGAGCGAACCATCTTAGAATACTTCTGGCAACCGCTTGCTAAAATTAAAGATACGGCGTTTAGGGAGTGAGAAGGCTTAGCTAGGTTATCACCATTACAGAAAGATCAAGTTCCCTTGGTAGATATTGTTGACGGTATGATTGAACGTGATTCGCAAATATCTTTAGATTTTTTTGACCAGCTAAGCTAGCAATTTACCAAAGTGGCGATATGTTTTTCACAAAAAATACTAAACATATATGTTTTTCTTATTGATGGAATAGATCATGGAAAATAAAAAAAAATTTATTGTTGCGGTGCTTACTCTTTCTTCATTTGGATACGGTTTTTTGTCTGGAGTTTATCAATTGCCCCCATATTCTATAATGAAGACGGTTAAAGTGTCTTACTCAGATGCTCTCGGTCGAAATTCTTTACCAAAAGTTGAGGCGCCGTATTTTGAAGGTAAGGCTAAGGCTATTATTCTTGGCAATAGCCTAACCGTGCATGCACCAGCAACCGATTTAGGCTGGAATGGATTTTATGGCATGGCTGCGTCAAGTAAGAAAGCTGACTATGTTCACCAGCTTCTCCATATCTTAGGTATAAGCAGTGAATTAGCGTATATAAGAAATATGTATCCTTTAGAAGTAGACTCCTCACCAATTTTTGAGTTTAAAAAGCAATTGGAAAATTTGTTTGCTAATAGTTCAAATGCAGACGTCGTTGTTTTGCAGCTCGGTGATAACGTCCGAAATCGAAAGGGTTCAACAAAAGATTTATCTATATCTATGAATGAAATATTTAACTCCATCCCAAAAGATATACATTCATCCGTGTTTTGCGTTTCAACCTATTGGGGCAAGTCTATTGTAGATAATGTCATTCGGGACATCTGCGAAAAGTATAATTCCAGTTTTGTTTACATCGGTGATATATTCCCTCGTCAAAATTTGACTATCGATAAGTATGAGTTTCATGGTGTAAATATCCATCCCAAAGATAGAGAAATGCTTATGATAGCAGAAAGAATTTATGGTCAGATAATGTCAAAAAAAGCAGGATTTTAGTTCGCGTTGCTTATGAATTTTCTATGTTTTATTCATTCTTTAAATTATTATCTATCCCTACAAGATCTCTATAAATTTTATAATTCTTAGAGTGGATTAATTAATGAGATCGAAACGTCAGGCTCCGTTTAATAGAGTGGAAAGACTCGTCAAAAGAAGCAGCTTTATAAGTCAAAAACAATCTCCCATTAAGTGACTGCTTTTCATGATATTACGTGTTGCAGGTGAAATAATAGATTCGATAATTGAAAGGTTTGTGTTAGAAATTTAGGTAATATACAACGCTAATTCTTCTGAAAAAGAAAATTATAGTTAACTAAATGGTAAAATTTTGGTGGTAACTTACTAGACTTTTGGAAGACCCTTAAAGTTGTTGATACTTGCTATACTTATATAGGCAAGCTTGTCCTGTTAGATTGACCAGAGCGGAAGATACAGTTTAATATAGGCGTTAGTTTCGAGATTAAACAAAAAGGTGGTTTGTATTGAAAGCAATGTTGAAAAAATTAATTATGAATAGACGGCGGCGGCAGTATGACGTCTCTATATTGAATGATTTGAAAGTGCTTAACATTGGTGCGGGTATAACTCGTCTTGAGTTCGCAACCAATATAGATATTTCGAATAGGGCAGATGTTACTTTGAATTTGGGAGTCGATCCTCTTCCGTTTGATAGTGAGTCTGTAGATTTTATATATAGTGATCACACCGTCGAGCATGTGGAAAATTATCTTTTCCTGATTTCTGAGATTCACCGAGTGCTGAAACCTGGAGGGCTGATGCTGCTCGGCGTCCCTTACGTTACCCTAACAAAGTACCATCTCGTTAACCCCTACCATTTGCATAATTTTAATGAATACTCATTTCACTTTTTTGATCCTACTCGGCTAAGAGATTCTGCTGCGGAAGATGGAGATGTTGACTTAAGAATGCGAAGCTTTCATATCAACTATTTAGGCGTTTTTAGATTTCTCCCTCTCATTAGGGTTGTCGCGAGAAAATATTTATTCAACGTAGCTAGAGAAATTCAGTTCGCAATTATCAAGGGTTCCACACCATTACCGTTTACAAGAAGCATTTCCTCTAACGTTAACGGCTACTATTCAATGATAAGCAGTCTGCGAAAAAAATATGAGCAATGACCAACTGTTTTAGTCGCGGAAGGGCGTCCTGGCGGGCGCTGTTACTCTGGCAGTGTCCAGTACACGGCACGGTCATCTTTGACTACTGTTGGTTCAAAGATAATCACACTGGGTACTTTCGTCTGTATCACATTCATTAAACGGCTCGATACTTACGCAAATCTAGAGAAGTTAATTTTTTTAGGTATTTCCCATAGTGGGTCTTTTCATATTTTTTTGCAGTCGCTGATAGCTCGTCAGTAGTGATCCAGCGACACCATAACGCTCTGGGTCGTCGACCCAATAGCCAAATACAGTAGCGCCTTTCTTTTCCGCGCTGACCGCTTTTAGCATTTTTGTCAGGCCATGGCCGTGAAAAATATTATCACCCAAAATCAGGCAGGAAGGAGCGCCATCAAGAAATTTTTCCGCCAATAGAAATGCCTGCGCCAGACCTTCGGGCTTTTGCTGCACAA
>Ga0206127_1006040_pt1 | contig 9999 bp, 2 predicted proteins | sample Helgoland_Spring_6_FD_148646 | JGI IMG/M metagenome (GOLD analysis project Ga0206127, IMG submission 148646) | Pelagic subsurface seawater microbial communities from Kabeltonne, Helgoland, North Sea - Helgoland_Spring_Bloom_20160419_1 | ecosystem: Environmental > Aquatic > Marine > Epipelagic ...
TCTCATCTCACTCTTTGTGTTTCATCGACTCTTCTTTTCTGTTTCGGCCTGTGCGATGCTTGCGACGACGACGGCATCAAACGGACGATTCGATCGATCATACAGTGTCGTTCTATGGATTTCGTGTGCACTTTGGTCGCTACAAGCTGCAGCCGTAAGTTTTGCATTTGGCCGGCTGTTTGTCGTTCCTCAGGCGTTTTCGCTCGTGCGTGTAGTCGAGGGCGGACCACGCGCGACCGAATCGGCAGTGCTGCTCGGTGCATTTGCACTTTCGGTGCCGTATTTTAATAGCGTGGCGCACCGATTGGGAAAATTGGATGTGTGAGTTACATTATGTAGAACACCCGGCGCTAACCCATCCCAAGTGCTATACATACTGAGAGAGTATCACCCGGTATGCACACATACTAAGCTTCACCGCCACAGAAAGCCAGCGAAATTAAGAGTCCAGCTTCAGACGAACCAAAACACAATCCGAAATGGACATCGACGAGGCCGCAATCGAAGAGGAGCTGAGGCTCGAAGCCGAGATGGAGGCGGAGGTTGAAGCAGCAAGCCATACACGCAAGCGCGCGCGAGACGATGACGACAGCAGTAGCAGTGTTCGCGACGAACCTGCCAACGGGCTGGACGCCGACGATGGCGGCGAAGCTGCCGAGGGGGAAATCACACGTCAGGTTGAGATGCTACAAGCTCACCAAATGCCAACTATTGACGGACTTGAAAGCGACATCGGCGACCCATTGGACGACGAGGCCGAAAATGCAGCTTCAAATTCGGACGGCGCGGACTATGAAATGGGCGGTATGTGCGACGAGGCAATCGAACTGAACGACATTGCTTCGGTGGTGCTCGCAAAATGGCAGTTGGGTGATGGTTTCACATCGATTCCGCCTAGCGATTCCCGGTCGGCCGTCACGAGCGATTGGTGTCAATGGAGCGGAGGCTTTCAATCGCATTTTCGCGCTTGTCGACACATGGTAATGCAGCGATCGTTGGAAACGCGCGATGTCGACCCGACGCTTTGTTCTTACAAGGGCTATTCAGATGCCAGTCGAAATGAGCGTGTGGTGGCCACGGCGGCGATCGAAGGGCTCATGTTCGATACCGAGGCCAAGGGGTTGTATGTAGACGGTCAAAACTTGCTCGAGCAGAAGAAGCTTCCCGAGGACGATGAAAAGCGTGAACGTGCCGCCAAAAACATGCCGCCGATCGAATCCTACATGTACTCCCATTGCTATCGACAGGAAGTCGATGCCAATCTGCAGACTGTCGCTGGTTCAATGCAGCATGCCCCCGAGGATCCCGTTCCAAACACGAAGTTGTTTACATATACGGCACCGTGCTTGATGTTTTGCGTCGAACCCGTCTACGCAAAGAAGAAGCCATCTGATGACGATCTCTCAGAAGACCATCCGGACTACGATGGACGTGGCGCCGAAGTAGGAACCCGAATCCACAAGTTCATTTTCAATGAGAGGTACAGTACGGCGGCCTACATGGCGCTGAACATGAAGGAATCCAACCAAATGCACCGGGCCGGGCGAGCGATGCGTGCGGCAAATTCGTGGCGCGGTCGCAACATTGGCCCCGAAAAAGCGGCCAAACAGCAGCGCGCCATGGTATCAAATCCGAACGTTAATGCATTCTCGAGTATGAAGTACGCGCGGATTCACAACAACTATTCATTGGTCCATCATTTCAACTCTGCGGCGGGAATCGACTCCGGCGGTCAGTCTCGAAACGTATACACCGACATGCAATCGGCGCTCGGGAACGCATCGCTGAGCCAGCCCATTGATGGCCATGAAACACTCGGAAGTATGCATGCTCTTTCGCCTGAGTGGGTGTTTAACGCGCGTGATGGCGCCAACCCGCCAAAGAATTTATTTCCGGCTGACAAGTACCCCGAAATGGAACGTCGGGACGATCCCGAGAACGCCGTCGGTCGCTCGTTTGTCTCGTTCATGACCTCCATGGACGGGATGGCGATCGAGATCGATCCTAAACAGACCAATCCAAACAACTACATGGACGACAACGGATGCATTGTCTTTCCGTATCCGCAGGAAGTTCAAATGCTCTGCAACTATCAGGTTCCGCTCCGGGACGCGACATTGCCGCTCGTTCTGAGCCTTGGTGCTCCGATTGGCGACAATGCGCTCGATGCGTTCTGGACCGTGAACAAGGCAATGGAATCGGTCACCGACGCCGAATCCGCGTCGTTACGCGACGCCGCGAATCGTTACATGGTAGCAAATCACATCGATTTGGAGGACGTGCCGCGCCGAGACGCGGTGGAGGCGCAGCTGCGCGCCGAGGGCCGGCCATCGTTCCAGGACATGAAGTCGCGATTGGTCCACCTCTTCGACGTCAAAATGCGTCCTGATCAGGAACCGGCGAGCGTTCGTCGCATGAAAAACTCCAAGATGGTCATGCAGGACAGCTTGGATCCGACGCCAGCCGACGGGCTAGGTCTTGGCGGCGGATTCAATCAAGAAGAGACAACCACGCGGCGTGTGAAACTCGCGACCGAGGAGACAGCCAAGGCGATTAGAGCGGTCCACAAAATGATCGACGAGGCATTTGCCTTGAAATGCTCGCGCTCTGCAATCGAGAAGCAAAAGGCCACAGACTGGTTTCCATTTGCGAAGCGGGAGGCCATCGATTGGGGACTCCGTATGATACGATCGACGTACGAAAATCCAAAACACGTGAATGCAGTTTATCCCGTCGCCCGAAACATATGGATTTCGACATTTGAAGCGATTCGAAAAGCCCCTTCAGTATTCACGCACGCGAAAGTCGACGATTCGCACCCGCGTCGAAACAACGGGAGCATCAATTTGGCGTTTGGGTTTAACAGGACCCTCGAGTTTTCCGACCTCTCGCCCTATGGTCATTACATGCGATTGCTTACGAAGGTCTACACCAAGGTCACGGGAATGCAAGGCCGGGTGCTTGCGGGGCGATGGGCGTTGCACTACGCCTCGATGTGCCCGGTCGGGCCAGCAGGCTTCAAGCCAATGATCATGCGAAACGGCGCGCGTGGTCTGAACAAATCCGGCGAATGCATGGCGTTCCAGTACATTTTCAATTCGTCATGGTGCCCCGACATTGAATGCTCTTGGTGGCAGATGGTGGGGGAAGGGAGTGCGCAGTCATTGCGAGCGGGTGGCATTTCGGGGACGAGTGGCGGTGTTGCATGGGCCGACGAGGCGCTGCGGTCGATTTCGAGTGGTGGGCTGACAAATGACCCACAAGCGATGGAGAAGCTGCAGGATATGAAGCAGTTGGCTACGCAGGGCTTCCTGTCTCGTCCGCGTCCGTACAAGATTTCCAGTGCAACCGGTCCTGGAGGCACCATTGTGGAGGCGTTTCGCACGATCAACGACATCACACTCGATAGTACCGTGCGTGTGATGGCGAGCAATACCGGCTGCAACGCGGCCTACAAGCCGAAAAACGGGCCGCCGCCACGCCCCGACGGCGAGCGCAAGGCACTCATCGATCGCACGTATTCGATCCCGGCGATCGAGAAGGCGCACAACCAGTGCATGTCGGAGGCGGAGTTCAAGGCCACAGTCAAGCGCGAGGAGCAGTTGATGTGGTCGCACACGTTGATGACGCGATTGACGTACATGCTGGTGGATTGCGTCTGTTTGGTTCCCGAATGGCAGGCATCGAACGAGCAGGCAGCGCTTGATGCGTGGGGCATGCTAGACGCCTACATGAACAACAACTTCGACATTCCGATCCCGGAGCCACGTCGGCAAACGCACCGACGGACGCTTGCGATCGTAAAATCGGTCGAGCGCGCACTCGCCTCGTACATGTTTGTCAAAGAGGAAGCAGTCGCGTTCAGCGAAATGCTTCCCACCAGCAGCCCGTTTGAGCAATCGGAAAATCCGGACGAGTGCATACACACATTGGCTCCATTTGACATTGGGCAGCTAGTAAACGTGATCAGCACGTTGGTCTATGATCAAGAAGTAATTTTAGACGCCTTCTCGCTCGCCTTCGACTCCAATCTATGGACCACAAACGAGCTGCATCACATCCTGGTCCGCATGTCGTCGCAGCACGGTGTCGAAATGCCGAGCTCGTCTTATTTGCACTCCGGAATCGTCGAGGGGGAGCAACTTCCTAGCACGGGCGTCGAGTTGCAGCCGCGGCCCGAGGAAAACGCCGTCCAGGTGCAAGCTATTCCAGCAAGCGTGACAGCGCCAGCCGTGCGATTGCCGCCGATCAATTTTACCCACTTCCCGAGCCGTGAAAAACAACGGTCGTCAAAGACGCAGGCGACGCTGCAGACATGTCAGCGCTTCTTCGAGCGCCGCCGGCAAATCTTGATGGAGTTTCTGCGCAAAGCGCATAACGCTACCGTTGTTAGCCCAGGTGGCTTCGACAAGAACAGCGTGTCCAACAAGGTCGAAATCGTGATGGCGACGCATGCCGAGCAGCGCGAGGGACGCAGTGTGATGTGTTGTCGATTGGACGACGGCAGCGTGGAGACGCTTGCATCGGTTCAAGACATGGTGCTCATTACAAGCGGCGAGGTGACGAGTTGTGGATACGATCAACAAGATGTCATCAATTGGCTCAAAGGCGAGCATAGTAACACCGTTTTCAATGCACAGGAGGGCGAAAACATCTTTCTGGGCGTCAAGCCGAAAATCTGGAGCTTCATGCGTCGAGTCGATGTCGAACGAAGTACGGAAAATGTGTATGACCCGGCGTGGCGAACGACATGTGTTTCGTCTTCTTCCGCCGTTGTCGGCACGCCTGTCGCCGCTGAGTCGTCCGATGTGGGTGCAGCCGACCAAATGGTCGAGGGAAGAGTTGTGAGCCGCGGTGGCGGTGGTGGTGGTGGCGCTCCTCCCTCCGACAATCAAGTCGATCGACATATTTGGAGCCAAAGTGAGGAATGTGCCAAGCATTTTTCGAAAGAATATGGATTTGATCTCGAGGCCTCGCAGATATTTGATCGTGTAATTCAGATCGTGGATTGCACTCGAGACAATTACCGCCGCATCCAATTGACGCCTGAGTCGCCACACGAAACACGATGCATTCCCGAATTGGCAAAGGCTGGGACGACAATGATGCGAAAGTTTCCCGACAACTTCAAACCTGACATGGTCGACATGGCTTGCAAAATGAACGACAAAGTCGAGGAGGATTTGGGGCGGGAGAGCATGGTTCAGTCGGGAATGGCAGCCACGCAACGAATCTTGCCATTCCCTGCGGTGTCGTTTGCAAACACACTGCAACGCGATGGGGTACGCATGCACAAGTCTAGGCGCACTCGGGAATGGCTCAAGTTTGATGGCGGTGTCGACGGAGTGTACAACCAGGTAAAAGCCGATGACGTTTGCCAGCGTCGTTTAGACATGCTCATCGACCTACAAGCCCTTCCTGCGGCGGTACCGCTCATGTCGACCAAAGTGGCGATCGACTGTCCGCTGCGAGTCGTGAAAAACTCGCTCTACATCAACTCGGCGTTTGCCGTAAACTTGATGCGAATGGATTACGAGATGGAGCAATACTTTCGCACCGTTCCCGGGCTCCGTTTGCAGGTTGTTGGCACCGACGACGGCACAAAAGAAGCTGAACCTCGCACCGACGACAACGAGGACTCCGAAGACGACCAGTCTGATGGCAATCGCTCGTCGGACGCCTGCGAACAAGTTCCAGAACCGATGCAGCCGTCTGCCTCGGAGTTGGCCGATTCAAACGATGTGATTACAAAGTGCATCAACACGACCGCCGCGGCCATTTTGGGGCGAGGCGATGCCACATTTTGCGAAGTCGACGTCGACACGTGCATCGACGAAATACGATACCACACGAGGCATTCCAAGCGTCTATTTGACCAAGCGCCGCTGTTTTACACACTCAAGCTGCACGAGCTCTTCAATTATTACGATCCGTTGGTCGTCAAGCATCTATGCGATAAATTTCCGGACGTGTTTCCACGCGAAGCTTGCATCATTAGCTCGCTTCCGGAAACGATTACAAGGTTTTACGAGGACGAAAACGTGAAAGTTGTGGACAATGTCGTCAAACATGACGTCACGCTTTCTCACAAACTCATTAGCAGCAAGAAGAAGTTTGAACGGAATGTCGTTACTTCCGATGGAAAGTCCAAACGTTCAAAACGGACGTTTACGCAGCACGAACTTGCCAAAATTCGCGATTCCCATCGAGAGGAGACACGCGAAAACATCACCGACCTCGAAAGGTTGCGTGTCATGGCCGAAGCGCAGATTTCGAGCAAGCGCGGCAACAACGTGTCTGCTTGCGATCGTGGCCAGTGGCGACAGAACGTGATCGAAAGCAAGGTCAAATGTGGTATGATCCATCCACGTGGTGCGCTCAAATTGGTCGTCGCCGATGCGGGGGTTGGCTTACTGTCGAAGGTGCGTGCCCACTATGCAACACATACGGACGAGGAGTGTCCCGATGTGATGATGAAGAAGGCAGTTCCCTTTCTACGGCCCTATTTGCCTCCCGTAAACAAAGGCACCTGCGCTGGACATGAACGCGACATCGTTGAAATTACGTTGTTGCAAGCGATCGACGCGATGAAAAGATCAAATCGTGAGCAAGAGGCAGAAGAAGCAGACATTTTCGGAGACGACGATTCGGACGAAAAAGCTCAAGATTTGGATGTCGACGAGCCACGTGCGTGATATCGTATGCTTCTGAACTCGTATAGTACGGGCGATCACAGAACATGGCCTATTATGGGAATGGCTGCATTGCGTGTTTCAACGTGTTGGCAACGGCAACGCTCTGCGCGTACTGCTGTGTTCCGCCTACGCCTAGAGTTGTTCTAGTACAAACGACGTCGTTGTCGAATTCGACGGTATCGACGGGGGAAATCGCACACACGCCGAATAGTGATTTGCCACTTTTGGCGGTGGTTCAATCGGAGCACATGGAAAGGTAAATCGGTGTTGTGTGTGTTAACTGAAGCGGCCGCTAAAGTGAAGCTGTTACCTGTAAACTTGACCTTTCAACAAACTGTATTCGTATTAAAGTCGCACCGCACATGGCGACCGACAGCATCACCAAAACTCCCAAAGAACAAGCCACCGAGACGCTGATTGCCGTAGCAAAAGGCCTAGGCTATACTACCAAAACGACCGCGGCGGGGGTTCTGCAAGTCTTGTTGCCGGACACGGTTTCGTTCGGCACATTGAACGTGTGGAATCAATCGTGCAAGGACGTCGCATCGACTGCAAAAATATCGATATCGGATATGCTCGTGAGCGAAGGACCAAAGTTGTTGATCGCTACACGAATCGGCGCGAAACGAGCACGGGACGAAGAGGGGCCGTCCCAAAAGGATCTGGACGATGTGCAGGAAAACGTGGAGACGCTCGTCGCAAAGGTGAAACGTTCGGCAACGAAAGAGTCCGTGAACGAGCCCGAGATTCAAACCGCACAGAAAGTCTTGGAAAAGTGCACTGCCATGCTTTTAGGACCATCCGGTCCAACTGAGAAAGTGGTGCAGTCTTTCGGACTGTTTCAAAAGAAGTTGGATCCGAGCGATCCTCGACCACGACTCGTTATCGCGCTGCGTCTAAACGCAGGAATTCCGACGACCACTAGTATGCTCAAATCCTGCATGATGGAGTGCTGGAAGGACGGCGCAATCACGATCGGCGATTCGGTCTCCGGGATCGATTCCGTGCAATTACCGCTTACAGCCGAAGGCGAGGCGAGTCGGGAGCACGGAAATCGTCCAATCCTCGTCGTTACGAGCGTGCCGCCCGTGGCTTCCGCCACCAAGTCGTAATTTTATCGACAGTGTGTGGCTCCAATCTGAGTTACAATTTGCGACAAACGTTGGTGACCATATGGTGGTTGCAGTCGGTACATTCATTAAGAGGGGGGGTGTGCGTACTAAATGGCGCGTGGCGCGTCGCTGTTTTTAATACTGATTTTCAGTGTCTATGCACTCGCAAGTTCGCCACCGCCACCACCCCTGCCACCGAACACGGTATTCGTTACGTCCCCGTGGCCGACCCCGGCTACGGGGGCGATTGAAACTTGTGCGAATCCATCGTCGACGCCTCGTCGATGGATGACGGTGACCGAGTGCGAGGCGTTCGCCGACGCAAATGTGGGGTACACGTTCGTCGACAGGGGGTCCGTCACGACGGCGCCCGCGGGATGCTCCGTGGCCCTCGACGGCACGACCGTGCAGTTCAACTCGAATTTGGTCGACTCGTCGGGGGCATGTGGCGCGAATCTCGTTACGGGGTGTCTGTGTCACGACCTCGTGCAAGTGACGACGAGCATGAAGTGCGACGCGAGCTGCTACACGCACATTTTCCACGACGCGCTCTGGGGAGGCGGAGTTCGAGAAATTCGGCCCTCGCCCGATCAATCCGGCATCGTTGAAGGCCGGCGGTTCCTCATGCACCGCCGTTTGGCAGCGCCCGGGGCCAGCTTCTCGGCAGGAGGAAGGCTCGAAGACCTCTTCTTCCATGCGACCGCAGGATCCAACGCGGTATACTCGTGGCGCTTCACGTGGGAAATGACCAACGGCGCCGATGGGTACATGACTAAATCGGGTGGAAACGCCGTCATCTCCGAGACGGCGCAGGGCTGGCGCGTGTACTCGGACTCGGCCGACGCGAAAGACGGGCTCTACCTGCGCACCCAGGTCGACGACACGTGTCTTTCGATCGCGAATACGTACGCCGACTACGACTACGGCGGCAGTTTGGAAAATCGGAGCACGCTGAACACCGACGTGCAAGAGTGTGATTTCAACAGCGCGGAGCAGACCTGGCGCGTCGTGTGCGAGTGCTCGCCGCCGTCGGCGCCGCCGTCGCTCCCCCCTCCGCCTTTCCAGTACGTCCAGACTCCACAGGGCCAAAACTGTTCCTCGGTCGGCGCCGCGGACATCTACACGGCGCAGGGCTGCGACCGCGCAGCGGCCGACATCGGAGCCGCCGACACGACGAGCGTCTTTCTGTCGGAGAGCGCAAGCTACCCCAACGGTTGCTTTCTTTGGAACTCGCAGCTTTGGGTCATCTACCCGGGTGGAGTTCCATTCGCGTCCGCCTCGTATGGAGCGTCGCTGACGTTTCTGTGCACCGGCGCGCTTCCGCCGTCGCCACCGCCGCCGTTGCAGCCCGACCGCGGCTGCCCGCAGGTCATGGACATCGTCAACACCCGCCGTCCCATCGACGGCTCGATTCAGCAACAGGCCACGTGCAACAAGATCGGTGAACACCTGGTCGACTACGGTTACGCAAATGGCACCGTGATGAGCGAGTCGGTATGCATCAGTTTCTACAAGGAAGCGCCAGCGTCGGCGTACCCAAACGGCGCCATGGTGCGTCCTTGCTACTGGGACAGTTCGTACTCCCCCGAGAACGAACAGTGCCGCACCACCGGCGTTCCGACGGCGGAGGTGGACTTTCGGTGCTCACCGTCGCCGCCGCCGCCAACGCCTCCGCCGTCGCCGCCGCCGACCCCCGTGTTTCCTCCCGTTCAGCCCATGGCCGTGACGAACGCGTCGAGTGGGTGCGTGGAGCATTTGACGCAGGACGAGTGCGCCGCACTGGCAGCGCCACGTGGATTGGACGCTGTTGGACCCTTCTTGGAAATACCCGCGGGATGCACGTCTTTTAGCACTGTCGTAGGCCAGCCTGAGCGAAGCTTCATTTACAACACAATCGCTACGCCGACCTACATCACGTGCGCGACACCGGACGCCGTGTGGTCGAGCGAGCCGTTCGTGTGCCACTGCGCGCGTCAGCACCCGCCGCCGTCGCTCCCGCCGCCCTCACCGCCGTCGCCCTCGCCCTCGGTGCCCGTCGCCCCACCGATGCCTAACAAGCTCAACCCAGTGAACCCATCCGACCCCGACGCGTCCGACCCCGACAAGGACGCGGTCACGCGCGACGACGCCGGAACCTGCAACGCCGCCCTCGACCAGCCCGGGTGCGCCGCGTGGGCCGCCGCCAAGGGCTT
>Ga0206127_1006043_pt1 | contig 9996 bp, 6 predicted proteins | sample Helgoland_Spring_6_FD_148646 | JGI IMG/M metagenome (GOLD analysis project Ga0206127, IMG submission 148646) | Pelagic subsurface seawater microbial communities from Kabeltonne, Helgoland, North Sea - Helgoland_Spring_Bloom_20160419_1 | ecosystem: Environmental > Aquatic > Marine > Epipelagic ...
ATTTCTAGACTACAGTTTTGTGCCTGTGCAAACTCGAGAGCATGGGCGCGAATGGGATTCATCTCTAAAGGCTCATCGGCCATCGCACATTGCAAGGCGGCATCAGCCAGCATTTTAGTTTGCAGCGGCAATAGATCCCGGAAAATTCCCGAGAGGGTGATGACCACGTCAATCCGCGCCCGCCCCAGCTGCTCGAGCGAGACCAGATCGGCGCCACAAAGACGGCCATTTGCATCAAAGCGCGGCTTGGCGCCCATCAAAGACAGCGCCTGTGCGATCGGCCCACCGTTGGATTTAATATTGTCAGATCCCCAGAGCACCAATGCGACCGTCTTGGGCAACCCCTCATGAGTTCGCAACAACTCTTCCGCCTGCTGCGCGCCGTCTTGCATGGCATAAGCTGTCGGCATTCGGAAAGGGTCAAAGGCATGAATATTCCGACCCGTCGGCAGTATATCCGGCGCACGGATCACATCTCCGCCAGGAACTGGCTTGATGAATTGACCGTTTAAGCCCCGCATCAATCCATCCAGCTCGTCGCTGCCTTGCAAATGCGATTTGGCGATCTGGCGTGCTTGTGGAGTGTCGAAACACATCAAGTCCAACAGAGCTTCGAGTTTATCATCTGGCAATTTTTGACCAATGATGTGCAAGCCGTCGGGGATCAAAGCATCTTCTGTTTCCAAAAGAGTGATCCAAAGCCGGTCCAAATCTGTGCCATCCAGATGCACAATCTCAGCCTGAGCCACAATCAACGCCTCCAAGGGCTTAGTAGCGGCATCGCCAGGCGGCAACGCGCGCCACTTGCTGAGACTGTCTTTCAAATCAGCGAGACCGCGGTAAAGACCGGAAGCCTGCAACGGCGGCGTCAGATGGGTTATGGTAATCGCATTGCTGCGGCGCTTCGCCAAAGTGGCCTCTGACGGATTATTAGCTGCATAAAGATAGATATTTGGCATATTGCCAATCAACCGATCTGGCCAATCTTTGCCACCACAGCCGTTTTGCTTGCCAGGCATAAATTCCAACGCCCCGTGCATACCAAAATGCAATAGCACATCGGCTTTATGCTGATGCTTCATGAATTGATAAAACGCGCTGAACGCATGGGTAGGCGCAAACCCACGCTCAAAGAGAAGGCGCATGGGATCGCCCTCATAACCAAAGGTTGGCTGTACGCCGACAAAAACTTTTCCAAATTGAGCACCGAGAATGAAAAGGTCGCTGCCATTGGACTGAATGCGCCCTGGCGCGGGACCCCAAATCTCTTCGATCTCGTTTAACCAAGGCGTATGCGTTACGATATAATCGGCCGAAACCTTGGCCGCGACGTTGGCCTCCTGCCCATAGATCGATGCATTCCCTTGCAAAATGACCTTGCGCAGGTCGTCAACAGTTTCGGGTGGGGTCACATCGTAACCGTTTTCAGCCATTGTCTGCAAAGTATTATGTAAACTTTCAAACACCGACAGATAGGCCGCTGTCCCAATCGCGCCCGCATTCGGCGGAAAGCCGAAAAGCACGATTCCAACATTTTTTTCAGAGTTTTCTTTGCGGCGCAAAACCGCAAGATTTCGAGTTTTTTCCACCAATGCATCAATACGCTCTGGGCAAGGCGCCATGGCTTTTACGGTGCCCGCAGCTGTGCAGGCATAAGCGCATCCGTCACAGCCATCCGGCCCGTGCCGACCTGCAAACACTGTTGGATTTGTGGCGCCATCAATTTCGGGCAAAGCCACAAGGATTGTCGCCTCAATCGGGCTCAAGCCCTGGCCACCATTGGCCCATTGCGACAGGGTTTGAAATTCCAAAGGTTGCGCCGCAATATAGGGAACGTCTAGCCCACTGAGGACTTCAACCGCCGCTTCGCTGTCGTTATACGCAGGTCCGCCAACCAGAGAAAATCCGGTCAGAGAGACCAAAGCGTCGACCTTGCCCATGTGATAGGCTTCGATTGCCGGTCGACTGTCAAGCCCACCAGAAAAGGCCGGTATGACCCGCATTCCCGCGGCTTCAAAACGCCGAATGACATGGTCAAAATGTGCCGTGTCTCCGGCCAAAATGTAACTGCGCAACATGGCCAGCCCAATGGTTGGGCCTGTACCCGCTTGTGGCAGATCAGCTATATCTGTGGTGATATGGTGGCCGGGCAGGTCTGGATGATAAAGACCCACTTCCGGGTATTCAACCGGTGCCGGAGCCATAACACCGCGCCATTCCGGCCGAGATGCGTAGCGCGAAATCAAAAAGCGCACGAGGCTTTCAATATTATCATCAGATCCGCCAAGCCAGTATTGCATGGTCAAGAACCACGCCCGCAGATCCTGACTCTTACCAGGAATAAGCTTCAAAATTTTGGGAATTCGGCGCAGCATCTTGGCTTGGCCTTCGCCTGTGCTGGTAGATTTCTTCGCTGGTTTCAGCTTCTTCAAAAACCCCATGACGCCAGAAGCGGGCCGCATCATATCGAGATCGCCCATTTTGGTCAGCTGCACAATTTCCTGATCGGCAATTATGCCTACCAAAGCATCACAAGCGGCACGCCGCGCTTTTAGATCGGGCAAAATGGCCTGCACATGATCTTCGAGAAACAAAACGGAGGACACAATCAAATGCGCCGTTTCGATATCAGCTTTGGCACTGGCCAAGGCCGCTGGATCTTTGGCCCATTCTGCGGCGGCATGTATTTTGAGCTGCAAGCCTGGAAAATCCGCAGCCAGCTTAGGCAAAGCCCGCGCTGCTGGACCGGCCGCGTGGCGGTCCAATGTCATTAACACGACATTATACGAAGGATATGTCAGCTCATCGCGCATAAAAGGCCTTCGCTTCATACAGGGTATCAACAGAGATTTCCGACAAGCCTTGCGAGGTTGCATAGGTCTCGGTGTTGCGGCGGGCCTTGCCCCGCACGAAAAAAGGTATTTTTTTCAACTCTTTTTCCGCTTCCGCCAACCATATAGCCACATCACCACCGGTACTTAGAACAGCAGACTGCTCTTCCGTCGCTGCCTCGTGCAATGGGTTCGAGGCGATCCCTGCAGGCTGGTGCCCACCATGATGGCTAGGGCCCGCGGCGTCATTGAATTCAAAGTCTTCGCGAAACATATGCAGCAAATGCTCTTCAAGACCCATCACCAGTGGATGAATCCAGGTGTCAAAGATTACATTTGCACCCTCAAACCCCATTTGCGGCGAATAGCGCGCAGGAAAATCTTGGACGTGGACCGGAGCAGAAATGACGGCGCAAGGAATACCCAGCCGCTTTCCAATATGACGCTCCATTTGCGTGCCTAAAATCATTTCTGGCTGTAGCGCTTCGATGGTTTTTTCGACCAACAAATAGTCATCTGTGATCAATGCTTCGACACCGAACTCTTTGGCGATTGTCCGAATGTCGCGTGCGTATTCACGGTTATAGCATCCCAGCCCCGCGACCTCGAAGCCCATCTCATCCCGCGCAATCCGCGCAGCGGCTTTGACATGGGTGCCATCGCCAAAAATGAAAACCCGCTTGCCGGTCAAATAGGTGCTGTCCACCGAGCGCGACCACCAAGTTTGCCGCAAGGCTTGACTGTCAAGCGGAGCGGTACTTCCGCTGAGCGCACGGATTTCGGCAATGAAATCTTGCGTCGCTCCGGCCCCGATAGGTACGGTTTTCGTGTAAGGCTGGTCGAATTCTTTTTCACAATAGCGCGCCGCAGTTTCACCAGTTTCCGGATACAACAGCACATTAAAATGCGCCTTTCCCATCTGCGCGATATCGCTGGGCGTAGAGCCCATCGGCGCTGTGACATTCACCTCAATACCACACTCGAACAAAAGATTTGTGATCTCAGCCACATCATCCCGATGCCGAAAGCCCAAGGCGGTAGGGCCAATAATATTGCAGCTGACACGCTCTGTTTTGGCTTGTGGCTTTGCCAAATGTTTTACCAGTTGAAAAAAGGTCTCATCCGCGCCAAAGTTCTCTTTGCGTTGATAACTGGGCAACTCAAGTGGGATGACCGGAATGGGAAGCCCCATGGTTTCTGCAAGGCCGCCAGGATCGTCTTGAATCAATTCAGCCGTGCAAGACGCTCCAACGATAATGGCCTCCGGTTGGAACCGGTCATATGCATCTTGGCAGGCTTGTTTGAACAGGCCCGCCGTATCCGCACCTAAGTCACGCGCCTGAAATGTGGTATAGGTCACCGGCGGCCGGTGATCGCGCCGCTCAATCATCGTGAACAATAGATCGGCATAGGTATCGCCCTGCGGCGCATGCAGAACATAGTGAAGCTTTTTCATGCCAGTGGCGACACGCATCGCACCGACATGAGGCGGGCCTTCATATGTCCAAACAGTAAGCTTCATTCTGCGGCCACCTTCAAAATCGATTTGCGGCGCAGAGGTCGGGCGAACAGAGCGGCAAGATCACCGGCTTGCTCGTAAAAATGCACGGGCGTGAAAACCAACTCAATCGCCCACTTTGTGGCGAACCCTTCCGCTTCAAGCGGATTGGCCAAACCCAAGCCACAGACGGTCAAATCTGGATGCGCCGCGCGGCAGCGATCCAACTGGAGATCTACATCTTGGCCTTCAGAAATTTGAGGCCCCGCAGGCAATAGATCCAAATCCGGGCCGTGCAAGGCGTCATGGATGTAAGGCGAGCCAACTTCCAACGCGGTCATCCCGCATTCCCGGCTCAAGAAACGCGCCAAGGGAATTTCCAATTGACTATCCGGAAAGAAAAACACGGATTTATCGTTGAGCGGTGCAGCGGCCTGGCCGATCGCGTGCCGGGCACGACGACGGGGCGCCTCAGTAACGCGATCAAAGACCTCGCGGGAAATATTGAACTCTTCAGCAATGGCCGACAACCAGGCTGTAGTGCCCTCTTCACCAAAGGGGAACGGCGCCGCGATATGGCGGGCACCTCGGCGACTTAAGGCCGCATGGGTGTCGCCCAAGAATGGTTGCGTCAGGGCAAAAACCGTATTGGGGCCAACGGCAATTTCATCTTCAATTGTCCGAGCCGGCAAAATACGCAATGGACCAATGCCAAGATCAGTCAGAAGCGCAACCATCTGATCTTCGACCACATCTGGCAAGGCGCCAACGACAATCAATTCCCGCGCATCGGTTTTCGGCAGAACGGGCACCATGGCCGCCAAACAGGCATCTTCCCCTTGAGTAAAGGTCGTCTCGATTCCAGAGCCAGAATATTCCAATACCCGGACTTTCGGGGCATAGGTCTGGGTCAATCGCTCGGCGGCGCGGTTCAGATCAAGCTTGATGACCTCGGAAGGACATGACCCCACAAGAAAGAGCTGCCGAATGTCTGGCCGCCGGGCCAAAAGCTCTTCGACAGTACGGTCTAACTCTGCTTGCGCGTCTTTTAGCCCCGCTAAATCTGCCTCCTACAGAATCGCTGTCCCGAATCGTGGTTCAGCAAAAATCATGACCCCGGCTGCCGACTGCAACAGATGCGCGCACGTGCGCGATCCAACAACAAGGAAGAAGGCATCTTGGATCTTTCGATGCAGCCAAATGATACCGGTCAAGCCGCAAAACACTTCGCGCTGACCACGCTGCTTCAACACCGGAGAGGTTCGACATCCCGCGGCGGGCGGTGGCGGCATATGTTCAGTCATGAGGCGCCCTCCATCTGGAGGCGCGCAACGCGCAGTTTCCACAAGAACTGTCCAGCATTGACCACATAGGAGGCATAGGCCGCCAAGATGATCCACACCAAAATATCCGGAGGGATGGTCCCTTGAATTAATCCATAAATATAAAGGCTATGCAGCGCAATGACGCCAAAACTGACCACGTCTTCCCAAAAGAATGCCGGTGCAAAGAGCCACTGCCCAAAAACAACTTTTTCCCAAATCGCACCAGTGATCATTATGAGATAAAGCAGCAAGGCTTTTGCGATGATTGAGAGGGTCATAATGTCATACCCTAGGCCGGTGATCATGTAACGGATCACCAAAAAGAGAGAGACCAAAAAGACCAGAAATTGCAAAGGCGCAAGAATGCCTTGAACCACCGTCCAAGCCGTCGCGTCACGCCGACTGCGCTGGTCCTTTGTATAAAGGCCAGAGGGTTGCAGATTTTGTGACGAGGTCATTGTCATACAGTTTTCCAATTCGCCAATAGGCTGGTCAAAATTTGGCAGGCGCAACGCAATCTGTCAACTTTGAGTTACACTTATTGTCAGAATTTCTGTCTAATTATTTACTTTTCTCAAAAATTTGCCGAATTTATGGATGTTTTCCCGCAAAATGTAACAAATTATTGACATTTGGGTCGCGATACCCGAGCCTCTCGGTCATCTTTGATAAGCACTGAGGTCATCGTGACCTGCTGGCAGCATTCGGAAGGTCACTGTGACTCATCACCAACACACAAATTTAGTGAATATAGGAGATGAAGCAACCCGGGTGGCTCAGGTTGCGGTTAAGGTTTTGGCGCGCAGTTTAAGTCAAGCTGGCGGCCCAGACGCACGCCCGCCAGTGGTTCAAGCAGTCAGCACAAGCCAAGCGTCCCAGCTCTTGTTCGATGCCTCCGTCAATCCGCCAAAATCAGCCGTTTCAGCTGCCATTCAAGAGCTACAGGCTGCAGGCTTTTCGGACTTCAACCTATTTTCAGAGATCATACCCGCCGCCGTCCGCCAATTGGGCCTAGCCTGGGAAAACGATGACTTGTCTTTTTTCGCCATGACGCTCGGCGCCAGTCGTCTGCAAATTGCTGTGCACGGCCTTTCAGAACGAAAGCTTCCGGAAGGCATGAATTACCTGAGTAAAAAATTGAGTTTGTTAATTATCGTTCCAGAAGGGACACAACATACATTAGGTGCAATTATCCTAGGCAAGACGTTACGATGTGTTGGCGCTCGCGTTAAGCTGGAGTTTTGTGTCACTGCCGATCGCGTTAACGAGATTGGCGCAGGTGAGCAATTCGACGGCGTGTTTATTTCCGCGTCAGCACAGGATAGTGCCGAAAAATTATCTGAAATTATTTTCAATGTTAGATACAATTGGAGAAAAACAAAGGTTATTCTTGGAGGCGGTATTCTTAACGCTCAAACTAACCTTGATGCGGTTACGGGAACAGATTACAAAACCAACGACTGGAAAGCCGCGGTTGCTCAATGCTTTTGAAAGTTAAAGTCCAGATATTTGACAGTACGATTGCCACGTGGGTGCATCTAGAAATGCAAATCGAACGAAGGACTTTTGCAAATGACGTCACATGGTAAAACAGAATGGGCCGATCGGCTTATTCCCAATTTGGATCAAGCAGCCACAGCTAATTTAATTTCACGCCTGTGCGATTTTGCTTTTGTCATCTCCAGCGATGGCGAAATCATCCAGACCATGACCAGCCCTTTTTTAGCGCCAAGATTGGATTTGAGCTCGTGGAAAGGGCTACAGTTCCAAGACACTCTAACCACGGAGTCTGTGCCCAAGTTCGAGGCCCGTATTGCACAGTTCAAAGAGGGCCAAAAAGAGCTTCGCCCTGTTGAGTTGAACCATCGCCCCACTCACCAACAAACCGAGCTGCCCGTCCGCTATACCTTTCACTGGTCCGCAGAAGACGGGTCTACATTGCTTTTAGGTTCGGACTTGCGACCCGTCGCAGAAATGCAGCAACAGCTGGTGGAAGCACAGATCGCGCTAGAAAACGACTATGACGCCCGTCGGGAGCATGAAATCAGGCTAAAAGTTTTGATGGAATCATCAGACGTTGCCACCGTGTTCATCGCGCTCAACTCAGGCGTGATCTCATCGTGCAATAGCGCAGCCGAGGTTCTGCTTGGGCGGTCTCGAAAAGAGTTGATGGCCGCGCCATTCGCCGCAGAGTTTGAAGACGAAGGTGTTACGAGCCTGATTGACCGAATGGTGACCGCCGCGTCTGATGTCTCCATCACTGCTGTTTTGGCCAACTCGGCCCGCGGCGGCCGGTCCTACCGTCTCAATCCCACCCTGTTTCGCGGCGCGACTTCACAAATGTTGCTGTGTAAAATGGAACCAGAGGATTCGTCTTTGGAACCGATAGATCAACTCGCAACTCATTTGGTGAGCTTTTTCCACAAAGGAGTCGACCCAATTGTGTTTGTAAATATGTCAGGTCAGATACTGAGTGCGAACGAAGCCTTTGTCTCCGTGGCCAATGTCACCCACGCGCAAACCCTCAGCGGGCGCAGCATGTCAGACTTTTTTTCCCGTGGATCCGTCGATCTTAACGTGATTTTGGAAAGCGCCCGCCGCAATGGTAAAATGCGACTCTATTCGACAAAGATTTTAAATGAGCATGGAGACGAACGCCCAGTTGAGATATCCACCACACAGATTCGCACCGAACGAGAGCCAATTTGTGTGTTGGTCATGCGCAATGCCCGTCGCGTAGAGGGGATTTCAACACCCACCAGTCAAATGTCAGAAGAGGAGGTTAATTCCGTTGTTGAACTGATTGGCAGCCAGTCTCTCAAGGATGTTGTCGGGCGCAGTACCGATGTGGTTGAAAAAATGTGTATCGAAACCGCGATTCGCATGACCTCAAATAACCGCGTCGCCGCAGCTGAGATGCTCGGACTGTCGCGTCAATCGCTCTATGTAAAGTTACGAAAATACAACTTGGTGTAAGAAATTAATTCACGTCTCAGCCTCTGACAAACGGATGAAATGCGCCTTTGCCTCTTCCATAGTCACTGCGATGCCGTCGACCCCCATGAGTTCCAAAATCGGTCGAAACTCTTCAACGTCGTGGCCACAAACCACAATTGACAAATGTGACGCGCAAATATGCAGCGCAACAATCAGCTGTGACAGGGCCTCAAGCGAATGTTCGCCGCTGAAGGACAGACCCACCATACGGCTAGAAATTTCTGCGATTTCAGCAAGTAGATCCTCATGGGATAAGCCCACCAATAGTGAAATATTCCAACCGTCATTTCGGAAAAAATCTGCTGCCATACGGACCCCAAGCGTGTGAGTCTCCCCCGGCACAGAGGCAAAAATGACTGCCGGCTCATCGGGTCGGGCAGAGGTCTCAAACATGTGCCGCATTGATCGCATAATTGCAAAAATGCGGCCCGAACCAACCGTGACTTGCGCAAATGTGATGTGATCGCTTTTCCACATATCGCCCAGTTGGCGCGCGGCTGGCGCCAGAAAATTGACGTATATATCTTCTGCCGGACGCCCAGCCGCGCGTTCTGCAGCAATAATCTGTGCTGCACTTTTGGGAATGTCGGATGCGAGCGCCGTACTGAATGCCAACAGCTCCTTTTGCGTCACCGGGCGCGCGGCCGACTCCGCCACAACAGCCGTTGACGCCACGCGCAAAATCACTTCTCGCGCCAGGCTCGCAACCAGATCGTCCGGCAGCTTTTTGCTGAGTTCAAATATATTTGTTTCGCTGTTGTGATACACTTCCCATTCGAAGGCATCTGTCGACTGCACTCCTGAAGCGGAGCCTTGTAGTTTCGACATTCATGTGTCCCCTATTACTCATTACCCACATGGACACCCATATTCACACTGCATCCAAGTGCGAAATGACAACTCCCTTGGCGAGAGGGCCGGTCATTTCACTTCGATGGGGACTAATCACGCTTATAGAAATAGTCCCATACAGCAGGTTCCATGTTAAAACTCGGTTTTATCCTCCAAAATAATCTTATTTGTCTTAAAAACTCAGGCTGAAAACCAAATCTCAAGGCTTTCATTTCTTGAGCAGAAGTTCACTTACTGTGTTAATATCCGATCCGACGCTTTGTCTTCAGCAAGATCTTTAGAACACAGAATAGACTATGGCATAATTAGGGAAAATACCTAAGTAATTATACTTAGTATCGCTTTTAGCCAAACATGCGGATCAAGTCTACAATCCGGCGTGCCTGTGTCTTTTCGCGTATGCGGGCACGATGCGCTTCGATTGTGCGCTGGCTCACATTTAGGTCCACAGCGATCTCTTTGTTCAGCTTTCCTTTAAGGAGATGTTCTAAAA
>Ga0206127_1006044_pt1 | contig 9995 bp, 4 predicted proteins | sample Helgoland_Spring_6_FD_148646 | JGI IMG/M metagenome (GOLD analysis project Ga0206127, IMG submission 148646) | Pelagic subsurface seawater microbial communities from Kabeltonne, Helgoland, North Sea - Helgoland_Spring_Bloom_20160419_1 | ecosystem: Environmental > Aquatic > Marine > Epipelagic ...
CTGCCAAACGGACGGTTAATCCGTCGAGTTCTTCTCTCATGAAAATTTGGCAACCTAATCGGCTATTGTCCTCAACAAAAAACGCTTGGTCAAGCATATCCTCTTCATCTTCAGAAGGTTCGTTCAAATCGTGGTCGCTTTCAATGTAGCAATGACACGAGGCGCACATGGCCATGCCGCCACAGGTGCCTTTGACCGGCAATTCATAGGCCTTACAAACCTCCATGAGGTTCATGTTCATATCGGTTGGGGCAGCAACATCGTGTTGCACGCCCTCACGGTCAATGATATGTACGGTGATGTCTGACATGTTTATTCGAGGCTGCCTACGCCGCCCATGACGGTAGTGTATTTAAACGAAAGCTTTTTGTCCGGGAAAGCACGCTTAAAGGCACTTTGTACCATGATGGTGGCCTCGTGGAAACCACAAAGAATGAGCTTGAGTTTGCCAGGGTAGGTATTGACATCGCCAATGGCGTAGATGCCTTCGATGTTGGTGCGGTAATCTGTCGCATTGTCCACAACGATAGCGTTCTTTTCAATTTCCAATCCCCAATCCCCAATAGGGCCAAGAGTAGGGGTCAGTCCAAACAATGGAAGCCAATGGTCACAATCGATGAGCAGGTCATCTGCGCCTTTTTGCTTGATGGTGACTTGAGATAATTGGTACGTGCCATGAACATCCACGACTTCAGCATTCGTGATGAGTTTTACTTTTCCTTGTTGGGCCAATTCTTGCACCTTATCCACCGTATCCAAATGTCCGCGGAACGAGGTTCTGCGGTGCACCAAACTCACCTCACTCGCAACATCTGCCAAGAACACTGTCCAGTCTAGCGCACTATCGCCACCTCCAGAAATCACAACGCGTTTACCGCGGTATTTCTCGGGATCGCGCACAATGTAATCCACACCTTTTTCTTCGAATTCAGTTAGACCTTCGATAGGCGGCTTACGTGGAGTGAAGACACCCAAGCCGCCCGCGATAGCGACAGAAGGCGCTTTATGTTTCGTTCCCTTGTTTGTGGTTACAATAAAGCATTTGTCCTGCGTTTCCTCAATGCTCATGGCGCTTTCTCCAAGGGTAAACCCTGGGTTGAAAGGCTTGATTTGTTCCATTAGTTTATCTACTAATTCTCCGGCCATGACCACGGGGTAGCCTGGGATGTCATAGATAGGTTTTTTGGGATAAATTTCGGCCAATTGACCTCCGGGTTGAGGAAGAGAATCAATCAAATGACACTTCATCTTCAGCAGTCCAGCTTCAAAAACGGTAAACAAGCCCGTGGGTCCTGCGCCGATGATAAGAAGATCTGTTTGAATCATGAAAGGAATTTTAATGCTACAAAAGTAAGGAGCAGCGATCAAAGCGGTGAACTCTTGAGCGTTAGTTTTATACAGGTACGTCACTTACACACTTTAGGTACGAATTATAACTATTAAGTGTACCTTTATCTCACCAAAAAAAAACTGATGCGCTTACGCTATTTGTGGGCATTCCTCTTGCCTGTTGGCTTGTTTAGCCAAACCACCATTCTGAATATGCCGATCGATGGTTCAACAGATACGACTACTGAATGTTCTGGAATTTTAGTAGATGGAGGTGGAATTAATGGGAATTACACTTCCAACAATAACGGTTATGTTATCATAGACCCTCCTGGAAACGACACCATTACTTTGACTTTTAGTACATGGAGCTTGTATCACTCAAGTGATTTCATTCAGTTCTATGATGGAGTAGGGACGTCGTCTACGTATTTAGGATATTATTCCTCAACATCGACCCCAACGACGATTGCAGCAACATCGGGTGCTTTAACAGTTAGGTTTTACACTAATTATTGGGGAAATTCGGCCGGTTTTGTTGCCAGTTGGTCGACATCAGGAAGTTCAGCGCCTACAGCGAACTTCACCTACGCTGCACAGAGCCAAAACTACAATACACCTATTCAGTTTGTGAATACCTCGACCAATGGCGGTATTTCATTTTGGGATTTTGGCGATGGCACAACAAGTACAGCGCAGAATCCAACGCACACCTACACGGCATCTGGTGTACAAACCATCACATTGGTTGAAACCAATTGTAACTCTTCGGATACGATTAGTTCAAATATTACCATCGCCAACGGTCCCAACCTACAAGCTTTTGATGATACGATCGAAATGACCGTACAATGCGGGACTACCGGTACAGAGTATTGGACGCTCACTAATGGCGCAAATGCAGGTGTATTAACGGCTTCCTTTGAGATTTCAGATACCAATGGCACACAGCGTCTGCATTTCGATAATGATGACGAGGGCGTATATTTCTCGTCAGGTTCATCAGGCACTACAACGCGTTCCACCTCAGCTGCTCAAGGTTCACATTCGTTACAACTCACCTTTAATTCTAACAATAACCGCGCTCATATTCCTATTCCAGGGGGAGGAACCGGATATCAACCTACATATTTTTCGTACCGAACGAGAGCGACCACCTCTGGGTACAGGGCTGGTATTACCAGTTTAGCTAGTGGTTTTTCAAACAGCCCGAATATTTTCGGATTTACTTTTTGGTATTGGGACGGCCGATTAGGTCTGCGTGTTCGTACCACCTCTGGAGTTGCAAGTTGGGAATATCTAAGTAACACGCTCGGTTCTTGGGCTCACATAGAATACAAGAATATTGATTGGACCAATCAGACCTATGATTTGTACATAGACGGGACGTACCATAACAGTTATAAATTCTTAAATACATTTTCTTACGCCACCCACGTGAATATGGTAAATTATTATTCCGCAGATGTTTCATTCGTGGATGATATTCAAGTTGGCAATGGTCCTTCAAGCGCTTATCTCACTATTAGTCCTAGTTCTACTACTGTTTTGAGTGGAAATACATCAACGATGAGTTTGACCTTTGATGCGACTGGACTTGCCGCTGGGGTTTATGCAGCAAACCTTTTGGTAACATCTAACGATACGTCTATACACAATGACACAATTCCAGTTCTCGTGACAATAGATGGGGGATACGAGTTTAATACTTTTTCAGATACACTAGATTTCGGTAATGTGGCAACTGGTAAACTGTACACTGATTCGATGATGGTATTGAATACAGGATGTGCAGATTTATTGGTTGATTCTCTCATTGAAATTGGAACCGATTTTAGTGCCTCAATGAATTCTATAGCCTACGGAGATACCGGTTATGTCTACGCACAATTTACAGCGCCTTATGCCGGGACTTTTATTGATTCATTCATAGTTTATACGCCAGATAGTAGTTTTACTAGATATTTCAAAGCGGTAGGATTTGATGCCCCTACAATTGCATTAGATTCCAATACGTTCAACGTCTCTGCCTCTGGTTGCCCTGATACTATTGACGTGTCTTTCTGGATTTATAACAACGGTCAACAAACTTTGACCTTCGAAAACGAAGGGGTTCCCACTGTTGCGCCGCCCGCTTGTCCATTTACCATTCAGTTGACTGATTCCTACGGTGACGGATGGAACGGTGCTAAAGTCGATTTGATTGACGCTGATGGGAATGTACTGTACACTCTTGGGACCTCTTTCTACACCGGCTATAGTTATAATGAGAGTGTTCTTTTGTGTTCAGGTGAAACTTATCAAATTGTCGTTACAGCAACAGGAAGTTATAAGTCTGAAATAGGGCTGAATGTTATAGAAAACGGCACGACCATTGCCACCTACACGAATACCTCATCGACTAACTTAGGAACGCAGATGGCGCAATTCAGTGCCAATTGTGGCATCCCTTGCTCGAACCCTTCGACGCTAGTGTTCGATCCTACCATGGGTTCTGTTACTGCCTCTGATTCGCAATTAGTTGTGATGAAGATTTACAGCGATAGTCTGATAGAGGGCTCTTATCAATATTCGGCATATGTGAGCTCCAATGATCCGGTTGATTCGGTCATTAATATCACTGTCAATCTAACTTTAGATGGTGCATCTGAAACGTTCATTAACCGCTCTTTATGTTACGATCTTGATACATTGGTCGTAGGAGGGACTTATATAGATAGCGTATTGGTGGAAAATTTGGGTTGTGATAGTTTGTTTTTCAATTCGCTTTCATCAACCGATGCCATCTTTAGCGCTTCCGCTGCCTACAGTCAAATAGGAGTAGGAGATAGCGGCTGGGTAATCGTTACCATCAATCCATCTGCTACGGGTACTATCGCAGATACCATTTTTGTAAACACATCAGATACCATTTGGCCTTTGTGCTATACCGGAACTATTGAAGATGCACCGAATGCTTGGGTGAATACCAACCCTATTTCCCTTACAATTTCAAATTGTGGAGATTCTGCTGGATTCTCGTTCCCAATTACCAACACTGAATCTGGAACCAACTTGGATTGGACCATAACCTCTGGTGAAGTACTAAACGTACTTCTCGTAAATTACAATGTCTATCCTTCCTTGTTGTCTAACCTGAGCTCGTACGTCGGTAGTGTCGGGAATATGAATATTAAGAATGTAACAAGTCTTTCAGCTGCAGTAAGCGAGCTGAGCTGGGCAGATGTAGTAATATTCCCTTCTATAACTTCTGCACCATCTTCTTCTGACTATACTGCCATTGAAGATGATATGGAAACCTTCATTAATGATGGAGGTAAGATGATTATTATAGGCTCTGCTTTCGTTGCAGACATCTTGGCTATGGATTTCATTTCTGGCTATTACTACGGTAATTATACCAATTACACACATGTGGTAAATACTTCTTTGAATCATCCTTATACTCAAGGTTTACCTTCAAGTTTTGTAGCTCAAAGTGCAGCCATGAACTCTCGCATCACCAATGCTGGAACCGTGCAACTTTCGTACTACTCTTACTATTCCCATGGTCTGACAGTTACACCAATGGGAGACGGTGAGTTGATATACTTTGCTTACAATTGGAATCAGACCTATTCTGAAATCGAAACAATGATGGGTAATATTCTTACCACTTCTTTAGCAGATAAATCTACTGGAGTCGATTGGATTTCGATATCACCTACTACAGGAAACACCTCTGGTGGTGATACAACGACGATTAATGGTATGGCTTATTCGGATAGTTTATCAGCAGGTGTTTATAATCTGAGTATCGCAATAACAAGCAACGATCCAACAGGAGGAACATTTAGTATTCCTGTTGTTTTAAGCGTAAATGGCCAGGGTGAAAGCTCGCTTGATGCAGGTTGTGAAGATTGGGGGAATTCATTCCAAAACATGACGCATGTACGCAATGTTGCTGTATATAATGTGGGTTGTGACACCTTGACTATTTCAAGCGTTGCCACTGCGGGTTCTGATTTCTCGGCATCAGCAACCAATATTGCCATCGCTCCGGGAGATACGGGCTTTGTGCCGGTGAGCCTCTATTCATCGACCATAGGGTCTACAAGCGATACGCTTTCCATCTACACGGACGCTGATACGGTATACAAATGTTTGACAGCAACGATCGTTGGTGCTTCAGATATTGCTGTTATACCCAACCCAATTAACGTTACAGTGAACAAGTGCAACAGCTTTACAACAGTGCCTTATACGATTTCAAACAATGGTTCAGCAGCACTTACATATGATGTGAGCGTGGCTGAGGTGTACGATAGTGCCTACACGCAGAATTGGTTGTACACGGCACCGAATTACTCCAACCAGCTGACCTTCTCGTTCAATAACATCATTGATTCCGATACGTTATTCTACGAGATTATTCTGAACGGTGCTTACAGCAACACGAACCAGTATTATTACCTCTATCTGAACAACAGTTACCTTGGGACATTCTACGACAATAATGTAACAGATTACACCGACGATACAATCACTGGCTTTATTACTGGCTGGCAGTTGAGCAATGCTATTACTGCTGGATACTTCGACATCAGATTGTATTCATACAACTATACGAGTGTGACGGGCCAGACCGCTACTGTTCGAGTGAAGCAGCGTAAATCTGTTTCTTGGGCATCTCCAGTAGGTTTAACTACGGGTTCGGTAGGCGCAGGTAATAGCGTGTCAAAATCATTACTTGTCACCGTGAGTAATCTGGCAGTGGGTACCTACAATACGACGGTCTTGTTCGAGACGAATGACCCTCAAGATCCGTTATATCAGGTGCCAATGACGGTCAATGTGGTCAGCGAGCCCGATATGGTATTGGGAACCAATGCTGTGAATTATGGTAATGTCTACAATACCACACCTGTAAAGGACTCTGTCTTAGTCACGAATGACGGTTGTACAGATTTGTCTATTTCAAATGTGGTTGCGAATAATGCGCATTTTGTGCCGAGTTGGACCTCAAAGGTTATCGCTGCGGGCGCAAGTGCATGGCTAGACGTGACCTTTACCGCAACTACGGCGACGCAACAAACGGGTATCCTTACGATCACGAATAACGACAGTATTCAATACGTCAACCTCGCGGCTAATGTTATTTTCGCACCAGATGCGGACTATCAATACCAAGTGCAGAATGCCTGTAATGGCGAAGTCAGTTTTATCAATGAAAGCACGAATGGTTCGCAATATTTCTGGGCATTCGGAGATGGAACCTTCTCTGCCGCGGTGAATCCGACCCACAATTACAGCAAACCTGGTACGTATCAAGTGATGCTCGTTACCTCAAATGCTGGGGGTTCAGACACGTTGTATAAGAACGTGGCGTTGAACGATATTTTATATGTTGCTTCAGAGTTTCCGGATACAGTGCAGGCTGGAACTACCGTTCAGTTTATCGATTCTTCTATGTATGCCAATTCATGGCAGTGGTACTTTGGAGACGGCGGTAACGCAACATCACCAAATCCTCAGCACACTTATGCGAACAAGGGTACATTCATCGTAACCTTGCTGGTCACAAATTCCGCAGGCTGTTCAGGATCAGATAATGATGCCATTATTGTTACGAGTGGTATTGGTATAGACCAAAACCTAGCAATTGATTTAACGCTCTATCCAAATCCAACGCAAGGATTGATAGAGGTGCAAACCTCTGCTGAGGTATTGCGAATGGAGCTGTACAGTCCGGCAGGACAGCTTGTATTTGAAGCACCATTCCGTACGAAAATAGACTTGAGCGCGTACCCAGCGGGTACCTATCAATTGGCGTTTAGGGGCGAGGATTTTGTTGTCCGTAAATCGGTAGGTATTCTCCACTAAGGGCGCCGCGAAAATTTCGCAGATAAAAGGCATAAAAAATGGGCCGCGCATCGCGCGGCCCATTTTTTTACGTTGTCCTGTCGTTTGATTTTAGCCGTTGAATGCCTTCTTGAAAGCATCTACAAAGTCGAGTTTTTCCCAAGTAAATAGTTCGACGTCAAGACTGAGTTCTGTTTTGCCATCGGCAGACTTGAATGTCTTTGTAACGGTTTCGTTGGTACGTCCCATGTGGCCGTAGGCCGCACTTTCACTATACATCGGTTGACGCAGTTTTAAATTTTGCTCGATTAATCCCGGACGGAAATCGTAAAGTTCCTTCACCTTAGCTGCGATTTCACCATCGGTAAAATCAACTTTCGAAGTACCGTAGGTATCCACGAAAACGCCCATCGGCTCAACCACACCGATGGCATAAGAAACTTGTACGAGTACTTGGTCACATACACCGGCAGCCACGAGATTTTTTGCTACGTGGCGCGTTGCATACGCAGCAGAACGGTCCACTTTAGAGGGATCCTTGCCAGAGAAGGCACCACCACCGTGTGCACCCTTGCCGCCGTAGGTATCTACAATGATTTTACGTCCGGTCAAACCAGTATCACCGTGCGGTCCGCCAATCACGAACTTCCCGGTAGGGTTGATGTGGTATTTAATATCGTCACCAAACAAGGCTTGAATGTTAGGCGGTAGGTCGGCTTTTACTGCAGGAATAACCAAGTTTACAATGTCTGCTTTGATTTTCGCCAACATCACTTCGTCATTTGCATTGAAATCATCGTGTTGTGTACTCACTACGATGGCTTCTATACGTTCGGGCTTATTGTCGTCACTGTATTGAATAGTCACCTGACTTTTTGAATCCGGACGCAAATAAGGGATTTGTGCACCGTCTCTTCTGAAATCGGCCAATTTCTGTAAGATGCGGTGGCTAAGATCCAGTGCCAATGGCATATAGTTTTCCGTTTCATTTGAAGCGTAACCAAACATCATTCCCTGATCACCAGCACCTTGGTCTTCAGGATTCCCGCGGTCTACACCACGATTGATGTCGTCACTCTGGTCATGAATAGCGCTCAATACACCGCAAGAATTGGCTTCAAACATGTATTCACTTTTCGTGTAACCAATGCGTTGTATGACATCACGAGTAATGCTTTGTACATCTAAGTACGCTGAAGATTTTACCTCGCCGGCAAGAATGACTTGACCCGTCGTAACCAGGGTTTCACAAGCTACTTTTGATTGAGGGTCAAAGGCCAAAAAGTTATCAATAATGGCATCTGATATTTGATCTGCAACTTTGTCTGGGTGGCCTTCTGAAACACTCTCTGAAGTGAAGAAATAAGACATCTCTCTATAGATTTATTAGGGTTTACTAAAACTTAGGTAGAAATATAAAAGCTGCTTGCCCTGCGAGATGTGTGCTGTATTTAGCATTTTTTATCGTGGTTGCAAGCAGTCAAATCCTTCCACTGCCCCAAAAGTAGAAAAGATTTTGAGTTTCTATGCTTGAGATGCAACTTTTTCGAAAAATACGTTCTAATTTTACCCCGCTATCAAGAAAGACGGAGGGAATGGGCCCTGTGATGTCTTGGCAACCCGGAAGCGCCGGGTGCCACCACCCACCCGAACAAGGGAATGATACGTATCGCAGACGCAGCGCCACCTCCTTTCTTCTTAGCACCTAACCTTGGAAGAGATGACAATAACAAAAGCTGTACAGCAAAAGATTTTAGTTTTGGACGGTGCCATGGGTACCATGATTCAAGCCTATAAGTTTGAAGAGGAGGACTACCGTGGTGATCGGTTTGCAGACTACCCGTATTCTCTTAAGGGCAATAACGATCTTTTAGTACTCACGCAACCGAAGGCTATCGATGCCATCCATCTTGCCTATCTCGAGGCCGGTGCTGATATTCTAGAGACTAATACGTTCAATTCCAACAGCATCTCTATGGAGGATTACCACATGAGTGATCTCGTGGTAGAACTGAACAAGGCCGCTGTGGAAAGCGCCCGCCGCGCCATCGATCAGTACCGCGCAAATGGTGGGACTGAGGCGAAATATATAGCCGGCTCTGTGGGACCGACGAATAAAACAGCTTCCTTGAGCCCAGATGTGAATAATCCAGGATTTAGAGCGGTGTCTTTTGATGATTTACGCGAGTGTTATTTCGAGCAATGTGAAGCGCTCGTTGAGGCGGGAGTGGATGCTTTATTGATTGAGACGGTATTCGATACGTTGAATGCGAAGGCCGCCCTATTTGCTGCGCAAGATGCAATAGAGGCTTCTGGCCGTGAGGTCGCGATCATGCTCAGCGGCACCATTACGGATGCTTCGGGACGCACCCTAAGCGGCCAGACCACGGAGGCCTTTCTAATCTCTGTGGGGCATGCACCTTTATTGAGTATAGGATTGAATTGTGCCTTGGGTGCGAAACAATTGATGCCGTACCTACAGACCTTAGATGCTAAAGCGCCTTTTGCAGTCAGCGCACACCCCAACGCAGGATTACCCAACGCTTTTGGCGAATACGACGAGACTGCGGATCAAATGGCGGCTCAGATTAAGGACTATTTAGAATTGAACCTCGTTAATATTATCGGCGGTTGTTGCGGGACTTCTCCTGCGCACATTGCGGCCATTGCTGAATTGGCAAAAAACTACAATCCCCGTACCTATGTCGCATAATCTTCCAAATCGACCTATGCGTCTTTCGGGTTTAGAGCCCTTAGTCATTACGCCTGATACCAATTTTGTAAACGTAGGCGAACGCACTAATGTTACGGGTTCTAAAAAATTC
>Ga0206127_1006045_pt1 | contig 9995 bp, 3 predicted proteins | sample Helgoland_Spring_6_FD_148646 | JGI IMG/M metagenome (GOLD analysis project Ga0206127, IMG submission 148646) | Pelagic subsurface seawater microbial communities from Kabeltonne, Helgoland, North Sea - Helgoland_Spring_Bloom_20160419_1 | ecosystem: Environmental > Aquatic > Marine > Epipelagic ...
CCACGCCCACCGCCGCCGCCGCCCCCGCCTCCGCTCCCACGCTCGCCACCGCCTCAGTATACGCTGGGGAGCGACCAGGACTGCTCCGGGTTGCTCGATCACATTCGCACGGTCGACGAGTGCCGCGCGGTCGCATCGCTTTTCACGTGCGAGGACCAGTATGGCACGTTTGCCACATGCTCGTTCACCGATCTCGAAGACCCGACGGCACCGAATCGAAACGGTCAAAATTGGGACTACGAAGGCCGCACCACTGAGTATTTGCGCGTCCCGAACTCAATGCTGGTCGAATATCACGAGCTGATTCCGCAGTACACCACCTCGGGCTTTGGCCCCAACTTTGTCCAGGCGTGCTTCGAGGAAGCCGTCCACCAGATCGTTTCGCACGACCCGTTGGTCGAAGGTCCGTGTGCGTGGACAAAGGTCACGACGCCGTCGGCCTACATGGCCGTGACGCTTGCCGTAGCACGCGATGGGTCTGCCTGTGGCTGCGCGACCACCACTGGCTACACGACCACCTCCAGCACCACGTTCGATGTCCACGAAGTCGAGGTGACACCGATCGCCGACAACGGCGCGTGCTACTTCTTCGACTTCGACACGGGCGAAAACGGTGTGGGCAATTCTGGCGAATACGTCGGGTTTGCGGCGGTCGAGGAGCTCGAGTCGTACTCCAACAGGCAAGTGATCTGTCGAAATCCTGCACTTTCAATGCCGGCGCCACCACCACCCTCGCCACCGCCATCGCCGCCGCGGACACCACAGCCGATGTCTCCGCCCTCCACGCCGCCCGTCTATCCGTCACTCGTCGACATTTCGTGCATTCCGCCCGCGTCGACAAGCACTTTCGTGTGCTATGACAACCCGACCAAGGGCTGGAACCCGGATTCGGACAATGGGCCAATCGGCCCGATCGCCGGACATTGTGAGGTATGGACCACCGATTCGGGGCGATTCCCGGATTCTAGCAACCAGTGCAACGATGGCAGTAGCACCGACAACCATCACAACTGCGAGATCGGATACGACTGCAGTGACTGTGGAATCGTGAAACTATTTCCGGGGTCCGGTTCGAACGACCGAATCAGCGGATCGCAAGGCGATGGCCAATCGGAGAGCAATACCGTGATTGACGATTGGAACTGCTGCACTGCGTATTGCACGCATTATCAACAAACGGGAATTGGATGTCCAGTATGCGCCGCTCGAAGGCTCAGCGAATCATCTTCAGCCCTGGAGCTCTGGGCGAGTGACACATCCGCCTTCTTCGGCACATTGGTGGCAGTCTTCCCCCAGGGCCTCACCAGCCACGTCGTCGGTACGCGCATCGATCACGCGACGCCCCATCGGTATTGGACGCTGCGTGCGTACAATCCAGATCAGCGAATGCGCTTGGACTCGATGCGTCTGTTTGGGGAGTGGGATGGGCCGTCTGTTCCACCCCAGCTCCCGTTTTGCAGCCACGCCGCGTTTGCCGACATCGACGCGACTCCGGAGAACGCCTCGTCGGTCGGTCGGCGGCTATCGCCCGAGACCGACTCGATGGAGCGCGAACTGCGCGTTCTCTGGAAGGCGACGCTGCAATCGGTGTCCAATGCTCCACCAACGTCGTACAAGGAGGCAATGGCGCTCCTCGACAAGCTCTTGCAAGCGCGAGGCGTTTCGCCGTTGCAGAATTGGACCGATGTGGCAAATACGCTGTTGGCGACGAAGACGGCGCAACCAACGGAGTACGTCAACTTGACCGAGCGCGACGCGTGGTGGAACAACCTCGAGGAGCACCACGACGAGCTGGACGCAACGGGCTTGTTTTCCAATTACCCCCTGCGGACGCCACCAAAGGCATTTGGCCGTTCCCCCGCGGCGTCGCTCGTCACGGCGCTGGCGATGACAAACGGCACCGATAGCAGCCTCCCCGAGGCCCTCGTCGCGGAGGCGCTCCTGATCAACGCCTCGTGCGCCCAGCTGGGCGGCTGTGGGCACCACGAGCACATGTTGGCTACGAGTCCGATTCTGAGCGTCGATTTCGACAGCCAATACCCGTATACGGCGACGGCGCGCGACGACGGCGCGTGGATCGCATGGCTGCTTTCGGCCACCATCGGGCCGACCGTGCATCTCGTCGCCAGCCAGCTGCTGGTCTGTGCGTCGCAACACTGTGGCAAGTACTGTGGACTATGCAACCGGACCAACGCGCGGAACAACGACAACGACCCGATCGATGTCGTCCGTGCCGTCGAGAGGGCGTTGGTCGGTGACGCGACGGCCTCGACGGATGTCGTCGAGTGTATACAGACCGCGTCATGCGTAGATGCAGTGGCCGAACGGGCAGCGCAGACGCTGCGCACGTTTGTCTTCACCTTTTCTGACGAAGTCCGGCAGCTGGCCGCGTCGAATCGCGCTTTGTGGGACTACGCGGCAAGAGAGGTGGCGAACGCCTCGTTTTACGACCTGCGCGACGCGCGGGCGGAAGCGGCCAATTCCCACCAGAACGCAGTTGGCACCAAACATTCGCCTACGTGGGTGCGACAATTTGTGGTCGAAAATGGGCGCCGGCTCGCCGAAACCGCGTCCGAAACCCTCAATGGCGATTTCGGTGACAACGAAACGCGATTTGTCGAGTGGATTCGGTCACTGACCCCATCGGAGCAGCAGCTTTTCATCGCGTCGCACCATAGCGCGCACTTGCTGCAGTCCAATGCCTCATACGACGAGATTTCCAACGCCCACATGCAGTTTGTGCAGACGTGGGCCCGCGTCGGACACCACGTGGGCGAGAAGCCAAATCGCATGGGCACGTGTGCCGATCCCCAGTTTGTAAACCGCACAATCTCCTGCCGCGTGCACGCCGTACTGGTCGGGAAAGCTCTGGCGCACATCCGTCGCGAAGAACAAAACGGCGGGAATGCACGCCCGCGGCGGCGCGCGAGCAACGAGCCCCAGATTCGCGAGCACATCGAGCGCAAGCTGGGCGACGCGTGCTGCGCGCGGTTTGCCGATGGGCGTGAGGAGTGTGGCGAAAAGTACTGCGAGCACCACTTTACGCGCGAAGTGACCAAACGAATGGCGCACGTCGTGCGCAAGCTGGCGGACGAAAAGCACCCGTCGTCGGCCAAGATCGGGCCCGACATCCATGCCATCATCGAGAACGTGCTGCTGCCCGAATTGCACGCGGATCCCGCCTGCCAAGTGATCAACCAGTCGTCGCTGCACTACGGCGGGCCCACACGCACCGAATGCATCGGTCGCTCACTTCTGAAGCACGCGAGCGCACGCTACGGTGTCGACAGCGAGACCATCGAACGCAAAATGCAAGAGTTTGGCATTTCGACCGGCCAGAGTCTCCAAAAGATACAACAAGCCACCAATATGTTCGAAGAAGTGCGTTCCGCCGGAAACCGGATCAAGCGGAGTCGCGAGCAGGCACAAAAGGCCAAATCCGCCTCAAATGCCGCAAAGATGATCCGGGCGGCCGAGAAGGGTCGCCGCATGCAAGAATCGCCCGGCCAGCGCCACGCGGAGCGTCGTCGACGCAAGCTGCAGGCGGAAGAGGATGCGATGTCGGACGAGGAACTGGCGCGCCATCGCGCCGCCACTCGCGGCACGCAGGTGGCCGATGGCCACCACCGCCATGGGTTTGGCCACTCGGCGGCCATGGTCAAGCAAAACCGCGCCACATTCAAGAATGTGTCGGATGAGATCGATGACAGCTTCAGAAAGCTCGAAACGCGGGCGCGTTCGGAACGCCTACGGCGCATGGCAGAAGGAAGCCGAGCAGAACACTCGCCACCGAGGGCGATGAGCTTCCACCGCGACAACTTCTTCCACAAACTGATCAATCCGCTGTTCGCACTCGAGGTGATGCAGGCAGACGAAGGCTCACTGACGGCGCGCTTTTCGTCCGGCCTTTCGAAACTCGGTGGTCTGTCACGCAGATGGTCTGAGATGCACATCGAATCGAACCGCGTCGACATCGAGCGGCGACGGCGACGGGCGCGACGCCTTTCCGAAGAGGACGATGTCAAAAAGGAGGCATCGATCTTCTACGACGAACTCGATCGGCGGCAGAATGCGCGCGACAACGCACGCATTGCGGAATTGGCGGCGACCACGGGACGCCGCCTGGAAGCGGCGGAGCTGCGCCAACGCGTTGGAACGCGCCGCCGCATCGCCGAGCTTCCCGCGACCCATGCCCTCTCGTGGGTGCACGATCTCGTGCACTGGCCGAGCGTCGCCGAGGAGTGGACGCGCATGCACAGCGTCCTCTCACATCGCAACGAATTGCGGATGCAAGGACGCCAGATGCACGAGATTCTCAACAAACACCCCACTGGGTATTCATTTTTCGACAACCACGACAAGTTTGCATTTTCGAAGGTCGGCGACGCCGTGCGCCGTCTGTGGCATCGACGGGTCAATGGAACCGACGCGCACTTTGTAAACCACACCAAATCGCACGCCGACCACGCCGGCAAGCACACACCCGAGCGACACGGCCGACTGCGTCGGCTGTCCGAGGGCTTCCTTGGGCCGGTTGTGGCCGCACCCTACGCCCTTTTTGATACGGTCTTGTACGGAACCATCGCGGATGGTGCGCAGGCGACCACTGCGCCCGAGACAGGCGAGGACATCTTCACCGCCACCTTGCGCTACGTCGTCTATGGCACGATCGGATGCTATTTAACGGAGCCGACCCTCGTGCCCGTTGGTACGTCGGTCGAAAACCCAGACGATCCATCCGAAGCGGCCGATGGCGATACGCTCAAAGTGTTCCGTCCTGACGAGTCGTATTTGTGCTTCCCTGCTATTCCATTTGTTTTCCCGCTACTTCCAACGTGGCGCGAGTTTACCAACTCCGAAGGCCTCGAGTACCACAAACTAACATACGAAGAGTACTGTACGAGTGAGGGCTACCAAGAACGGGCCAGAGACTTTTTCGAGAGCACATTTGGCTTCAGCATCCAGTCCGAAACGGCACGTTGGATTGGAATTCCCGGGGCGTTGCGTGGCGCCGAGGCCATCGATTCAATCCAGAACTTTGTCGACTCTGCCAACGCGCGCGACGGAGACTGGGTCATTGGCCACATTATTTGCGGTCTGGTGGAGGTGTGCATCGTTCGAACGATCGCCCGCACACACACAGACCTTGCATTTTACTGACCACCCACGCAATCCGTGTTCACAGCTCGGCGGCGTGGTGTATGTTTTGATCGTACTCATTGTGTTGACACTGGCGATCCCATTGGCCCAGGCCGTCAACTTCTTCGTTGGTATTGCCTACGATGTAACAATACTGATCGTCGCCGCATCGCAACAGGCCGCCGCGAACGATGCCCCGCCTGTCGTCGTGGACCGCGCGAAAGTTCAACCCGAAAGCAAGACGCAAACGCCCCGCGAATTGCCAAACAAAGATGTACCTGCTACGCAGCGAGACGTCGACTTGGGTGGTGGCGGCGCGCCGGTCTTTTCCAGACGCAACGCTCAATCATCGATCAACCCGTTTGAAACATCTGCGCAAAGTGGGATTTTCGGCTCATTCGCCAACCGCGCACAACGGTGGATGGGTGGCCGCCGGGCTCACTACGGCGAAGTGAGCCCGGCCAGCGAGGACGACGAGAGTGGGTCGGAGACCGTCACGATGCACCACGTCTTTGACGTCGGCGCCCGCGAAAAGATGGCAACGACGAGGCTTGGCGGGTCCGTCGTCTGAGTTTAGGTCGTACATGTATCATGAAAATGAAATGTGTTACAATCGTTAATAAAAATGAAAAGGCTTACGTTGGTCGATCGCCCGCGCTAAACGTTGCGTATGCATAGTCGACCCTTAGATCGTGTGTGCACGAATGGACAGTGATTCTGAAGCCGATGAGACACCACCAGCCATGGACGGACTTGGCGAATTCTCAGATGTCCGCGACGAGCGAAGCGGCGTGCTCTTCGACAGCAAAGGTGGTGAAAAAGAGGTTGATTACCAGGCCGATCGTCAACAGCGAACCCACATTCGCTTTGCGCCGGATGATGTGTTTCCCGTCAACAAACCACCGCGTAAAAAGTGGCGGGTGGGAACGACAAAACCGCGTGCAGCAGTGCCCGTCGTGGCAGGGGCGTCTGGCGTGTCGGGGCTCGCAGTAAACCCGTGCCAACTGCCGCGGGCGCCAGCGGGCGAGCGGGGCACCGACCTGCTCGATGACCGTGTCATGGCCGATGTCGACGAGGTCTACGATGATAACGAAAAGGCACTCAGCGAATTCATTCGTTTACACCCAATGCTTTCGTTAGACGCCACGAGTGATCGTATATTGAACAAGATGGCTTCTATGGTTGACGAAACATCCATCGAATCCAAGGAGGTCGAAGTCGTTTCGAAACCACACGACGATTTGTTCTTGCGACCAGCAAAGCCGGTAAACGACGAGCGTGAGTGCTGCAACGGCGATAAATGCGTCTGTCGCTGGATGGCGATTTTTAGATACGGTGAGGAAACAGACCGTGCATTTGTGTGTCGCGAATATTTGCTGCCGTCTCAAGAGATCGAATTTCGAAGCAGCGGCGAGCTCCCCAAAACGCCTGGGAAATGCCTATTATGCACTCGATACTTTACTTCCTACATTTATACGCTCGCACGCAACTCACCCAGCTTCTCGCCGACCACGGCGATTCAAATCCAAGCCTTCTGCAACAAACTCGCGTGCGAGACCCCCTTGGACGACGCACCGGCGCACTCGTCGTCCATCGGTGACACTGACGGGTACCGCGCGTCGGTGATGCTTTTCGTGGACGAAAAATGGGCCGACACGTCTTCGTCGCGCAACGGCATGTCCGCCCTGCTGTGGCGACCCACCGTGCGCTTCAATTGCAGAGACTACGAGTTTGTGGTCGACAGCGATGGAACGCCGCGTTGCATACAAATCAACATGGCGATCGAACAAATGGATTTTGGTTTGCCTCCATGCTCGTAGGTCCAGCGCATGGAGGCGTGAAATTATCGACCAATATTTATGGGCCGTCTTACGAACCTTTTCATCGAGGGTTTCAGCAGTCGGGATGTATCGACTCGCTGAGACGCCTGGTGGCCGTGCTTAAACGCGAGCACTCGGAAACGGTGCGATTCGTAAAAACAATTCCCGTTTGGTTAACACATTCGTGTTTTGCAGACGCGTGTTCGCGAACGTCGATACGCGACGCCGACGAGTACACACGCCGATTCAAACGGCTGCGATGCCTTGTCCAAACGGGCATGGACGACGAGTCCGATCCCGTCGGCGCCGACGGCGCGTCGGTTGAGTCGACGTTCAATTGTATCGAATATGCAGTGGCGGCCGCCAGATTGGCATTCGGTGCGGCAATGGAAGTTGTGGCGTCGGCGAGTGCGATGCAAATCTGCGCCCCGACACACATTCCAGTGGATGAGAATTGCGCGTCGCGGCTCGCCTGGCTTTGTTATGACGCTTACATGGCTGCCCTGTTCACCGACGCACACGCAAATTACATCGTCGATGTCTTGTCCGATGACGTCAGAAATCTCAATCGCAACGGTCCCCACATCGACCAAGGCGTCCCAACTATCAGGCGCACCGTCTCGATATCGACATTGCCAGACCTTTCCGCCAATTTTGAAAAGTATTGCGCATCCGGAACGGACAACAGCAGTAGTAAGCACCTACTTTCCGTCCTTTTTCGCTGTGGCCAGAGTGGTAGCCGGGGTTGGGATTCGGCCCTCAAATCGAGTCTTAATTCCGATGGCAGTACTTTTGTTTTGCACATGGCATTTAAAAGTTGTTTAATCGGCATGCATCCACAGCTCCACCCGTCCGCTCGGCCCGCCTGGACGCAGCGGGCGCTCATCGTGCGTCTACTGGACAAGCGGCTAAGCACCGACAGCATGAGTAAGTTGCTCGTCGCCTGTGGCCATGCCACTAAAGAAACCATTCGGATTTACATGTGTTCACTTCTGAATCAAATTCCAGCAACGCGTTCAGCACTGGCTCGCGTTCAAAACTCCATTGGTCTACTCCGAAGCGCACCGAGCGAGCTCGTTCCAGTGTCGCTGGCGGCGGCGGCGCAGAACATCGTGGCCGCCGGAATCGACACGACCGAAGTGCTATCGAATTGCGGATCGTCCGAAAAGGAGCTGATTGAACATTTGAAGTCGGTAATTCAAAACCGAATCGGGCACGAGCCGCGAATTCGATCGAGGGCGGTCGTCGCACACGTACGTGAAACAACAGCCGGCGGCGCGGCGGCCAAGCTTTACACGGTGGTGTACAATCCGTCTTGGTTTGGCCGCACCACCGGCGACTCCGATCAACTGCTGCCACATTCGAATTCCTTGCACGGACTCACGCTGATTCAAGAGCTTGCGTCGCGGGCCTTCCGAGCCGAATTTGTACCACTTTGGCTCCACGGCCATGGTCATGGCGTACGCACCTCGAGATTCGACGAGTCACAGCACGCGCACATGCTAAAGACATCAAGCTTACAAAAGGTAATTTCAAGCGTAAACGCCGAAGATGCAATTTCGATTCAACGACGCGTTCTCCGCACGCCGACCGCGGCCACAGCAAGTATCTCCGAAATTGGCCACATCATAGGCCTGTCCGCTGACGACCAGGCGCTTTTGGACCAACCAAAAACATTTGAAGAATCGGTATTGAATGCATGCAGCCTTTCAGAGGACGCTGGAAGCAAGATTATGCTTTTTGGCCGGACCACTAGCCTGAAGGATCGCTTTTTATCGTTTTCGCTCGGCGCGGCGACGCGCGAGAAGCAGCTTCGAGCGTTGAAGAATCGATTCGAACTCGAATGCGACGACGACGACATCGAAAAGTTGCTACCTCGGCATGCCTTCGTGCTGTATTCCTGCTTAGAATGCAAACGGGTGCCGAACGCATGCGTCGACGAAAAAACCAGGATGGTCGCGCACAACGAAATCGGACTGGCGGCAACAATGCTACGTATAAACGGAATTGGCTGCAACGAAGAGGTCAGATGTGCTCGCCGGTCGTCCGCTGCGCTACGAACCGCGTTGCACAAACAAGACTCCGCTTCGAAAAGTCGGATCGAATTGATGGAGACTTCCGATTGTTCGATCGAAAAATCGCTTCAAGACAACGGCGACGTTGCACACGCCGCGCGCCTCAGACGGGATTTGCGTACTTGCTCGGAACAGACCGATCGCGCCACGGCATGCGGCGACCGCCAGCTGATCGAAATCTCCTTAATCGGACGTGTCGTCCGCACAAACGGACATTTTTATGGACTCTGTTGCTTTTGTGGCTCCGTTTTGAAAGTGACACAGCATAAGCGATTTGAGGGCGACATTTGCTGCTGCCGATGCGATGCCACTATGGTGAATCCAAATCAAATACGGACGGAGTCGCACGCGGCACGAGTCGCCGTCGCCGTCGACACCACGTCGGTCAGACCAATGCCATTCGCGTTCACCAACATTGTATCAAATGATCGATTGAATTGCCGATTTTGTAACAAAAGTCCGCCGAGCTCGGCAAGCGCAGCGCGTTTCAAAATTTTGCGATCACCACACGATACGTCTGGACGCAACGGCTCGCTGCCACCGCCGCTTAGAGTCGCTGCATTTTGCTCGAGCCACTGGAAGCCATGGCTTCCGAACGGTCTTTTGATGCTTGGCATGGGCGTCGTGTTGGCCCACATCAGCGAGAAGGCAATCCCAGTCTTTGGCGCCGAAGAGAATAGTCGACCCGCACTAACGTACAGACGACCAATCCCTAAGCTTGGAGCAACACAAAAAAGAATCATGAAAAAATGCAGAATTCAGTCGTCAAGACGATAAGCATACGAACACACAATTGGGATGTGTCAATCAAATGGAACCACCAGTGGGCTTGGTCTCTTTGGCAATCTTTGGAACCATCGGATTACTGATTGTTTTAGTTACGTGTTGTGCCGTAAGGTGCTTCCGGCCAGAGAACACGCACGGACCAGAATGGTACACGTCGAAAAATGGCGAAGAACAG
>Ga0206127_1006049_pt1 | contig 9990 bp, 14 predicted proteins | sample Helgoland_Spring_6_FD_148646 | JGI IMG/M metagenome (GOLD analysis project Ga0206127, IMG submission 148646) | Pelagic subsurface seawater microbial communities from Kabeltonne, Helgoland, North Sea - Helgoland_Spring_Bloom_20160419_1 | ecosystem: Environmental > Aquatic > Marine > Epipelagic ...
TCCTTTTTCACATGAGTTTCTTGGGGAAACTGCAACTCGCATTATAAATGAAGTTGAAGGTATTAATCGTGTTACGTACGACATAACATCAAAGCCTCCAGGAACTATTGAGTGGGAGTAGTGTCTAAAACGTAAGTAATTGTTTATAAACAGTTTTTATGAAAATAATACTTACAAACTACTTACATACAAAAGATTATAGTTATTGATTTTGTTGAGTTTACTTGTTATAACTTACAAACAAACTTACAAACTCTGTGTACTATTACACATAATAGGCAAATGGCAGAAGATAACGAAACAAAAATATTAGGCAATAAAGCAACCATATATACCAACAAGTTTGGTATGTGGCAGTTTAGGCTTTGGCTTGCTAATGAAAACAAATACGTACGTAAATCGCTTAAGACTAAAGAAAAGACATTGGCGATTGAACGAGGCGAAGAGTTATATATTGAAGTAGCACATAAACAAAAAAGTGGTATTAAGCACTTTGGAATTAGCATTAAAGAAGGTGTTGAGCAGTATATTGAAGCACGAAGTAAAGAAGTTGGTTTAGGTAATGTTGGTATTGTTAAAGGTAGACTTGATACAATCAAAACACATCTAAACCACTTTTTAGAGTATGTACGCAAAGATGATAAAGTAACAAACTTGAGTGACAACACTCTTGTCTATTATGAACGTAATGGAAAAGAAACAACTTACTTACATTTCCGTCTCGCACAAAATGCCGCTCCAAGTACCATTTCTAATGAAATGAGTACAATAAATGCGTGTATGAATTACTTATACAGCATTAGAAAAGCGAGTTATATTGCACGTTTTCATTTACCAAAATTTGATAGAAAAAAATACGATAAGAGTGGCGAAGGAATAAGAAGACAAACATTCGAATATAAAGAATGGCAATCTTTTACAACAGCAATGCGTAGTTACTGTGCAAAAGTAAAATTGAAGCTGACAGATGAAGAGTACTTTGAAAGAGAGCTTGTTAGGCATTACTTCTTATTTGCGGCGAATAGTGGATTAAGAAGTGGCGAGTTGAAGCAATTGAGTTGGTATAATGTTGATACTTTTAGACAAGATGAAACAAGCAATACTAATGAAGATTTGTTAGCAAACGTTTTTGTTGAAGCACAAACGAGTAAAGTACGTAAAGCAAGACGACTTTATTGCAGAGGTGGTTACTATATTGAGAGATGGAGAAGCTTAGTTAAAAAGTATGGAACTAACGATAGCGGATTAGTGTTTAGTAGAGATGGTATTGATGTTTTTCCTAATTCAACATTGCATAAACACTTTAGAAGAATACTTTTGCTAACAGATATTAGTTTAGAGAGACAAAAAGAGCTTGTACCATACAGCATAAGACACTTTATGATTACAAACAGAATACAAAGTGGATGTAGGTTTAGCGATGTTGCTTACATGTGTGGATCTAGCATTAAGCAAATTGAGCACACGTATTTTCATTTGACAGATGAGATGATGATGACAACTGCTACAGCTGACTTTATACGTAAAGATGGTAAAGTTATACCGATTGGTAATCACATTTAATAGCAGTATATAACTCTAATATTTGCTTTTGATTTTCTCTTACTTGCTTAGACTTTGGTAAATTCTTACCTAACCACTCTTTATGTCGTTCAGCTCTTTTCAGTTCTTTTGATAACTTGTGTTTTGACTGCTTCATATAAGTTCTACAGCATTACCACACAACTCATCATTTATTTCGATATACCTCTGTGTCGTTTGTATGCTTTTGTGTGATGCTAACTCAGCAATAACACGAACACTTACCCCACTTGTAGCAAGCTTAGTAATAAAACTGCGTCTTCCGCTGTGGCTAGTTGCTCCAACAATACTGCAACGTGCGTATAAACGCTTTAGTAGCTGTTGTAGCGTGTTAGCATCAAACCGCTTACTCTTTTGTGTAGTAAACAAGTAAACGCTGTTGTAGACGCTTATATTGCTTTGCAGATAGCGTTTGATAGCTGATTTAGCTTTAGTGTTAACAAATACTCGTCTGCTATCACTTCCTTTTGTTTGTTCTGCACTTAAAAATATAATGTCATTAACTTCATCTTTGTCGTTTATTACATCACTAACCTTCAAACTAGCAACCTCAGAAACCCTACAACCACATAAGTGCGTAAGTAGTAGCATTGCTCTATTGCGTTCTGCGTGTCTGTCAAATGCATCTATGTAGTCTAATACCTTCTTAAGTTCTTTTTGTGTAAGTACTTTTGCTTGTTTCATTTCAGCCTCTAATGTTTAGTTTTCATTTACATAAGTATATTTTCAAACATTAGTTATTCCTACCTTTTATCAGTAGTTGTATATCTTCAATAGTTTCAATTGGTTACTTCATAATGTTTAGTATTGTGTATTTCTAAACATTACATATAAGAAGAACTTGCACATCAAATTGATGCACAATTACTAAAACAACATTTCAAATTTCGAGCATAGCCACTTATTAAAATGATTTACTTTGTTTTAGATGGCATAGCTGTACAACTAAATTATCGTCATCCATCTGCCAAAACTCCTTCATACCATATGTACTTCTATCTTCGCCTATTTCGGTTATTAATATTTTCATGTTATTTGCCTTGTGTACTTTTTCGTTCCATAAGAAATTAGCATGCTTAATAATGTTATGTGTCTCTTTTAATGTTTTTCCCTTACAAAAATAATGCATATGTAAGTTATCTCTGTCTTTACCCCCTTCTATGTAAACAAACCTTTCAATTCTATTTCCACTTAACACTTCTTTATGTGTGTATATTTTTCTATCTAAAGCATTCAAAAAGTAACTGCATGTTTTTATTACTTCTTCCTTTCTAAATGTATTCTTATATTCAAAAGTTGCAGTTCCAAAAAGTGTAAACCTTTGTCTCCTTTGCCAATCTCCAACAGCATTAATGTATATCTCTCGTTTAGTAAGCTGTGTGTTGTGTGTTTGACTAAATAACATTGAGCGTTTCCTTTAAGCGTTAATGTTATTTAGCAACGGAGAAATATATTATGATGAAAACGGTTTTTGATGAAACATATGAACTACTAAACAGCATTGGTATTGTAGCTACACAAACTGAATTTTATAGAGATTGGTTAAACAGAAGCGAAAGCTACTTTCGTTGTTTGCGTTTTCATAAGCGTCAACCTTCAACGCAAACTATTGCTATCTGCAGTAGTAAGCTAAAGCACTACAGTAGATTGTTAGAAGCAAAAGAAGATAACGAAAGTAAGCTACTTGCTGACAACTTCTCTAATCTTTCACAAAATTTAGATAATGTTATTTACAGCACAAGTAAGTCAAAATGGATGAATACTGTAAACGAAAAGGTAAACACAACTGTACACTGAAAAGGGTATTTGCACTCACAAAAATTTGCTGTGCGGATTTATAGGGTGGAGTACTTACAGAAGTTGGTTGGTGATTTTACAACCCCCCTAATAAAGGATGAAGATGAATTACAAAGATGAAATGAGAAAGTTAATAGACTTGGTAAAGCAACAAAGTTTTGATGCTCCATTAGAAAGTACGTTAGATGATATGAATATGTTGACTACTGCTGTTAGCTACTTGAGTGACAGAATAACTTTACGTGTATCTAAAAGTCTGCAACCAAATGATAAGAAAGCAAAGGCAAGTGTGAAAAAGAAAAGAAATACTAAGTTAAAAGCTTTTCCCTCTGTTACTCCACTGCCTATTCCACAATCTAAAACAAAGAATACAAGCGATACAAAGCAACAAACGATTAGTAATCCAAAAGACGAATTGTTAGCAAAGCAGATAGCAGTACAATCAATTAAGCCACAAGCTAGTATATAGCGTTATATAATTAACGTTGTCTATTTGCTTAGTGTGGCTTTATCCGTCAAAACAGTACACTTCTATACGCTTGTCTTTATATGTTTGACTGAATGACTGAAAGGTATAGTGATGCGTGTTTGAAATACTCTACACATAAAAAAACAGCACTAACTTGTAGTGCTGTCTTTTTGATTAGTTACTTCGAACTTACCAATTGTAACTTTGGTTTGGTTGGTGGAATGAACTTACTACAAGCTTGCTGTAGCGTAGCACACATACTTCTCCAATCTCCATTATTATTACTTGCTATGTCTACAAGCGTTTTGTCTTTCAACATTGGCAAACCATGTTGTTTGATTATTTGCTTCATTCTATCAACATAATCTTTTATATTATGTGTAGCATTAAAGCAGATAACGTGACTTCGACTTTGTAAACCTTTGTCAATTTTGTCTATGTGATTTGTTGTCATCACACAAACAATGTCTTCTCTATTCAAACAACTCTTCAAACGCTTCTGTTGTTCTAACGAATAGTTATCAACTTCATCAAACAAAAAGAAGTGTTTGTTCGAACGGTTTAAAGGATTAAAGTTTGCAAGATTATTGATTTTATCAACTGTAGTTGTGATTTTTTCATTACCATCAACTTCAATATCATTCACTCTCATATTATCTAATAGCAAACTACTGTCTTCAAACGAGTGCTCGTACTCATTGAAAAAGATATTAGCATATGTAGTTTTTCCACTACCAACTACTCCATAAAGTAGAAGACTGTTTTTGCCATTTGAAGGAAACTTAATATTATGATTGAGAATATCAAATAGTAAGTCTCTTTCAACGTCACTGTGGAATACCATTTCTTTTGTTGACTGTGGATTGAAGTTAGTCATTCTATGCTTCCTTTTCTATTTCACAACGGCGAAATGTAGTGAAGGTATCGTATACATTCATAAGTCGAAATAATGCGTAGTTTACCTCCGTCTCCTCTTCTGTGCTTAACATCTTAATTTCGCTTACAAGTGTCGCATTATATTTGAACAACTTCTCTATTGCTTCAACAGCATCAAATAATATTGCTCGTTGTAGTTTGAAAGAAAGTTTAGTCTCTTCAACATAACGAATGTCATCATATTGCTCTGCTTTTGTTATTAAATCCATTTGACTAAACATTACGCCGCCTCCGATAACTGTACTTCATCAGCAAGTTCAGCATTAGCAATAATATCATTATTACTTTGTGCTTCTTCTTCTGCTTTATCTTTTGATGTATTCTTTTTTACAGTTTCGTTATGCTTACTATACACGTTACACAAAGCGGTGTTGATAACAGTAGTTCCTTTAATGTTACTGTTGTCTTCCTCTTTAAATATTGTGTGTTTTACAGCAATAGTTCCGTCTGCTTGTAGTACTCCAACAAGCAATACTACTTCATCTATTTTAGTAGATGCGTACTGTTGAGTTTTTCTGTCTGAAAAAGTACTAAGCGTTTTAAAACGATTTACTAAAGAAATTCCTTCTTCAATACGCATTTCTTTAGTAACAGCTGACTTTGTAGTCTGTTGACGAATGCTTTCAATTCCACCTTTATCAGCAATCCAATTAGCAATGTTATCTGCCGCTATACCATCAGTACAAACAGCCGCTTTTAGTACACGTACATATGAACTTAAACGCTTACTACAATCTACATCATCAACATAGAATGCAAAGTTTACAAGCAACTGTAAGATAGTTGGTTTTTTAGTAAGCACTACTCCTTTTGCTTTACACTCTGCTTCAATCCATTCTCTTTTTTGTGTAGTAGCTTCGTCAGTAGTAGTAGTTAAATTATCATATAGTACATAAAGCTTACTGAAGATTGAGTATAAGGCTTCGTTACTTGACTTGTATTGATTGCCATACCATCCACTTGCTGTATTGCGTAGTTCTGTAATTTCGTTTTGAAACGATTTTACTTCTGCTACTGTCATATCTTTAGTGCTTGTGTTTTGAGTTGTGTTTAACATTTTAATCTTCCTTTAATTTTGATTTAGGTTACACGTTATCTTCAACGCTATATTCAGTATCGCACTAAAACTGAGTTTCGAATTCCAACGCTAATTAAGTACTTTGATGAGTGATAACACTTTAGTACGTTTGGATTTTTCTACTTGTTTACATGACGATATATACATAATCTCATACAAACAGTATTTCCTATTCCAACGCTAATTAACTACTTTAATCAGTGATAACACTTCAGTAAGTTTGGATTTTCTTTACTTGTTTAAGTGACGATATATACATAATCTCACACAAGTAGTGTTTCCTCTTCTGCTACTAATTAGAAACTTTAGTTGCTGATAACGGAAAGAGTGATATACTTTTATCAATGTATAATTATTTTGGATGCTGATAACAAATGCGTAGATACTTCATTACACAGCATCCAACTTTTGGAAGTTATGCTAATCCAATAGCAAGTAAGATTGAAAAATCTCCATACTTCTATTGGTGTTTAGCACTCACTCTAAACACAGACTATTTAGAGATTTGCAATAGTCCTACGTCAAAACGTTTCAAAACGAATGATAGGATTCAGCAAGTCTACGAAGACTTTGGAGATGTGCGTTATGAAGGAGATAAGTTTAAAGCGTTTACACAGTGGTGGAGAAGTAAGGTAAGTGACACAGAGACACGTGGAGAGTACTTGTTTTCTGAACCCCTTACTGTCAACGCAGTTATGCTTGTCGAAGATAAAGAGATAGCAATACAATCAGTAGATGATAAGAGTAGTCTGCTTATACGAATACCAAAAGCACTTAATCGCAAACAGATAGATATGTCGATTGAACGCATCTTCACAAAAGAAATGACATTTGAAAGAGGCAGACAAACACGCAACCCTAATCGTTCGAATGCTCGTTATAGTCTTTCCAACCCTATCAAAGTTGAAACATACAAGATGGCTTTTAATGTGTATGAACAAATATTACTTGCAGAGAGTGATGGAGAGAAAGTATCAAACTACAAATTAGCAAAGGTTGTTGGTTTGAAAGTTGGAAGCAGAACAGCAGATGAAGCATATGACAAAGCATATGAGCATAGAAAAATATCAGTTGCTGTTACTCGTAAAAAGAAGACAGCAATAGATGCTATAATCAATGTTGTTGAAGGTAAGTTTGGTTAAACAAAGGAGAAGACAATGGATATTAGTGAAATAGACAAGCAAATTGCAGAGTTACAAAAGAAGAAAGAAGATGCAATTAAAGAAAGTAAGAAAAAAGCAGTAGTAGATGTTAAAAAGTTGATATTAGACTTTAAGCTGACAAAAGGCGATTTGCGTGGTAAAGCAATGAAGCAATTGATTGGCAATGAATAACAGTTTTGTACTACTAAAAAGAAGTAAAAATGAATGTCTAAAAACGGTTGCAAAGTATGTAACCTTTTTTAACGTTAATATTGAATTATAATAGATTTTTTGAAACAGAGTTTATGAGTTTGATATAAGAACTTACAAATGACTTTTTTGGAATTGGGGCCTGCGAAATGAAAATAGAAATTAGAAATGAAGTTAAACAAGAACTTAAAAAAATTAATGAATTCTTTGAAATGCATGCTTTGGATTCAAATGTTATATCTTCACATTGGAAAAAATACGGAAATAGAACATCAGTATCTTTTGATAACGATTTTTCTTTTGCCAATATTAGTGCTGAAGGCTTTGATGATTGGCAAGAAAATAATTTCATAAACAGAATAAAGAATATACCTAAAAAGTTTTACCTTAAAAAAAACTTATATCATCTCGTGCCAAGTAGATTGATTGATTCAGTTAAAGACGTTGTTAAATCACAAAAGCGTCTAATGTCCTTCAACTGCGTTAAGCAAGGATTATGTTTAAATGCCATCGAAAGTTCTGGTTTGTGCTTGAATGATAAAAAGATTGCGATAATCGGTGATGGAAATGGATTTATGGGTTTATTATTAAAAAAACTATTTCCAAACATAAAAATTGTTCAGATTAATTTAGCGAAAATTTTGATGTTTGACTTACTGTTTACTTCCCATGTGCCACAAAAAAATACTCTAAATGTGGTTTTAAAAGAAGGTGATTATTTAAAGGACGCCGATTTTAACTTTGTGCCAGCCGAAATTGTTTTTAATATTGATTTGGATGATGTTGATTTCTTTATTAATATTGCATCAATGCAAGAAATGGATGCTGATATTGTAGATTCATATTTTAATCTCATTAGAAACCAAAATGTAGATAAAACCCATTTTTATTGTTGTAATAGAGTCAGTAAAAAATTACCAGACGGCACCATATCGGTATTTGATAAATATGCATGGTTAGAAAGTGATAAGGTGTTGTTTGATGAGGTTTGTGATTGGTATTCAGAATTTCCGATTTCGCGCCCTCCTTTTGTGAAAAATTTTGACGGCATGCACAAGCATAGACTTATTGAAATATAGTCTTTGAGAGTTTTAATCGCCATTTCACTAACATATTTATATTATCAGGTTTCAATGGTCCTCTTCGTACTCGCTAACGAAGTGAATAGTTAGCAACTTGTTAGAAAGTAAAAAATAATACCATACAAATTAATATTTTATGCCATTTCTATTGTTGAGCGGTGACATTAGAGGCAAAACAATGAGGCAGTTAGAAAGGTAGCTGTGTCTGTAATGGTGTTGAAAAGTGGTTACAAAGTATGTAACCTTTTTTAACGTTAATATTGAATTACAATAGATTTTTTCGAAACAGAATTTATAAGTTTTAGTATGTCAACTTACAAACTACTTACATACGTATAAATTAAGTAAATAAAAACAATGACTTACAGAGTAAGTTCAACTGAGTGGGAATGAAGGGTTTAACTTAAGTTATTGAAAGTATTATGTAAAAATTTATGAGTGATGAAATAGTGAAAACTTAAGTCATTGATAAAATTGCGTTATTTTTTAGTGTTACAAAGAAACTTACAAACTATAGGAACGATTGCGAAACGTAGAAATGACTAAAAAAAAATCAACAGATTTAAACATAAGAACTTATAAGCATGCAGACATGGAAGACGTTATAAATGTTTGGAAAGAATGCGGTTTGATAAGAAGTTGGAATAACCCAAAATTAGATATTCAGCGTAAAGCAAACACACAAAAAGATTTATTTTTTGTCGGTGAATTCTCAAACAAAATAATTGCAACTGCTATGTTCGGTTATGACGGACACAGAGGATGGTTAAACTACTTCGCTGTTCTTCCTCAATTCCAAAAAAGTGGGTTTGGAAAACAATTGTTAGAATTTGGAGAACTGATACTTGTTGATAAAGGTTGTCCAAAACTAAACCTTCAAATCAGAGCAGATAACAAAAAAGCGATAAATTTTTATAAAGCAGTTGGCTACAATAAAGATGAAGTAATCAGTTTTGGTAAGAGGTTGATTGAAGATTGAAACGTTTACTTACAAAGTACTTACATAGTAAAAATAAAACATAACAAAAACAATGCGTTATGTGACATGCACTATTGAGTGGGAATAAAATAAATAAAAACAATAATTTATCACATAAAATTAATATATTATTTTGGATTTTTTATAAATGTATGTATCAGTAACAGGACTTAAACCAAAAGGTTTGACTGGTTGGATAAGGTTTTGGAAATTAACAATCCCTGCCTCAAAAGATGCTCAAAAAGCTGATGGAATACTACATTGTGCGTTCAATTCACGTCATGGATATCAACACACATTAACTGTGTGGAAATCAAAAAAACACATGATGAGTTATTTGACATCTCCAGCTCATTTAAAAGCAATGAAAAATTTTTCTAAGATTGGTAGTGGGAAAGTTTATGGTTATGAATCCAATAGTATCCCAAGTTGGGAAAAAGCATTGGCTAAGTGGGATAAAAATGGACTAATACATTAAAAATTAATTATTAATTGGGAGTAAAATGTAATTAAATGAAACTTCGGCATGTAAAACCCATATTAATCTGTGTTGACTTACAATTAGGATTTTTAGACGAAAACAGTTGGGGTGGGAACAGAAATAATAAAGATGCAGAAATTATCTGTGCAAAAATTATCTCAACTTGGAGAGCACATAATGAAAGAATAATTCATGTTCGCCACAGTTCTAAAGACAAAAAATCAAAACTTCACCC